>Ga0209427_10010272_pt1 | contig 10387 bp, 8 predicted proteins | sample DeeMarSWOR136_30_FD_187465 | JGI IMG/M metagenome (GOLD analysis project Ga0209427, IMG submission 187465) | Marine sediment microbial communities from White Oak River estuary, North Carolina - WOR-1-36_30 (SPAdes) (version 2) | ecosystem: Environmental > Aquatic > Marine > Intertidal zone >...
CGCCGAGATCTCGGTTTTCGGAAAAGGAGAGGCGCCTTTTGGAATGGCTTCCAACCCCACCCATCCGGGCCGACTCGAGTTCAGCGTAAGCAAGATCGGCTTGGTGACCGGGGCGCTCCATCAGATGGAAAGTGGCGATGTGGTGGGTGTGCGCGGACCTATGGGCAATGGGTATCCCCTAGAAACGTTCAAAGGGAAGAACTTGATTCTTATCGGTGGAGGGTTTGGGTTTTCTACCCTCCGATCGCTGACGAATTTCATTCTCCATGATTCAAACCGGGGCGCTTACGGAAACCTTACCGTCATCTACGGGGCGAGAAAGCCCGGGCTTCTCCTTTACAAAAAGGACCTTGGAGCCTGGCAGCAGCGAGGGGATCTCCAATTGCACCTCACCGTGGACAAAGGCGAGAACGGATGGCAGGGCCATGTCGGCTTTGTCCCGGATGTCACTCGTTCCGTGGGGCCAAACCCCAAGGACGCCTATGCGGTGGTCTGCGGACCCCCGGCAATGATCCATTTTTCTCTGCCGGTGCTGAAGGAGCTTGGATTCCAGGATGAAAAAATTTTTCTCTCCCTGGAAATGCGAATGAAGTGCGGCATAGGCAAGTGTGGCCGGTGCAATGTGGGGAGCAAGTACATTTGCAGCGACGGACCGGTGTTTTCTCAGGCAGAGCTCACGCAGCTGACGGGAGAGGCCCATTTTTAGTGTGAGAGGAAAGCCATGTATGGTTGGACAGGAAAAATCCTCAGGATCGATCTTTCCAGGCGCAACTGCAGTGTGGAGGACTTGCCTTTTGGCTTGGCAAGACAATACATCGGCGGACGCGGTCTCGGAGACCGGATCCTTTTCGACGAGGTAGACCCCCGCACCGATCCCCTGAGCCCGGAGAACAAACTGATCTTCGCCACGGGACCGATGACCGGCACAGGCGTTCCTGCCGGGGGCAGGTTCATTGTGGTGGGCAAATCTCCTCTCACCGGGGCTATTGCAAACCCTTGCTGCGGAGGATACTTGGGCGCCAATCTCAAATTTGCCGGATATGATGTGATTATCGTGGAGGGAAAGTCTCCGGAACCGGTTTACATCTCCATCGTCAACGACACAGTGGAAATCAGACCGGCGGCTCATCTGTGGGGTAAAGGGGCCACGGAAACGGAGCATGCGATCAGGGCTGAGATGGGGCCCGAAGCGGATGGATGGGAAAAGAATATCCTGAGCGTGGCCACCATCGGACCGGCAGGAGAGAACTTGGTTCGCTTCGCCTGCATCATGGCAGACGGGGGCAGGGCGGCGGGGCGCTCGGGATTAGGAGCGGTCATGGGGTCCAAGAACCTGAAGGCTGTTACCGCTCATGGAACAGGGGAAATTCGCATTCCTGATCCTGAAGCCTTCAAGCAGGCCTTCCAGGATTTTCTCAGGGAGGCGAGGGAAAACAAAGAGCTCGAGAAAAGGTCCATGTGGGGGACTTGGAGCCTCCCCGGCAGGGCCAATAAATCAAAGACTCAGGCGGCCCTGAACTTCCAGGACGGCTACTTCGAGCCCTTCACCAAGTTTGAGGATCCTGCCTACATCCGGAACGCGCTCAGGGTCAGGGACGAGGGGTGCTTCGCGTGCCCTTTTCGGTGCGGAAAGCGTTCAAGGATCAGCGATCCGGAATATCCCTGGACGGCCAAGGGTCCTGAACACGAGAGCATGGCCCTTCTTGGCTCCAACTGCGGTATCGGAGATCTTGAGGACATATTTAGAGCTAACTTCCTTTGCAACGAACTGGGGATGGATACCATCACCACGGGTGCCACCGTGTCTTGCGCCATGGAGCTTTTTGAGAACGGGATTTTGAGTGAAAAAGACATAGGATACCCCCTGAACTTCGGTAACGCTGAGATGATGTTTCGCGCATTGAGACAGACGGCCTTGCGCCAGGGATTCGGGGATTTGCTCGCAGAGGGAGGCGCTGCGGTGGCTGAGAAATTCGGGCACCCGGAACTTTTCATGGGCGTCAAGAAACAGGGCATGCCGGCCTGGCACCCGCAAGGAATCGAAGTGATCGGGCTCCAATATGCGACGAGCAATGTGGGAGCGTGCCATACCAAGGCGACGCTGCCTTTCTATGAAGGAAGGAAGGACCCGGCCCACCACGTGGAATTGACGAAACAGGACCAGGACTACGTTGCCATCGTCGATTCGGGAGTTCTGTGCTGGATCATCTACCACGGACCGCTGTGGAATGAGAAGCCTCTCCAGTGGTTGCGGCTCACGACCGGAATCGATTACTCGGCGGAGGAGTTGGCCCTTATCGGCGAGAGAATATGGAACCTGGAGCGGCTCTTCAATTTCAAGGCCGGCTTAACAGGAAAGGATGATACACTGCCCAGAAGAATCACCGAAGAACCCCGTGTGAAGAACCAGGTGGTCCATCTCTTACAGATGCTTCCCGAGTACTATCAATTGCGGGGGTGGGACGGAGCAGGTGTGCCCACGCAAGAGAAGCTTCGTGACCTGGGGTTAGAAAAGGAAGGAGCAGGACTCTCATGAGAATAAGAATTGATCACGCCCTGTGCTGTGGCTGCAAGCTCTGCGAGATCGCCTGCGCTTTAAAGCACACAGAAGCGGTCAATCCCCAGCGGTCCCGGATAAGGGTTTTCATCGGTGAGGAGTTCTGCCTCCCTGTCATCGCCGGTCCTTACACGGAAGCGGCGTGCAACGCAAAGGAGGTTGTAACCATTGATGGCAAAGAGATGGATGGCTGTGTTGTCTGTCGAGCGTCCTGTCCAGAAAAGACCGTCTACAAAGAGCCCGACACGGCCATTCCTCTTAAGTGTGACGCTTGTGGGGATCCCCCGGACCCGGAATGCGTCAAGTGGTGTGCTCCGGAAGCGCTCACCGTGGTCGAGGACTGAGTAGGAGCCCTTTTGAATGAGCATGATATGTGTTGATGAGTAGGGTCATACTGAGAGGGTTTTCATGACACCGGAAAGAGAAATCTTTTGGATGATCAGTGAAGCTTGGCTCTTCTATGCGGTCGCTGCTTTGGCTTTGTGTGTGTTTGTTGTAGGTGTGGCTGCGCACCTGTCCGTTTGGTTGAAGAGCGTGCCGAAGAGCAAGGTCCCTTTTTCAGGTCAAGCCTTGAAGCGCACGATTTTAGATGTTTTCCTCGGACTGCGTGTGCTTAAGGGCGAGGTGGCGGCCGGCATCATGCATGCGTTGATATTTTGGGGCTTCGTGATTTTGACTGTAGGGACGACGTTGTTGCTCGTACACGAGCATTTGGTCGCCTACTTGGTGGGTAAGAGCCATATCGTTTTTGAGCTGTCCATGGAAATCGGGGGGCTTGCACTTCTTGCAGGGATCATCTGGGCATTAGTCCGCAGGTATGTTCAGCGCGTTTCAAGACTTGAACGCGTGGCAGAGGATGCTGTTGTGCCGCTGTGGCTTTTGCTCGTGGTCGGTTCGGGCTTCGTGTTGGAAGGGGTAAGATTGGCATCTCAACAACCGCCTTGGGACCACTGGTCCTTTGCCGGGTCCTGGGCAGCGAGTTTGGTTTCGATTTCGACGGCGCAATCGACTTATCCCTATCTTTGGTGGGGTCACGCCCTGTTGAGTCTCGGATTTATCGCCGTCATCCCTTTTACGAAACTCTTTCATCTTTTGGGAGCGCCTGCCGCCTACTACTTTCATCATTCTGCAGAAGGATTTCGACAGACATCTGCCCCTTCCCAGGAACTTGGTGAGGCACCTTTGGATTTGGATGAAGCGGCACTGAGTTTAGGCGAAACACCATTGGTCCTTGGTGATGTCGCCTTCTATGATGCCTGTATGCGATGCGGGCGTTGTGTGCAGGCGTGTCCATCCACCGGGGCCGGGGAGCCTTTTTCCCCCCGCGATTTTATTCAAGCAGCGCTTCATGCATTGTGGCAAGAACATTCTTCTGTGGGAGATATCCGGTTTCTGACCAAGGATCACCCGATCGATACCCTTGTGCCGTGGTACTGCACGACCTGTGCAGCCTGTCTGGAAGTCTGCCCTGTTTACGGCGCCACCTTTGAGGCTGTGTCGAAAAAGCGGGCCATGCTCATCCTGGAAGGAACAGGCGTACCGGATCTCATGAACCAGAGCCTTGAAAGGCTTTTCAATTACGAGAATCCCTGGATTGCCTCAAAGAGAGAAAGATCTGCCTGGGCGGAGGGCCTGGACATCCCTGCCCTGACACGGGGCGAGAAAGAGGGCCAACTGTGCTATTTTGTGGGATGCACGACCTCCTTTGATGCAAGAGCCCAGGAAATAGCCAAATCCTTCTCGAGGATCCTGAAGCACGCAGGGGTGAGTTTTGGGATCCTTGGCCAAAAGGAACCATGTTGTGGGGATATCGCCAGAGTGGTCGGAGAAGTGGGCCTATTTCAGGAGGAGATGGAAAATTGCTTATCCCTTTTTGATGACTACGGCATAGAGGAGGTGGTGACCTCCTCACCCCATTGCTTCCACACATTTCTGAATGAATATTCGGAAAGGCGATTTGGAGTGAGGCATTATGCTTTGGTTTTACGGGAGCTTATCGCCGATGGGAGGATCACATTCAAAAAACCTGTGAACCTTACCGTAACCTACCATGATCCTTGTTACCTCGGGAGGCACAATCGTATCTTTGAGGAGCCGAGGAAAGTCATTCGCGCAATCCCTGGTGTCCAATTAATTGAGATGAGACACTATGGCCCTGACAGCCTCTGTTGCGGGGGAGGCGGAGGAAGGGTGTGGCAAGGGCCGGAAGTGCGCGGAGAGGCAAGAATGGGCGAAATCAGAATCAAAGAGGCCCACGAAACCGGGGCGGAGATTTTGGTCACCGCCTGCCCTCTGTGTCTGACCATGCTGGAAGATGCATTGAAGACTTTGGGACTGGATCGTGAACTAAAGATCATGGACCTCAACGAGCTGGTTTTCGCTGCATTGAAACAGGAAGCGAATCCCGTGGGACAAAGCGTGCCCCCTGCAGATCATCCCGTGCATCCCTGAAGGGTGAATGACATGTAAGAGGCGAAAACAATCATAAATAGGGAGGTGTCATTACGATGAATGAGGTTTTACTATTGGTCGAGTCCAAGGGTGGCTTGTTGGATAACAAGACCCTTGAACTCATACGAGGGGGAAGCGACCTGGCCAAGGATATGGGCCTTGACGCTTCAGCAGTCGTGGTCGGACACGAAACCTCCTCATTGGCGGAGAGTGCTGCATCCTATGGGTTAACGAAAATTTACAGACTGGAACATCCCTTGCTGGAAGGGTTCCAACCTGATGCCTGGGTAGGCGCCTTGGAGTGGCTGTGCAAACAAATTACACCTAGACTATTGATTATCAGCCATTCCTTTGTAGGGAAGGAAGTGGCACCTAGACTGGCGAGCAGATTGAATGTGGAGCTCACAGCGGATTGTATCAGCCTCAGGGTCGACCCCGAGGACGGGCTTCTCGTTCGCTCAAAACCCATTTATGGGGGCAATGCGATCGCCATACTGAAGGTTGAGGGCATTCCTCAGATCGTCACGGTCCGGAAAAACGCTTTTGAGCCCATGGAGCCGGTAGCGGCAAAAAGCGAGGTGGTTGAGATGGTGCCCAGTCTCGACGAATCGGTCCTAAGAGTGAAATCGCTGAAGACTGTAGAAGAAGAAGTCGTCGAATTGGATAAAGCCAATGTGGTTATAGCCGGTGGAAGGGGGATTGTGGAAAAAGAAGATTTTGAGTTGCTTATAGCTTTGGGCAAGGCAATGAGCAAAGCCCATGGAAACGTCATGATCGGGTGCAGCAGACCCGTTGTGGACAAGTGTTGGATGTCCTCCGACCACCAGGTCGGTCTGACGGGTTCGATGATTGCCCCTGATGCGTACATTGCCGTCGGGATATCAGGCGCAATTCAACATCTTGTGGGCATGATCCGATCCAAGAAAATCATAACCATCAACACGGACCCCGGCTGCAACATGTTTAAAGTGTCGGATTATGGAATTGTCGCAGACTACAAAGATATTCTGCCGGCTCTGTTAAAGAAATTGGAGGAGCGATCATGAAAGAACCAAATATCATCGTTTGTGCAAAACAGATACCGGATCCGGAAGCACCGTTCTCCAATGTCACTGTGGATGTTGAGAACAAAGAGGTCTTGGTAGACGCTCCGGATGTTATCAGTCCATATGATGAAAACGCCCTGGAAGCTGCAATCAGGATCAAGGAAGAGATGGGGGGAAAGATCACTGTCTTGAGCATGGGCAGGAAGGTTTCGGACACGGTGCTGAGAAAGAGCCTGGCCGCCGGGGCTGACTCCCTGATTCTTCTAGAAGATCCTGAATTCGATAGGCTACAGAGTCAATCTGTGGGTTACGTGCTATCCCGGGCCATCGAGAAGATCGGAGAGTATGATCTCATCCTGACCGGGAGACAAGCCGGAGACTGGGACTCCGGACAAGTGGGCTTGATTCTCGGTGAGTTGCTTGGTATCCCATCCATCAGCCTGGCCCGTTCGGTGAAGGTAAAGGATGGGAGTGTCCTGGTGGAGAAGACCGTTCCTGTGGGATATGAGGTGGTTGAGGCGGACCTGCCTGCTGTGGTCACGGTGAGCAACGAGGTGGGGGAGCTGAGATATGTTGCAAGAACTAAGCTGCTGGGGCTTCTCAGGCGGCCGATGGTGATACCCAAGTGGGGCAGGAAGGAGTTGAGCCTGGAGGCCGAAAAACTCAAAACGGTGGGACTGATCGAGCTGTCGCCGCCGGCCGACATGAGGAGGGAGTGTGTGTTCATAGAAGGGCCAACGGCTGAAGACATGGCTGGCAAGCTGTTCTCTGTCTTCAAGGAACTGAGGTGAGCGAGGGGTGAAGGTTGATTGCATATTCACAGGAAAAAAATTCAGTGAGGAGGTAACAAAATGGCAGACAAAGTTTACGACGCGATCATTATCGGAGGGGGGCACCACGGGACGACTATTGCTCCTTACCTGGCCAAAGCCGGAATGAAGGTCGGGGTTTTTGAGCGCCTGGACCATTTGGGAGGTGGCGCTATCACGGAAGATCTCCCTGCTCCCGGATTTCGGGGGAATTTTTGCGCCCATTTCACACGCTTCTATGGCCATCCGGCCTACAAAGAATTCAACCTGCGGGATGAAGGACTGGAGTACACGTTTCCGGACACCAATGAAGCCATAATCTTTGATGACGAAACCAGTTACGTGGCTTATGCTGCTTTTACTGTGGTTGATCCCCAGACAGGGCGAACAGAGTTCAATGAGGAAAACGTTAAAAAGACCTATGATCAGATTTTGCAATTTTCCAAGACGGATGCGCAAACGTATCTTGATTTGACTGAAAAATACAGAGACAAATGGCGCGCTCGTTACGGCAAGTATCGGTATTCGCCTCCCACGCCGTGGGGCGTCCCGGATCCCCTGGAGGAGCTTTTCGACGATCCTACGAGTGGATTGGAGCTCCCCATGCAGTTTATGACCTGCAAGCAGCTTGCCCGCTATTTCTTTGAAAGTGATGAACTCAGAATATTGACCGAGAGAGGATTCTGTACATCGTGGGGTTGTTTTCCCGATGACGTACCCGGGATATACATTGCGATTTCCACGATTCATTTAACATTAGGCTGGGAACCGGCCGCCATTGTCAAAGGTGGAACTCAGTCCATCACCGATGCGCTGGTTTCAGCCGGAAAGAAACTGGGTGCAGAGTACTTTATTAACTCTGAAGTGCAAAAAGTACTTATAGAAAACGGCAAAGCCACGGGGGTTCAGCTGATGGACGGCACTGAGATTGCTGCCAAGCAATTGGTGGTGTCGGATAATGCATCCCCGCAGCTCTTTCTACGGCTAATCGGAGAAGACCGGATTACGGATGACATGAAGCGTAAGGCCCGTGTATACCAATTCGATCGAGGGGAGCTTTTGTGGGGCACTGTGGGCGTTCACGAGCTCCCTCAATATAAGGCCGCAAAATCAAACCCTGACGTCAATGCCACGCCCCGTACCTATTTTGCACCCAAGGATCTTGCGTTCTTTGAAGACAAGTACCAGCACGAGATTTTCCTTGGCGGCATGCCTTCCAAGATGTTTATCCTGACAGCACCCGATAGCATTTGGGATCGAAGCAGGGTGCCGGAAGGGAAGAATTCTCTGCATGTCGAAGAATTCACCTGTCCCGCCAGGATCTTTTCGAGACGGGAATGGAAACAGCTGACCGAGGAGTTTGTGGATGTGCTTTTTGAGGTATGGGCTGAGTATGCTCCAAACATGACCAAAGACAATCTCATTGTACATCGTATTACCAACCCTGCGGATATCCAGGATACTCACCTGGATATGAGAGAAGGTGGTTGGTGTGAGGGGAACTGCAGCGGCGTTCAGAATGGGCGCTTCAGGGGCATTCCCGGAGGGTACAGAACCTTTGTCAAGAACCTCTATATGTGCTCATCAGGCGTATATGGGGGCCCCGGCATAGGACGCGGCTCGAGTTACAATTGCTACAAAGTTATTGCGGAAGATCTCGGGCTGCCGGCACCGAAGTACTAACAAAATGCTCCGTAGGAGGTTTACTGCAGAGGACTGGGGGAGGGGGAATGAGAGTGTGCTTATGTGCTTTTCCCCCCACCCTACTTTTCCGATACAGCTTCGCGTTCTTCATTAGCCTGCTGCTAATCTTCCAGCCTTATGACGAACTGTCCTTTTGGTGTGTTCGTCTCTTTGGCAACGGGGCGGCATTTGGCCTTCAAGAGGAAGAGGGTCGGTTTCATTTCGGCATGTCCCTTGAGGGCCTCGAAGTTCCCCGTCCCTTTCGAAATGACGAGATCGCTGTTCTTGAAAATCAGGGCCAGCTCAGGATCTGCCTCTTCCGGGACAAAGATCCCCCTGACGCAGCGCACATGGTCAACCATTTTTTCGAGACCGAAGAAATGAACGTCCTCCAAGGTCGCATCATCGAAAAATGGTTCCTCTTTTACAACGAGCGTTACCTTTGACCCCATCTCCTTGAGCAGAGCAATTAGGAGGGCATCAAACCCGATCTCGCCTGCATTGTCCGCCACATAGAAGACCTGATGAGCCTTTGCAGAAGCGTCATAAACGTCCCCTTCAGTTACAGGGAGAGGGGTCTGGCCATGGATGATCTCTTCGATGTGAGAGAACTCGAAAGGCGCTTCGGGTGCGCCGATGGGAGCCACATTGCTGACCGATGCGAGCCCGCTTGCCCTCACGAACCGTTCAGGAGGGGTATTGCCCTTTTCAATGAACGCCTTAGCCTCAGCCATTAGTTTTGCCGAGGCTTCGTTGCATTTGCGTTTGAACTCCTTGTAGCCTGAGGACGAGGCCGGAAAAAATTCCTCCACGACTTCCAGGCTTCTGTTGCAGAGGGCCGCCAGATTGATGGAAGGTTCAAGATCCCTGGACAAGACAGACATCACTTTTTTCAAGACCGTAAAGCGTTCCGCCTCAGTCAAGGGATCGGCGAGTCTTTCGTAAATCCATTTAAGGATGCATGGGCTACACTCAGTGTATGGTTTCATCTCCTACGCCCCCCCTCTCCTTCCTCTTTTCGCTGAATCTTGGCGCCTGGGCGTATGGAATCGCTTCTGGGTTTCCAGCAAGAATAACATGGACACCCTGGTGGCCGGCAAGGACTTATACCACTTTTTGACAGGCGCATTTCAATAGAGCTAAAATGATACGATTTCCTTTTCCCTCATATGCGCTTCATGTCTGGCAATCTCCTTCCCGGTTTTCGTTAGGAACCACTGATCAATTCGCTCAACCAGAAACTGAACACTGCTCAGTGGCTCGTCATTAAACCTTTGCCGATCGATGGTGAAACCCGCATTTGAAAACCTAAAAAGCTTGTCAGCATCTTTGGTAATAGCGTCCTCAAGGGAGTTCGCGCCAGGCGTGGTGTCATGCCCCCCTACTATGGCCACAATTTCCGGTATGAACTCAGGGTCATACCCTGATTGAACAAGAATCTCGCGAGCGATAGCCGCCCCCTCCACCTCATGTTTTCTTCTGAGTTTTTGGTCCGTCATGTTGGGTCCAAAGGCATCGAGTTGCCTCTCTTCGGGTACGGAAGACCAACCCACATCATGCAATATAGCGGCAGGGATGGCCACTTCCGGTGCGCCAGGCTCTTCCTCCAGCAATAGAAGCGCATATTGATAGACGATAAACGTATGGACTTCATTATGCCTGGTATTCAGAAAGGGCAAAGCCAGTTCAAACATCTTTCGGAATTTAGGTTTAATCTTTTTCAAATGAAAGTCTGGATCGATCAAATAGTCTCTCATGATATTTTACTAAGAGGAGCATAATATAGTTGTCTTGCAATGCCAAGGGTCATGAGGTCTTTTCTTTTGTTCCAAGTCTCACGG
>Ga0209427_10010273_pt1 | contig 10386 bp, 10 predicted proteins | sample DeeMarSWOR136_30_FD_187465 | JGI IMG/M metagenome (GOLD analysis project Ga0209427, IMG submission 187465) | Marine sediment microbial communities from White Oak River estuary, North Carolina - WOR-1-36_30 (SPAdes) (version 2) | ecosystem: Environmental > Aquatic > Marine > Intertidal zone >...
CCAGCAGGCCGTGGTGGGGCGCGCCGCCTTCGACCCAGGCACGCACCGCGGAAGTGGCGTCGAGGTGGATCCAGCCGTTTCCCATACCCGCCGGCAGCGTGATCTGGCCCACCGGCGTGGCGTCGAAATCGCCCCCTGGTGTCGTCCAGGACGTGCCGGGGCTGGCCAGGGTCCACGTGGCGCCGTCCGGTACATAGCCGGGATCGGGCCAGAAGTTGTCCCCGCTGCCCTCTGCCCAGCTGCGCGTCACTCTGTGCAAGGCGAGTGGCATCGCGCTCTCTGAGCTCCCCTCGTAGCGGTACAGCTCTACGCCAGCACTGTGAACCGTGATGCCGCTGGGCAAGGCCGAGATGTCCCAGCGGAGGAGACTGCGGCGGTGCTCCTCCCCGGCGCCGAAGAACGTTTCCACGTGGTCCAATGCGCCCAGGTTTGCGTTTGGTTCGCCGTCGTTGGCCAGGATCACGTCCGTTGCGCCACTGTAGGAAGCATCAGGGCTCACCCCCTGCTGGAAGACCACCGTGTACTGGCCACCAGGCAGCGTAGCGGTGGTGGTTGGTACGACGACGCCTGTGCTGGTCGGAGTTTGGGTCGCTGTGCGTGTGGGTGCGGGGGATGTACTCGTAGCCGTGGTGGTTGGTTGCACTGCGCCCCCCATCCAGCGGTTGTAGAAGACGTTGAGCATTTCGACGAATTCGGCTGTGGCCTTTTGCTGGCCGGCGGATGTCGGGTGGCTGTCCCAGTTCGTGTCCGTTGGGTAGGCCGAGTAGTCGTTGTGGATGTCCTGAATGTGTTGCTGCGCACCGTTCCGCCAGCGATGGTGGTTGCCATCCGCCCATCCTGCATCATGCGGCTCCCCATTCGTTGCGGGGTCATCCACGCGGCCAGCACTGCCGTTTGACGTGAGGACGTTGTAATAGTCGAAAACAGCGACGTTGTCGTAGGGATAGCCACTCAGCCAGTCAAACACCAGCCAGTTGTTGAAAGCTCGGGCGTTGGCCGCGCGCTGTGCCGGCGATTGGTCCCCGGACAGGTACTCTCCCTGTCCCATGGGCGGCGCGGTGATCACGATGAACAGCTTGTCCCGCCGCGTCCCGAAGTAGGTCAGCAGGTTGTTGTAGACTGCCTTGGCGTTGCTGACCGTGTACTGATCGTTCGGTGCCGATGCCGGCGCGTCGTCTGGCTGGCCGTACAGATCGGAGTTGGGATAGCACGATTTGAACAGGATGACCTGGTTTTCCCCACCGGGGTCTTGCGACAGGCGAGGCCACCACCCGAACTCGCCAAAGTTTGGACCGCTCTCGGCGTAGAGCGCGCTCAGAATCGCGGCGCTGTCAGGCCCTGTGAACCACTCCGGCCAGTTCGGGATGTCCGTGCGGTCGCCAATGCTGTACGGCCCCCAACCGTAGTTCGTCGCGCTGACGAAGTAGTTGTTCTCCATCAAGGCACGGCCCAGCCCTCCAGCCGGTTGATCCGGGTTCGGGTCGGCCAGCCAGTTGCCGCCTGTGGAGTGGTGGATGAAGATGAGTTTGACCGGAGAGCCGGGGGGATTGGGGTTGTCGGCGAGCCACGCGACCGAGGGCACGGTATGCGACTCCTGGGAGAGCATGGTCGCAGATGTTTCGCTGGCATGAGTCCCAGAGCACAGCGCTGCGCCACACGTCCACAAGAGCAGCGCTGCGAGAAGAGCCCGGGTAAAGTGCTGTCGTATCATGCGCTACCTCCTTCCCTGGGTGACGCCCCGGCGCGAAGGGACCGACTCGTGGCACGCAGACCTGTAATCGGTCGATCAACGCCGCACTGTGCGCGGGAACCATTTGCCGTAGCTTATCCAGCCACGGCTCCTCCAAAGTTGCTCAAGGAGCCCCACTTGTGTCATCCTGAGCGTAGCGAAGGATCTCCGCGCCTCGACAAAGAGATCATTCACCTCGTTCGGAGAGGCACGTGCGTACTCTGTTGCTGACTATCGAAAAGCCCGCCCTGTCCAGCCAAGAGCGAGCAGTTGATCACCTTCGATAGACCATCACAGTGCCTTTGCCGGGCGTGCCCCTCCACAGAGCGGAGGGATGCCCCACTCCGCTTCGCTGCGGGGACTTCCTTCGGTCGCTCCGCGAGGAGCCGGGCCCGCTGTTTTCGGATAGACCCTACAGCCGGTTCTTCATCACCAACGGCAGGTACAGCAGGGTCGACGGCGGCGTGCCGGTGGGCGTGGGGGTTGCTGGCGTCACGGTGGCGGTGGGGGTGCCGCTGCGACTGCTCCACAGCGACCCTGGCACCTGCGCTGCCAGTGCCGGTGGGGATCTCAGGGTGGGACACAGAGACTCCTCACGTGGTTCAGACCGACAGCAGTACACTTCACCCATGACCAAGGGAAAACTCTGTCGCAGCACGTTTGCGCTTGACAGCCGTCGCCCGATTCTGTTATAATGTATATCGAATCGATATAAGTGACTCCGACACAAGCTCGGGAGAAGCAGTGCTGCTGGCTAGCTGCGACCATTGCTTGACAATGGTCTCGCAACTGTGCAGAGGCACGCTCGTTTGGTATGGATTCCCAGATAGGAGGTGATGCACCGAGTGACGCAAGTTCTGCTACGGGAAGGAGAATCGTTCAACAGCTTGCTCAAACGATTTCGGAAGAAAGTGACCCGCGCGCGCATCTTGAGTGAGGTCAGGAAGAGGCGCTACCATGTCTCAAAGAGCGAAAAGCGGCACCGGGCGCTGCGCAAGGCGATAAGCCGCGAGCGCAAACGGCAGCGAAAGGTGCGCCGACGACTGCGTAGGATGTGATGGATCAACCAGCAACTCATGTCCAACAGCAGACGATGGCGACGTGGCTCGACAGCGCGCACGAGTACAGTCGTCCCCGTTCTGGGGAGGTGCACCAGGCCATCATCCTCTCGATAAGTGAGGATGGGGTGATCGTTGACCTGTCCAAGGCCAAACGCGATGGTCTGGTCCCATCCGGAGACTTTGACTCGCTGGATGATGGCTACCGTGGCAGGCTCGAAGTCGGCGACCACGTGCCAGTGCGCATTCTCAGGGGCATCAGCCGTGATGAGCAGATTCTGGTATCCATGAAGCAGGGGCTCCGGCAGCAGGACTGGCTACGCGCCCAGGAGCTTCTAGACAATCAAGAACTGGTCGAAGCGGAAGTGACCGGGAGCAATCGCGGTGGTGTGGTGGTCTCTTTCGGACGACTTAGAGGCTTTGTTCCCAATTCACACCTAGCGAGGGGACGCTCCCGGAAACCGGAGAACAAGGCTCAGCTGGTGGGTCAGACTCTATCGCTGGTAGTGCTGGAGGTGAATCAGCGACGTCGGCGCCTGGTATTGTCAGAGCGTAACGCTGACTTTCAGAGGCGCCAGGAATTGCTGATGGAACTGGAAGAGGGCCAAGTGCGGACTGGCATTGTGCGCAACCTGGTCCGGTATGGGGCTTTCGTTGACCTAGGCGGCCTGGACGGTCTGATCCACATCTCTGAGTTGGATTGGAGGTATGTGAAGCACCCCAGCGAAGTGCTGAGCGTGGGCGATGAGATCGACGTACGCATTCTGAAGGTGGATCGAGAACGAGAACGCGTTGGCTTGAGCCGTAAGCAACTGCTGCCCAATCCTTGGTATGACGTGATCGAGACGGTCTATGAGGGAGACCTGGTCTCGGGAACCGTGACACGTGTCGTATCGTATGGTGCCTTTGTCGACCTTGGCGGCGTCCAGGGTCTGGTTCACGTCTCTGACATGCCAGGTGGTGAAGCTACGCGATCCAATCTTGAGGCAGGGCTCAAAGTGACGGTGCGCGTCCTGGAGATCGATGACCTCCAACAGCGGATCTCACTCGCCATTCCCTACGCCACTGGTTCCGAAGACAGGGGCGCGCAAAGCATCGCCGAGCGAGTGGAGGGGGCATTTGGGTCGGGTTTCCCAGAGTACGGCAGCATGGAAGGGCAAAGCCCCGGGCCCGCAGGCTAGCTGTCGTGGTTTGCCATCTTGAGCCTCTCGGGACTCGACGCCCGGGAGCGTCAGGGTGTCGCTCTGGGCTGCTCACTATGCAACGGGTGCAGCACACCGGGCGTATTGGCGGCCTGGTTTCGGTATGGATTGGCAGCGCGCTGGAAGTTGCTGTGCGAAGATGTACAGATGCCTGGCAGAGGGGCGAAGCATTCTAGTCAGGCTGAGGATGCCGGAGGCTCGGGCATTGCAGCTTTGGCGGCTTGGCGGATAGCTAGGTGCCGGAACAGCGCAGCACGCGGCCGCGATATACGGCACGCACCTCTGACTGACAAGGTCCTGGTGGCCAGCAAGGTCGACGCCGGGCGCAGCCGTATTATGGGGGCGATGAAGCGATGAAAACAGCACGACTGTGTACCATGTGGAGACCTGTCGCTGCATCGCCGGAGATACACACTCGAGGGAGGGCAATGACTACAGCTCGTGGAAGAGTTTGGGAGAGGCGGCCCAATCTGGCACAGCAGTTGATGGACAAAGCGGAAGAGCAAGGCTACCTCACGGTGGATGACGTGCTGGAACTCTTCCCGGAGGCGGAGAAGAACCTGCCCGAGATCGAGGATCTGATGATGTATCTATATGACCAGGGCGTCGAGATCATCACACCTGACGGCCGCGAGGCTCGGCCAGCGTTACCGAAGCCGGAGCAATCACAGGACCGAGCAGTGGAGAAAGCAGTGGACGTCAGCCAAATCAGCAGCCACAACTCCATCAGCTTGTACTTGAGGCAAATGGCCCGCGTGCCGCTGCTCACGCGTGAAGAAGAGGTCCGATTGGCCAAGCGAATAGAACGCGGCGAGATCGCGCAGCGTCGCCTGCAAAAGGGCGGTCAGAAGCCCTACCTGCGCCAGAGGTACTTGCGCCAGGTTGAGATCGGAGAAAACGCACGGGCACACCTGACCAAAGCCAATACTCGTTTGGTCGTTAGCATCGCCAAGCGCTACATGGGCCATGGCGTGCCGTTCCTGGATTTGATCCAGGAGGGCAATCTGGGACTCATGAAGGCGGTCGAGAAGTTTGACTATCGGCGCGGGTGCAAATTCAGCACCTACGCCACATGGTGGATCCGCCAGAGTGTCACTCGCGCACTTGCCCAACAGGGGCGCGTCATTCGGCTGCCGTCACATGTGAGCGACCGCATTCGCAAGGTGTATCGCACTGCGCAGTACTTGGAGCAGGACACGGGCAAGAGGGCTACTCCTAGGCAGATTGCTGATCACCTCGGTATCAAGCCGGGAAGAGTTCAGTGGCTGATCAAGGTCTCGCGCCGCCCGCTATCTCTGGAGAAGCCAGTTGGTGAGGAGAAGGACAGCGAACTGGGTGAGTTTATCCGAGATGAAGACAGTCCTGCACCTCCTGACAGGGCTACTGAGAGCATTCTGGGCGAGCAGTTGGAGCGAGTGCTGGCCACCTTGACGCCGCGAGAAGCACGCATCCTGCGCCTGCGCTACGGGCTGCAAGATGGCTGTGCCTACACCCTGAAGGAGGTCGGAGCCAAGTTCGGCCTGACCCGTGAGCGGATCCGGCAGATCGAGAGAAAGGCGCTGCGGCGGCTGCGCCATCCGAGTCGCAGCCGATACTTGCGCGGCTACACGTGAGGGACGCGCCGACCTGCTGGAGGGGGTAATGGATCAGGTCGACGTGCAGCTGCCGCTGCTAGTTGGTTCGGCGTAGGGCGGAAAGGATTCGATATCAGCGCATCCTCAAGAGAGTTCGATGGCAGCCGTGCTGTCGCTATCAAGGTCAGGATTACCTAGAAGAAACTGTCGGGGGTACGCCTTTTGCGGCCCTGTGGAGTAATAAGGAGGGACACGAATGAACAAGAATCTGTTCGTTGGGAATCTCAGCTACGATGCTACTGCCGACCAGCTGCGGGATCTCTTTACAACAGCGGGAACCGTGGTTGAAGCGAAGGTTATCTACGATCGCTACACCAATCGCTCGAGAGGATTTGGTTTCGTAGAGATGGCCACTGAGGCCGAGGCGCAGGAGGCCATCGAGAAGTTGAATGGCCAGGAGCTGGTGGGCCGCCAGATCAGAGTGGACGAGGCTCGTCCTCGTCGCAGAGAACGGTCTCCGAGCAGTTACAGATACAGTCGCTGGTAGCGTTCATACACTCGTCGATGCGGCGCCAGCCGTTGCCGGAGCAGGAGACTGCGTCCGGCGCAGCATGACCAGCGATCTTGAGAAGGCAAGGAAGGATCACGCCGAATGAGCGAGTTCGAGGGCCACAAGATGTACGACCTCCGAGAAGTGGCAGAGATGCTGGATGTCGAGCTGCAGACCGTGCACCGCTGGATAGACCATGAAATGGTTCCGGCACTTGACATCGGTGGTAGGTATCTTATGCGCGGGTTGGATCTGTTCATGCTGGGAGAGGTGAGCGAGCCTCCTGAACAGGTGCAGGTTGACATCGCTCGCTCACAGTTCCGCGTCTCCGGCAGAGCCAAGGAGAACCTGCGAAAGCAGTATGTGTGCATCGAGAACGAGGGTCCCGGACCCGTGGATATGAGCGGCTGGCACGTGCAGAATCGAAGGGGCACTGCCTACGACTTTGGCTATTTCACGCTAAAGCCAGGAGAGGCCGTCCGTCTGCGCACGGGAGAGGGCCGGGATACCGAGAAGGATGTGCACTGGGGGCTTTCCTCTTCGGCCTGGCGCAAAAAGGGCGATATCGTCAGTCTGTTTGACCGCCTGTGGAACCTTGTGGATCAAAAGGCCTACGGCGACCTGGGCGCAGACAAAGCATGATCCGCCCGGTCCGCCGCGGCACCGAGCTTCTTATGGCCATTAGCGACCTGATGTCGCGAGCGCACCGCGACCTGCAAAGCCAAATGTCATATGGTGGACGTCGATGGAGGTGGATGTAGGCGAGTGGGTGCAAACTCACAAATGGAGTGGGGACTGCTCTGGTTCGACGACAACCGCAAGACTGCCTTTGCCAAAAGGGTCAAGGCAGCTGCCCGGCACTACCGGGAGAAGTTCGGCAGGGCGCCCGATACCTGTTATGTGCATCCGACGGTCCTGTCGGAAGTAGACACCATGCCCAAGGGCATTGACGTTCTTGAATCGACGCACATCCAACCGGATCATTTCTGGATTGGTCTCAAGTCCTGATCTCATTGATTGGCGTTCCACCTCTGCCTGTCATGTCGGGGCGGCGGTTGCCCTGGCGCTGGCTGACGCGCGGACTCAGGCTTCTGCCCTGAGTGGAGCATTCATCCCCGGCATGCGTGATCGCCCCGCTTCCTGAACACCCCCCATGCCAAAGACTGTGTGACCACGCCCATCGGCGAGCCGGCAGACTGCATATCCGGGGAATGTACGACAGGGAAGGCACCGTCTGAGGAGAAGCACATCGCCCGCCTAGGCGCAATCAGAGGGCGAGAGGAGGCCGCGATCATGGATCTACTGGGCAGGGCGGAGCTGGAGAGGCTGGCGAAGAGAGAGGATGGCTGGCATGTCTCAATCTTCCTGCCAACGCATCGGGCAGGGGCGGAGATTGAAGAGGACCGCATCCGCCTGAAGAACCTGCTGGCACACGCTGAGCAGGACCTGCTCTCGGCGGACGTGCGTTCGCCGGCGGCACAGGAGTTGCTTCGGCCGGCGAGAGACTTGCTGCAGAACTACCTATTGTGGCGCTACCTGAGCGACGGATTGGCCCTCTTTCTGTCGCTAGGCTTCTTCCGTTACTACCGTCTGCCCCACGCATTCACGCCGCTGGCGGTCGTGGGATGGCGCTTCCATGTCAAGCCTCTTCTGCCCCTGCTGAGCGGAGATGGCCGATTCTACGTCTTGGCGCTCAGCCAGCAGCAGGTCAGACTGCTGCACGGCACCCGCTACAGCGTGGATCAAGTCGATCTGGATGGCGTACCCCAGGCGCTGTCCGAGGCCCTCAGATTCAATGACGCCGAGAAGCAACTCCAGTTCCACACCTCCACCGTTCAGCCTGGCGGCAAGGGTGATCGACCGGCTGTCTTTCATGGACATGGCGTTGGGCAGGCAACCGAGGGCAAGACCAATGTTCTTCGCTTCTTCCAGCAGGTGGACAACGGCTTGGCGGGGCTTCTGTCAGCAGAGCGGGCACCACTCGTTCTTGCTGGCGTTGACTACCTGCGGGCCATCTACCAGCAAGCGAACCACTACCCGCACCTGGTAGATGAAGGCATCGCGGGAAATCCAGACCAGGTCGCCGCACAGGATCTGCACCAACAGGCCTGGCGCATTGTGCAGCCGCTTTTCCTGCATACCAGAAGGGAATCGGTCGAGAAGTACCACACCCTGGCTGGGTCAGACAGCGAGCAGGCCTCAAGCGACCTGCAGCAGGCAGTCCGTGCTGCTTATGATGGTCGCGTCGACACACTGTTTGTTGCTCTGGGGCAGCAGTGTTGGGGCTCTTTCGATCCTCAGGCACGTGCCGTGGAGATTCATGACCAGCCGAGGCCAGGAGATCAGGATCTGCTCGATCTGGCCGCAGTCCAGACGCTGCTGCACGGGGGAACCATCTATGCAGTCGATCCGCAGACGGTGCCCGCAGATGCGCCCTTGGCGGCTATTCTGCGGTACTGATATGCGCCTGCTCTTGCGGGCAATGATCGATCACCAGGCGTACAGGCAGAAGTGAAAGGAGGATTGGATTGGGAGTGTCTGCTTCTCAGCAGGCGGAGTTGTCGGTGCTGCTGTCAGTAGGATTAGCGATGCTCCTGGGTGGCGCGATTGGGCTGGAGCGCGAGGCGTCCGATAAACCAGCCGGACTGCGAACCCACATGCTAGTGGCTGGGGCAGCAGCCCTGGTGGTAGCGCTGAGCGATGTGATGGTGCAGAGATTCAACACGGAGCTGGGTGCTCAGTTGGTGCGGTCCGATCCCGTCCGGGTAATGGAAGCGGTGATCACCGGCGTCAGCTTCCTTGGTGCCGGCACGATCATCCGCCGCGGTCCCGAGCGACAGGTAGAGGGACTGACCACAGCTGCCTCGTTGCTCCTTGCGACCGCTGTGGGAGTCTGTGTCGCGCTGTCCCAGTTTCTGCTGGCGGCAGGTGTGACCGTGATGGCCCTGGTCACTCTGCGTCTTGTCGGTAGAGTGGCACGCGGAATTCGCTGAATCCGGGCGGCAGAGGAGTTGACTCCAAGGACCAGGACGCCGTTTGCAGACGACCTCTCGGCAGCGTCTGGCGTCCATGCACCGTCTGTTTCCCAGGCGTCTCTTCTGCTCGACGGGGACCAATGCGAGATTGACGAAAGAATGCGCTAGCTGGTCTGGAACCAGGCCACGCCGATTCGCCGGCTCAGTGGCTTCCTGAACGAGGCCCTGGAGATCGGGGGACAACGGCAGTACGCAATGAATGCTCGGGGTGCGGGTGGCAAGCTAGGTAGCGGAGGAGAGTGATGCGCGACGCGCTGTTGGTGATTGATATGCAGATGGGCAACTTTGATCAATCTGCCCCTGTGTTTAGGGTCAGTGACCCGCTCGCAACGATTGGGGCCTTGATCGCACGAGCACGTGCCGCCCGTGTTCCGGTGGTATACGTTCAGCACTGTGGCTCAGAGGGCGAAATCGACCAACCCGGCACTCCAGGATGGGAGATCCACTGTGGTATCGCTCCCGACGAAGGCGACGTAGTGGTTCAGAAGCGTCACCCGGATGCTTTCCAGGATACGAACCTTCAGAGTGAACTGCAATCCAGAGACGTTGATCATCTGATTGTCACCGGGATGCAGACTGAGTACTGCGTGGACACGACCTGCCGCCGCGCGTACAGCCTAGGCTACAAGGTGACCCTGGTCACGGACGCGCACGGTACTTGGGACACAGATTCTCTCACGGCGGAACAAGTCATCGCTCACCACAACGAAGCTCTGGGTGGGTGGTTCGTCCAACTGAAGGAAGCAAATGCAGTCGCATTCGAAGCTGCTGCTTAACGGCCGCTGGAGTCGATCTCGGCCATTGCGCTTTGGGCTTTGCGTGGCTCTTAGACCTGGTGTGGGTCCGGCGCCGAAGTAGCCTCTGCAAGACGCCCCAGGCGCCTTGTCTCGGCTGCCAGCCGGCGCAGGTGCCTCGGAGCCAAGGTTCTGCGGCGCGCAACTTTGAAAAACAAGCGGTCCGGTTGCTCCAGAGGAATCAACCACGAGGAGACGCATGCGCGGAGACCTGAGAATGAAAAGATCGTATCAGATAGCAGTTGGCCTATCAGCCGGTATTGCGGGCGCAGTTGGGGCAACAGTTGGCGCGGCAACAGAGCTGTCTCCGGCAACCACTGGGTTGCTTGCAGGGCTACTTTCAGCCTTGCTGGGAGCTGTGGCCTTTACCGTCACAGTCAGGCTTGTGCGGGACAGCAGTTGAAGGCCTGACTACCGAGGCAACCAAGCCGCGCATGCGCGTGG
>Ga0209427_10010276_pt1 | contig 10384 bp, 10 predicted proteins | sample DeeMarSWOR136_30_FD_187465 | JGI IMG/M metagenome (GOLD analysis project Ga0209427, IMG submission 187465) | Marine sediment microbial communities from White Oak River estuary, North Carolina - WOR-1-36_30 (SPAdes) (version 2) | ecosystem: Environmental > Aquatic > Marine > Intertidal zone >...
GCACCGTGGATCTTCATGCCACCATCGAAGAAAAGAGTGGGGTAGCCGGTAATTGCATAATAATCGAGGGCTCGCTCAAAGGCATCCTGTTGATAGAAGGGATTGGTGGGACCGAGCTGAGGATGATAGCGGATGATGGCCAGGGAATCGTCGGTATACTCCTCGCTGAGGGAGTCCAGGGCAGCCTCGGCTTGAGGACAGCCTGAGCACCCGATCCAGGTAAGAAGCTCCACCAAAACGCAGCGCTCCACCGCCCGGGCCGTGGGGATGGCAAAACAAAAAGCCAAGAGGATCAGGACTATGCTGCCCTTGATACAGCCTCGGTGCATGGCTCTCTCCGAACGAAGAGAAAGTTCCTTAACTTTTAATCAAATGGGGAGTTGGTCGGCTTGGTACCCTCCCATCATGGTATTCTATCACAATCGCCCTAACTTGTCAAGGATTTTATTTCTTAGCTTTATGGCCTTTTTCTATTCAACTCAGTTGAATCACCCTTCAAGGACCTCAACATGGTCGATGTGACCACCACACCGGCCGCCTTCAGGGCCAGAATCGTGGCTCCCTGAACGGGACCCAGGCGAGGTTGTATGAATTCCGGCTGAACCACCTGGCTCAATACGGTTTGCATAGGCGCCAGGAGCAAGTCCTTATCCCTAAACAGGCTTCCTACCAAACCTATGGTCACATTACCGCCCTTCATCCCCAGCCTCGAGATCACGGCCGCGGCCATCAATCCCAGCTCTCTACCAGCCCGGTCTAGAATGCCCTGAGCCACAGCATCGCCTTTCCGGGCAGCATCGAAAACCAAAGGGGCCAGAGTGGCCATCTCATCATGGCTCATTCCCTGGTGATAGACTCTGGGAATGATCTCCTCCACTGTCTCTAAACCCAGCTCAGCCAGGAGGCTCTCCGTCAAAGACGTCTCTCCGGCACGGCCATCGAAAGCCTTTAGCGCCGCCATCAAGGCCTGGCGAGCTACGAAATAGCCACTTCCCTCATCTCCTAACAGGTACCCCCACCCACCGCAGCGCGCCCTCTGGCCCTGGGCATTCCGGCCCAGTGCGATAGAGCCGGTACCCGCGATGACGATCAGACCTGGTTGGTCGCCAAGGGCACCTACCAGGGCAATTATGGCATCGTGATCCACCACCACTTTCCGGGCCAGATGAAGGTCCTCCACAATGGCGGCCACTTGCTCGGGCTCTCCCGGCCTCCCCACACCGGCAAGCCCCAGTGCAATGCTGGCCAATTTCTCCTCAGGCACACGAGCGCTGGCGAACAGAGCGTGCACCAGCTGAGGAACCTCATTGGTGATTCCCGAGGAACCCACGACCTGGTAATTGGTGGGGCCCGCAGACCCCTGGGCCAAGACATGTCCCTCCAGGTCAGCCAGCAGACCAGCAGTTTTAGTAGCACCACCATCTATTCCGACCACATAGTTCATGCCATACCATCCTTATTTATCTGTGGCGACATCAGGACAAATTTCTCGAGACTCACTCTCTCATATCTAACTATAAAAAAAGTCCCCGCTGTGGGCAAGGGATAAATCTGTGCGCCACTCATGGAGTTCAAGGTTGGCATCAGCGGAGCACAAAAAAAGGCGAAAACAGAAGTTTCCGCCTTACTTTAGCTGTTCAGTTTTCTCCCGATCCTCGGGAGCACAGGCTTTGCTCATTCAGGTATATACTCCAAACTTAGGCAGCACGAAACGCATCAAGACAAACCACAGAACAAACAACAATATGATGAAGAAACTCCCTCTGCTCATCAGGCCACTCTCCTCCTCTCAGCTGGGCTACTCAACCGCCTCCAAAATCTTATCCACAAAAAGAGCCTCTGGCTGGGCACCCACGAAACTGGTTGTCTCGTTGATGACCACCATGGGCACCCCGCGCACATGATATCTGTTTGCCAGATGCGGGAATTCAATGGCTTCGAGCACATCGGCCCGGATGAAATCGTTCTCCTGGGCCAGCTTATAAGCCGTTCTCACCGCTCTGGGACAATGCGGGCAGGTAGGAGTGACGAACACCTGGATATGCACATTCTTGGCCAACGTACGGAGCCTCTCCCGCGTTTCGTCTTCCAGATCCGTGGAGCCAAGGGACAGGTCCCGAATGGTCTCAAGCAACGCGGCTAACTCGTATCCGGCGGGCACCCCATAATATCTGATGCCCACATCCTCATCTCCTAGCAAAACGATGGCCGGTATTTTGTCCACCCCATAGCCCTCCGCCTCCTCATTATCACGTACGAAATCCAGGATTATCAGCTTCAACCGGTCCGAAAAAGAGGCCAGTTCCGTCAGGAGCTGCCGCGTCTGAGCACAGTACTGACACTCCAGCTCCTGAGTGAACATGACCATCGTTACCTCACCGGAAAGATCTCGTAACTCTTTCCGTAACAGCTCCCTATCTTTCTTTCTGATCACTTCCTCCGCATCGGCTGTTCTGGAACTCAAGCCTCCCAAAAGAACCAAGGACAGCAGCGCAGTGACTGCCAACAGATGGCATCGCTTCGCAATCATCACCGCCATACCTCCCTATCAAGAGCTGTCTTTTCTCTCCATTTCCTTGCTCAGAGGTAGTCCCAGAGAGGCTCCTCAGTAAAGGCGCCCAGGGCAAAGGAGTAACTGACGCAACGGCAGCCCCTTGTCGACTCAGGTCGGCCGCTTTTAAGATCTGACGAGCCCCTCACGGTTGTGGTGGTCAGGATAATCTTGGCTCTCCGGAGCCTCAGTAGAGACCGTCCATTTTAAACTCGTCCACGTCAAACCAGAATCCTGCATTGGTGACAGAATCAATCTGGGCTTGAATGAGATCGTAATGCGAGACCTCCTCTTGAGCTATGATCTCAAAAATCCGGCTGGCTTCGGGATCGCTTGCCTGTTTTGCCACCTCCTTAAAAAAATCGATGGCCTTTCGCTCCACATCCAATGCCTGGCGAAGGGCCTCCACCTCACCGGCACCTTTCTCGGCAGGACTCCTGCTTTCGGCCTTTTCGGAAAAATATGGCATTCGCTCTCGAGGTGGCCCTTCCTTGAGCAGCTCCTTCCAAGTCTTAGGATCGGCAATTGACTTGAACATCTTCTCGAAGGTCACCAGGTGACGAACTTCATCGGAGGCCAGCTTGAGGAACATCTTCTTGCCAAGCTCGTTCTTCGTCTCTTCAGCGGCCTTCTCGAAAAATTGCCGGCCATCCTTTTCCAGTTGAATAGCAACTTGAATGGCCTCCTTGACCTGAGGAGTTATCTGCGTCATCTTTTCACCCCTCCATGAGTGACACGATTCTCTCGAATTCTCTTAACGGACAATTTGAATACAAGTTCCGTGAGAAATTCACCTCCCTCTCAGACAAAATAGTGCCGGCCAGAGATCTGGAATGTGTTATCTCTCCAAATCCCGCCGCCGAGAAAGATCATCACGCGCTCTGTGACTCACACCGGAACCCGGTCTGGCGCATCTCCCGTTGATCCTCCGGACTGCCAAATTCTCGGAGAATGTTGTTTGGAATATTAACAATAGAATAATTATTATTACTTATAATTCTCTCAGAGTCAAGAGGAATTTGTAAAAAGTAGGTGTTGTAAGATGCTTTTCATGCGTTTCGAAGGGTCAGAAAACCTTAAAATTCTATGACAGAAGGATCTTCATCACCTCTAATTTCTGAAAATTAGAACTCTAAAAAAAGGAGATAATGTGCCCATCTCACTCCGGGCAGAGGCTTGCCAATATGCCTTGTGCTCTCCTTTCTTGGCCGAAAATGTCCTTGACTTTATAGGGGAAGTTGCTATATTAGATAGCTGCTTTTTAATCTAAAGACTATCCGACGATTTTTATCTTTTACCCAGTTCATCTCACGGTCTGCTTTACGCGTTTAGGGACGATAGGAAATAGGCTCGATGGAGGAATTTCGGTGATCGTTCCTAAGACGACGCTCTCATTGTGGGGCAGTAGCTCAGCTGGGAGAGCGCATCCCTCGCACGGATGAGGTCGGCGGTTCGATCCCGCTCTGCTCCATTTTTTCTTCCCAGGGTGGTCTCTGCAGGTCCCAAATGAAAAGGCCGTCCTGGAGGCTATTGGGATCTGTCAGCTCCACCTCAGAAGTCGGGAAATGCGTGAGGTCGTGCTAGACGGGGAGCTAGCGGTGCCCTATACCCGCAATCCGCTATAGCGGGGTTGAATTCCCATCTGAGGTTTCTTCTCCCCTTGGAGGGTTTGAATAAGTGGCGTTGATGAACAAGTCCTGCGCGACGAGAACTTGCCCAATCCCGTCAGGACCGGAAGGTAGCAGCGGTAAGCAAGCCCTCTTGGGTGCCGCAGGGGCACTTGATCGGAGTTAACTGTTCCCGCTCTCATTGGGGTGATGGATCGACGGTGGGTGCACGACCTTTTCACTTTCTTCTCAGGAAAGGTTAAGACCACCTCTTTGACTAGCACTCGGGCACATTGCATAATTCATAGGACCTAGGGGTATAGGATCCGAGCTTTCCTCTCTATCCTCCCTTAAATCTCATTTCACAGCTAATGTGGCTTGAGCTTTCGGGGCTTTCCTTGGTTTTCCAACCCCTGGAATGCTCAAATCATCGTTGCCCTTTAACTGGTTGGAGTCACCATATGAGTTATCAGGTGATGGCTTTGAAATGGCGTCCTCAAAGTTTCGATGAGGTCATCGCCCAAGAACATGTCACCAGAACCCTCCAAAACGCTATCCGCTCTGAGCGCATAGGACACGCCTATCTGTTCTCCGGCCCTCGGGGGGTAGGTAAAACCACCACTGCTCGCATTTTGGCCAAAGCCCTCAACTGCCAAGAAGGTCCCACACCCACCCCGTGCAACAAGTGCATCCTGTGTAAAGAGATCACCGACGACCGCAGCATGGATGTGCTGGAGATCGACGGAGCCTCCAATCGACGCATCGAGGATATTCGCGGACTCCGGGAGAATGTCAAATATAGTCCCGTAGGAGGAAAATACAAAATCATCATCATCGACGAAGTACACCAGCTCACCTCTGAGGCCTTTAACGCTCTGCTGAAAACCCTGGAGGAACCCCCCAGCCATGTGGTCTTCATCTTCGCCACCACCCAACCCCAGAAGATCCCTCTGACCATCCTGTCCCGCTGCCAGCATTTTGACTTCCGGCGCATCTCCACCAAGCAGATCGTTCAGCGCCTCGCTTACATCGCCAAACAGGAGAAAATCCAGGTGGAGAGAGGCGCTCTGTCGCTCATCGCCAAAAAGGCCGAGGGCAGCCTGCGCGATGGCCAGAGCCTTTTAGATCAGGTCATCTCCTATGGTGGTCAGAAGATCACCGAGGAGATGGTCTCCGAAGCCCTGGGGCTGACCAGTCGCGATCTTTTTTTCCAGCTCATGGAAGCTGTACGCGCCCAGGATCCCAAGAAAGGACTCGACCTTGTGGCCATTGTGGATGAGCGGGGCTGGGATATGGAGGAATTCGTGGACGGTCTGCTGGATCACCTGCGTCACCTTCTGCTGGTGAAGACGGCCCCCGAATCCCCAGAACTTCTGGACCTTCCCGACTCCGAGGGTAAGAGGTACGGAGATCAGGGGGCTGAGATGGAGGAGGAAGATCTGCTCAGGATGATTGCCATCGTCTCGGAGACAGAAAACGCTTTGAGATACAGCAGCAGACCCAGATTTCTGTTGGAGATGATGGCCGTCAAGCTGGCCAAGATGGAAGCCACTGTCCACCTGAGAGACTTGGTGCAAGGTTTGAATCGAGTTTTAGGAGAAGAGGGTCACTTGAGTCCCCAACGGGAGGTCCCGACACAGCCAATTCAGAAAGAACTTGTGCCCGAGGAACCAACTTCGCCGAGCATAGAGCCAAAGGGGGACGTTCAAAATCTCTGGGGTCATATGCTGAATGAGGTGAAGAATAAAAGAGCCTCTCTGGGAGCCATATTGCAGCACGGTGAGCTTTCGAAGCTTCAGGATAATACTCTGACCATCTCTTTTCCCAAGTCCTGCAATTTTCATCGAGAACAGGCACAGAAAGAGAAAAATCGCTCTGTCATCGAGGAAGTGGCTTCGACGATTCTGGGAAAGGATTCCCAGGTGAGGTTCACTCTGGCAGAACTACCGAAATCCCCTAAAAAACAGAGGCCTTCCGCTGAGCCACCCGACCGAAAGCCTTCCGTAGAGGAGGTGGTGAAGATTGAGCCTATTATCGGCGACATCTTAAAAACCATGGATGGGGAGCTCATCGAGTAAACCAAGAGGAAAGACATGTCCAAAGCATTGAACGAGATTCTCAAACAAGCCCAACAGCTCCAAAAGCAGATGGAACAACTTCAAGAGGAGCTGGCGGAAAAAAGGGTGGAGGGAACCGCCGGAGGAGGAATGGTTACCGTGGTTGTCAATGGGAAGCAGGAGCTCATCGACATCAAGATCGACCCGGAGGTCGTCAATCCCGATGATGTAGAGATTCTGGAAGATCTGATCGTAGCCGCGGCAAACCAGGCTCGGGAAAACGCCTCAGAAATAGCCAAGCAGGAGATGAGCAAGATTACAGGCGGCCTCATTCCCCAGGGCCTGGCCGGTTTGAAAATCCCCGGCCTGTTCTGAGAGTCAAGGTCCCATCTCGTCTGGGTGTCCATTTCATTGAGATGTTTAAAACTTCACAGTCCATATCCAAGCTCATAGATGAGCTGGCTAAAATGCCTGGAATTGGGCCTAAGTCGGCTCGAAGGCTGGCGTTTTACATACTGAAAGTATCTCAGGACCAGGCACTCTCCCTGGCCAGCGCCATCAAAGCGGTCAAAGAAAAGGTCCGACACTGTTCTGTCTGTTTTAACCTCACCGAGGAAAACCCCTGTATCATTTGCCGAAACGAGACCAGAGACTCCACCACCATCTGTGTGGTGGAGGAGCCCAACGACGTGCTGGCCCTAGAGAAGATAGGCGAGTACCGAGGACATTACCACGTTCTGGGTGGGGCTCTTTCCCCCCTTGACGGTGTCGGCCCAGATGATCTGCATATCAAAGAATTGCTGGACCGGTTGAGCCAGGGAGTCAAGGAGGTCATCTTGGCCACAAACCCCAATGTGGAGGGAGAAGCCACTGCTCTGTATTTGATGAAGCTGATCAAACCGCTGAAGGTCAGAGTTACGCGCGTGGCCAGAGGTTTGCCTGTGGGCGGCGATTTGGAGTATGCTGATCAGGCGACATTGACCCGGGCGTTGGAGGATCGGATAGAGCTGTGATTGTCGCGTAAGTCGGAGGTCGTTTGGCGGTCTCGAAGCACGTAACGTGATTCGTCTTTCGTGAATCGTGGATCGTGAAAATGACAAGCAGGGCATAATATATGCAATCCGAGATTTAGTCGAAACAAAGGAACGAATGTGAAACAGCTTGATCAGATCAGAATATTGCTCGATGAAATAGAGAAAGCAACCGCGTCATCTGACGACAAAGCTTTCGTTCAGAACTTCAGCGCACTGGAGCTACCGGAGATCATTTGCTCGATCGTCGACTTTCTGCAACCTTCCCTATATCCATATGAATCAGCCGTTTACTGGCATCTGTTTCGCAATTCTATCCTTGCGACTGGAACGCAGTTCACGCGCGCGAGCGTCCGTGGCATGATGCAGGGCGTTATTACGTCCTCAAGTGGCCAGTCTGATGGTTTGAGTTATGCTGCAGTCCAGAAAGCCCTGCAAGGTCTGGAACAGAAGGGTGCCATCACCAAAGCAGGAGACACGAATCGAAATGGCACTCTATACAAGATTCACCTGCCGGAGGAGATTTCTCTCTGTCAGGATCTGATGCAGAAATCAGAAAAGGCCGAACCCAAACCTATTGATACCAAAAAGGAACTCGATTATTACAATGTTCGAGAAAACCGTCTGAAAGTATTCGAAAGAGACCAATTCAAGTGCCGCTATTGTGACAAGCAGCTCACCCGCTTCACAGCAACTCTCGATCATCTGCAACCCATATCTGAGGGAGGAGACAACTCTTTTGATAATCTCGTCACCGCCCGCCTGCACTGCAATTCCCAGAGAGGTAGCAGACCTGTTATGGACATTGTAACAAAAAATGGATCTCAACCAAAAGAATCGCCAGATAGGGAATAGCATGCGGTGTGTCATTTTTCTCTGATTATAAATAACGAATCTCGCATCAGAGCGCTGCATCCGGAATGGAATCAAGCAAACGAATTCGCAGCTTTTGGGATTTAGAAGTTTATAAGAATTCCTATGCTGCCTCTATCGAGGTCATCACAAAAATAGTAACCAAGCTCCCTCGAGAAGAGCGCGATGATCTTGCCGATCAATTGCGCAGATCAGCCAAAGCAATTCCTCGTCTCATAGCTGAGGGATACGCAAAAAGGCATCAGAGAAGAGGATTCCAGAAATATCTCTATGAGGCTTTGGGTGAAAGTAACGAGATGATTGTATCATTAAGTCACACGCGAGATCTCTATTCTTCACGGGTTGACCAGGTTTTATGTGAGAAACTTATTGACACTTACGATAAAACAAGTAGGCAAATCTACCTTCTGGCTAAAAAATGGAAGGATTTTCGGAAAAGATAGTTATCGAACATCGAACTTCGACAAACGAATGACGTAACCAGCTTCGAATCCGCCAAACGACAATCATTAAGAAACACCAACTCGAATCTCAACAATCAGGAGGCACATGCATGACAGAGATGACCGAAATCCGCTGGCACGGGAGGGGCGGCCAGGGAGCTGTGACGGCAGCCAAGATCTTGGCACAAGCCGCGTTGGGCGAGGGCCGACACATACAGGCTTTTCCAGAGTACGGTGCCGAGCGAAGGGGTGCACCAGTGAGAGCTTTTACTCGCATCAGCGAGGAACCCATCTACATCCACTCCCCTATCCACACCCCTGACGCTGTGGCCGTTTTGGACTCAACCCTCCTCGACGCCGTGGATGTGACCGAAGGGCTGCCCGAGGCCGGCATTCTGGTGGTGAACACATTGGAGAGCCCTGGGACGATCAGAAAAAGACTCACCTTGAAGGGTAGGAAAATCTTCACCGTGGATGCGACCCAGATTTCCATCGATTGTATCGGCAAGCCCATTCCAAATGCCCCAATGATAGGTGCCGTCATGAAGGCCACGGGGATTTTGCCCCTGGAAGGCTTGGTTGATGGATTTCGCAACAAATTTTCTGAAAAGTTCCGCCCAGAGGTGATAAAGGGTAACATAAAGGCCATCAAGAGAGCTTACAAGGAGGTGAAGACCGAGTGAGTCAGGCCAAGGAACCAGGATACAAGGATCTACCTTTGGGGGCGCTGATCCTCGATGCGGGAAATTCTGAAAAATACGAAACCGGTGGTTGGCGAACCTTCATGCCTGTTCATGACCCGAAGAAATGCACCAACTGTCTGTTATGTTGGATATTATGTCCAGATGGCGCCATCATTGTTAAGAACGAGAAGTTTGCCGGTTTCAATATGAAACACTGTAAAGGCTGCGGGATCTGCGCCGAAGAGTGTCCCCCCAAGATCAAAGCTATTACCATGGTCAAAGAGAAAAAGTGAAGCCCCCAGATGGTTGGGAGGTAAGATATGGCAAAAACTTTAGCATTAACGGGAAACGAGGCTGCCGCTTATGCCATGATGCAGATCAACCCCGATGTGGTGGCCGCTTATCCCATCACACCTCAAACGGCCCTGATGCAGAAGTTCGCAGACTTCGTGGCCGATGGCGATGTGGACACCGAGCTGATCCTGGTGGAGTCGGAGCATAGCGCCATGAGCGCCACTGTGGGCGCATCCGCTGGGGGAGCTCGGGCGATGACCGCCACCGCCGCCAACGGATTGGCTTTGATGTGGGAGATTGTCTACATTGCTGCATCCAATCGGCTGCCCATCGTTATGCCCGTGGTAAACCGAGCCCTCTCCGCGCCCATCAACATCCTGTGCGATCACAGTGACTCTATGGGTTGTCGAGATGCGGGGTGGATCCAGATTTACAGCGAAAATGCCCAGGAGGCTTACGATAACACCATACAGGCGATGCGAATCGCAGAACATCCTGATGTGCTTACTCCGGCCATGGTCACCTTGGATGGATTCATCATCAGCCACGGCATGGAGGACATCCGCCTCCTGGAGAAGAAGGAGGTTCAGAAATTTGTCGGAGAATATAAGCCTCCATATCCCCTATTGAATCCACAACATCCAGTAACCTATGGCCCCATCGATTTCCACGACTACTACTTTGAGCACAAACGACCGCAGGTGGATGGCATGGAGAATGCCAAACGGGTCGCCGTCCAGGTAGGCCATGAATTTGGTCAAAAAAGCGGACGCACCTATGGTCTTTTCGACGCCTATCGCATGGAAGACGCTGAGATCGCCGCTGTCATTCTGGGATCCACGGCG
>Ga0209427_10010277_pt1 | contig 10384 bp, 11 predicted proteins | sample DeeMarSWOR136_30_FD_187465 | JGI IMG/M metagenome (GOLD analysis project Ga0209427, IMG submission 187465) | Marine sediment microbial communities from White Oak River estuary, North Carolina - WOR-1-36_30 (SPAdes) (version 2) | ecosystem: Environmental > Aquatic > Marine > Intertidal zone >...
AATCCGTGGCCTATCAAGGGCGCAAACGGGCCAAACCGATCAACATCTTGCCCATCGCCGACGTGGACGGCTGCATCGTGGCTCCCACCCACGCCTTTTCAGGCCATCAGAACGACGCCTTCCACCTCACTCCCCATCCGCGGACTGCCTCAAGTCCATGAAGCGCCTGGGCCTCGGTCTTCAGGGCGCTTACTTCAATGCCGATCGTGCTTGTGACACCAAAGCCCCTCCCAAAGTGTGCTTCAATCATGGTGTCATCGCCAACATTGCCCAAGACAGCCGCAGCCGCAAGCATCCCACGAGGCCGCAGGCGCCTCTTCAATCCCGACATTTGCAAACATCGCTTTTCCAGTTAGCGCTCCTTTGCCTGGATCGACAGATTCAGCCCTTTGCTCGTCCGTTTGGATCGTAAGCATGTGTGCTTCATGGGTGGGCATTACACCGCCTTCTCCATGATCAAAAGGAAGGGAGCAGAGATGTGAACCTCGATGTGAATACCATCAGGCTTCTGGGCGCAGCGCAGTTGATTGTGTTTGCTGCCAGCATGCTCAGTGAACGTCTGCTCGCATCCATAGTTGGATCCGGCGGGATGCCCGATATCCTTGTGCGTATTTCAGAGAACCCGACCCGGATGCGGATCAGCAACCTGGTTGCAGTGCTTAACAGCCTCGCAATCGTTGTCCTCGGGGTCCTGTTCTATGCCGTCTTCAACCAGCAGTACAAGATCATCGCGCTGGTGGCCCTGGGGTGTTTCTTGGCAGAGGCAATAACGCTTGCCGTAAGCAAGATAGGGGCCTACGCTCTGATACCCCTAAGCCAGGAATTCGTGGACGCGGGAGCTCCAGAAGCCTCCTACTTCCAGACGCTGGGTCACTTCCTGTATCATGGCGTTGATAGAGCGGGATACGATATCCATATGTTGTTCTTCTGCTTGGGCGCGGTACTGTGGTATTACCTGCTTTGTGTATCAAGGTATGTTCCACGGCCATTGTCTGTCTGGGGCCTTGCAGCAGTCGGTCTGCTATCCATACCCGTCCTGTTAGCGCTCTATCATCGTGATTCCACCCCCGCAATGATACTGGGCGTTCCCTACGCTCCGTTCGAACTAGTCCTGGGGCTATGGCTGATCGTCAAAGGATTCAGTTGACCCACAATTGTGTCCGAGTCTTCCAAGAGAGACACAAACGAGACAAAACGAGCTCGTACCAGACAAGGAAGGAGACGCACATGAAGGCGATCGTATGTACCAGCTACGGACCACCGGAGGTTCTGCAATTCAAAGACGTAGAGAAACCTTCTCCCAAGGACAACGAAGTACTGATCAGGATCTTTGCCACCACCGTCCACAGGGGCGATGTGATCATGCGCAGCCTCAAGATCCCGGGCCCTGCCTGGCAACGGATCATGGCGCGACTGGTCCTGGGCCTCACCAAACCGAAGAAGAACATACTGGGCATGGAACTGGCCGGGCAGATTGAAGCGGTGGGCAAAGACGTCAGCAAGTACAAGGAAGGGGACCCCGTCTTTGCCTCCACCGTGTGGTCGGACTTTGGGGCCTATGCCGAGTACAAATGCCTGCCTGAGAGCCTGCCTGTGCTAGCCATCAAGCCGGCCAATCTGACCTATGAGGAGGCTGCGGCCTTGCCCGGCGGGGCACTGACCGCATTGAAGATCCTTAGACAGGCCAAGATCCAGAGTGGGCATCACGTCCTGATCTATGGGGCCTCGGGCAGTGTAGGTACGTATTCCGTTCAGCTCGCCAAGCACTTTGGCGCCCAGGTTACCGGGGTCTGCAGCACCAGCAATGTGGAGATGGTCAGATCCATCGGAGCCGACAAAGTCATCGACTACACCAGGCAGGATTTCACCCAAAGCGCTGAGAGCTATGACGTGGTCTTCGACGCCGTGGACAAGCTCTCGCCTTCGCACGGCAGGAAGCCTCTCAAGGAGACAGGGACCTATCTCAACGTCAGGGTCGATTCGGGCGACCAATCGGAGGTGCCTGAGGCCGGAGATCTGGTCTTTCTCAGGGAGCTGGTTGAGGCCGGAGAGCTGAGGCCGGTTATTGACAGAAGCTATCCGTGGGAGCAGATCGTCGAGGCTCACCGGTACGTGGACAAGGGACACAAGAAGGGAAATGTCGGGATCACTGTGACGCACAACAGCGCATGACAACCCGTTCTGCGGTCACAACGCTGCAGTCCCATGCATGAATACGGAGCTTCGCAGGTTTGAGCGACAGGAACTGGACCGCTATGCAACATGGCCAATTCCCATTCACAGAGGAGGCGATCTAATTATGGACACGAGGATAACGCTCTCGGGGTTATGGGTAGCTCTGATGTTGACCTATCTGTTGGGCGATGTGCTGCGCATATTCGCCGGTGACTTTGAACCGGGCAAGATCATGGGTACGCAACCAACTCAGATCATGTGGTTGGTCATCGCAGCGATCATGTTGATCCCCATTGTTATGGTCGTGCTGACGCTGACGCTGAACTATCCCGCCATCCGCTGGGCCAACATCATCGTGGCCGCATTCTTTGTTGTCTTTAACCTCGTTGGCTTGCCCTACCCTGGCGCCTACGACAACTTTCTACTCGTTGTGAGCTTTGTGTTCAATGCACTGACCATCTGGTATGCATGGAAGTGGGTGGTCTGAACGGGAAGGCCAGCCCTATGCGTGAGACTCATCCCAGCGGATCTCTATCCCAGACGTAGTTCACTCCGCGTCCCGTGAATGCGACCGGAAAGGTGATGAACGTGCTTTCAGAGCTTATCAAATGGGTAGCATTTCCCCTAGCAGGGCTGTTGGTCCTTGGGTTTCTTTGCCTACTGATGTACCGGGCATATCTGCGGCGGTCGACCAGGATTGAAATGCCCAATGGCATAAGTTCACTGGAGGAGGTTGCGCTGGGCGGTCTGAAACAATGGATATTCATCAGAGGAACGGATCGGCATAACCCGGTTTTGCTGTTCTTGCATGGTGGCCCTGGTGCCCCTCTGATGGGAATGTCAAGTTCGCGTCTGCATGATGCCGAAGTGATTGAGCATTTTACGGTAGTTCATTGGGACCAACGGGGGGCTGGCAAGTCATTTAGTAGTGGTATCCCAGCTGACTCAATGACCTTCGATAGACTAGTCGAGGACTGTAACGAGCTCATTGACTATCTACGAAGTAGGCTCCACACTCAGAAGGTCTTTCTCGTTGCGCATTCAGGGGGAACGATCATAGGGCTTAAGGCTGCACATAGGTATCCAGAGAAGCTACATGCCTATGTAGGAGTGGCGCAGATCATAAACGACTATGAGCAACAGAGGATATCCTACGAATTCGCGCTTGAAGCAGCCGAAGAATCTGGAGACGTAGCCAGACTAAGGGCAATCAAGGCCATAGGTCCCCCACCTTACGGAACGCCACAGGAGAGCCTGGCAAAAGAGAGATTTGTCTCTCACTATGGAGGATTCATACATGACAGTTCCATTAAGCAGATGGTGAAGATGGCCTCTTTAGTGACCAACTTTCTAACCTCACCCGAGTATTCATTCTCAGAGGGAATCAGAACGTTTAGGAACATGGGATTCGAATTCACTATGAACGCCATGTGGGAGCAAATGCAGAACGTCGATCTCACAAGAGAAATACAATCTATCAGAGTGCCCATATACTTCTTTGAAGGCAAATACGATATGACTACTCCCACAGTTCTTGTCGAAGAGTTCTATGACCACCTGGATGCCGAAAAGGGAAAAACACTCATCATCTTTGAAGCTTCAGGGCATTTGCCGATGATAGAAGAAAAAGAGAAATACCAGGAATCACTGATCGATGTTGTCTTGAAAGAATCTCACAACAGATGAGGAATTCAAGAATGAAAGCGATTGTGTGGACAGCCTACGGATCACCGGAGGGCCTTCAGCTCCGCGAGGTGGAGACGCCCATACCCACAGACAATGAGGTGCGGATCAAGATACATGCGACAACAGTGACAGCAGGGGACTGTGAGATGCGCCGCCTGCAGCTCCCCCTCATGTTGGGGCTGCCCATGCGACTGGCTGTGGGTCTCAGGCGCCCAACCAGCAAAACCATCCTGGGCATGGAGTTGGCCGGGGAGGTCGAATCCCTGGGCAGGGACGTGCAGCGGTTCAAGGTGGGTGACCAGGTGTTCGGAATCCCGACTTTCTATCAGGGTACCTATGCCGAGTACGTTTGCCTGCCCGAGCAATCCGATGAAGGCGTGCTGGCCATCAAACCGGCCAATATCACCTTTCAGCAAGCCGCCGCCGTCCCGGTTGGGGGACTTGAAGCACTGCACTATCTCAGAGAAGGGAATGTCCAGAGCGGAGAGAGGATTCTGATCAATGGTGCGGGAGGGACGATCGGTACCATGGCTGTGCAGCTGGCAAAGCACTTTGGCGCTGAGGTGACAGCCGTGGACACCACTGCGAAATTCGACATGTTGCGCTCCATTGGCGCCGAGCAGCTCATTGATTTCAGGCGAGAGGATTTCACCCAGCGCGGTGAGACCTATGACGTCATCTTTGACGTGGTGGGCAAGGCCTCGTTTTCGGGTAGCATACGATCGCTGAGGGAAAACGGACGCTACCTTTCAGCCAACCCCAGGCTGTCACAGATGGTTCGGGGAGCATTGACGGCAAGGACCAGCGGAAAGAGAGTCATCACCGGGACAACAAAGCACCACGCCAAAGATCTGATCCTCCTCAAAGAACTCATTGAGGCTGGCAAGATCGCACCGGTCATCGACAGGAACTTTCCCCTGGAGCAGGTCCCCGAGGCACACCGGTACATCGAAAGAGGGGGCAAGAAGGGAAATGTAGTCATCACTGTGGCCACATAATCGCAGAGGCGAGTAGCAGGATTGAGCATGATTATCTGGAATCGATAAGCAGAAAGGATGGAAGACCATGGAACAAAACCGGGCCACGCAGATCATGGCGCAAGGTCACGTTTGATCGGAGGCCGTACTGCTGGCCGTGTGCCAGGAATATGAGACAGAAAGCGAGATAGTTCCCCGCATCGCCAGCGGCTTCGGCGGCGGGATCGGCAACACAGGCGCCGTCTGCGGTGCCGTCCTCGGTGCGGTGATGGCTATCGGCCTTATGAAGGAGCGGGGCGATACCATGGAGGACTGGCTGCGCATAGCGGCGGTGGCGCAGGAGTTTCGTCGCCGCTTCGAGGCCGAGATGGAGACCATCAACTGCCGCGAATTGACGGGGGCCGATCTGACCACTCAGGAGGGGCTCCAGCAGTACATGAGCTCTGACACACCCCAGACGGTCTGCTTTCCGGCGGTCGCCGTAGCCTACCGACTAGTGATGGACCTGCTGAAGGAAACCTCGTAGTCAGGGGGCCGTAGCGTTCGTGCCACCGACGGACGCCCACTTCATGCATCACCGCCGGAGCTGTGTGCCGTAGTGGCCACATTGACAATCGAGACGGGGATCAGTCTCGGGGTGATTTCTTGTACTGTCGGTAGGGAATGGCTTGGGGAGGAACATCCAGATGGCCGACACGACAACTGAGATCGGGATATCAGCCCGACCGTACACGCCCAGCTGGATCGATCGCCTCACCGATTGGGTTGAGCGACTGCCCATGCCGGAGTGGGTCTTCTATGCCGGTCTGGGACTGATCCTGATGGCGATTCAGCTGCTCTTCCTGTGGTTGGATGGCGGCCTGCATCTTGGCACGCTCCTCCCTGTCATCATCTTCAACGCTTTGGCCGTCCCCTACTCCCTGGCGCTGATCCACCTGCTGGACAATCAGGCTGTCAACGCCCTGAAGGCCATGAGGCCCACCATGGCCATCGCCGAGCCGGATCTGCACGAGCTTCAGTACCGGCTTTCCACCATGCCCTCCGGCCCAACAGTCATCGTGGGTCTGGCCCTCATGATCTCCTTACTGCTCACTGAGCGATTGGGGGTTGTGCCGGTCCGATACGCGGCCCTTGACGACTTGCCCGTTTTCAGCATCGTCTATCACCTGATCGACAAAAGCATCCCCTTCTTGGTCGGTCCCTTCGTCTACCACACCATCGCCCAACTGCGTTGGGTCAACACCATCTATTCAAACCATACGCGCATCAATCTCTTTGACATCAAGCCCCTATACGCGTTTTCCAGGCTCACTGCCTCAACGGCTGCGGGACTGGTCGTCACCGCCTATGGCTGGATGCTGATCAACCCGGAATTGCTGGCAGATCCCATAGGCCTGGCAGGGACGACGCCATTTGCGCTCCTGGCGGTTGCCGTATTCGTCTGGCCACTGCTCGGCGCTCACCGGCTCATGGATGCGGAGAAGGACAGGATGCTTCACGAACTCGATCTCCAGTTCGAGGCTGTCTTTGCGGTGTTCAACGAGCGAGTCCGTGATGGTGACTACGCTGCAATCGAACCTCTCAATGCGACGATTTCCAGCTTGGAGATTCAGCACAGGAAGATCAAGGCCATCCCTACATGGCCATGGAGCCCAGGAACCGTTCGCTCGGTGCTTGGTGTGATTGCGCTCCCGCCCGTGTTGAGCGCGATTCAACAGGTGGCTGAGCGGGTGTTCAGGCGGTAGTGAAGGCGGGCATTCGTGCAAGGTGCGTCGCCTGCCGCATGGGGGTGTTCAGGGTGATAGTGAAAACCTACGCTGACGTAGAGAGCTTCCTGAGCAATACGCAAGCCCAGCTGGAGTCGAACGAGGTGGCCAACAGCCTGATGTTGGGCGTCTGTCTGCGACTGGCGCGTTCCCCGCAAGCGGTCAAGACAGCCCCGTATCTGGGGACAGTTGGAGACGAAAAGGGTCTTGTACTGGCCGCAATGATGACACCGCCCCACAAGTTGGTGGTCTACGGTCATCAGGGTGACCTGGATGGGGCGGCGAGGCTGCTGGCAGAGGACCTGGTCGGCGGAGGTTGGAAGGTGCCTGGGGTGCGCGGGCCGACGGAGGTCGCGAGAAGCGTTGCACAGAGTTGGGCGCGCAGCACAGGGCAGAGGTGCGAACTGGAGAGACAGCAGAGGGTGCACATGCTGCGCAAAGCAGGGAGGCCACTGCCGGAGCGCGGGCGGCTGCGCTTGGCCACGCCAGCCGACATCGAGCTGGCCACTGAGTGGCGATATGCGTTTGACATCGCAGTCTTTGGCCAGGCGGATCGGGAGGCAGCGCGTCAAGCTGCAGAGCATAGAATAGGGGAGGGGGACCTCTACCTGTGGGAAGACGAGAGGCCCGTTTCCATGGCCACAAAGACGCGGCCGACGAGAAATGGGATCAGCGTGAGCCTGGTGTACACGCCGCCGCAATGGCGGGGGCGGGGATATGCGACCGCGTGTGTTGGCGAGTTGAGCCGGCTGCTTCTCGCATCGGGGTGGGGCTACTGCGCATTGTTCGCCGAGGTGGCCAACGCGGCCGCAAACCGGGTCTATCAGAAGATCGGCTATCAGCCGGTGTGCGAGTATGAGGAATACGCATTCCTGGAGGAGCCGTACCCATGAAAGCCATGGTTTGGACGGCGTTTGGCCCGCCGGACGTGCTGCAGCTGCAAGAGGTCGAGAAACCTGTTCCCAAGGACAATGAAATACTAGTAAGGATCTATGCGACAACAGCAAGCGCAGGGGACTGTGAGATGCGCAGGATGGAGATAAACCCAGCCTTCTACCGGCTCCCCATGCGCATACACGTGGGTTTCTTTAGGCCAACGAAGATCACCATACTCGGGCAGGACCTTGCCGGGGAGATCGAAGCAGTCGGCAGGGCCGTGAAGCGGTTCCAGGCAGGTGACCAGGTTTTCGCCTCCACCAGTTGGCGCTTTGGCACCTATGCGCAGTACACATGCCTGCCTGAAGAAGGCGTGGTGGCAACCAAACCGGCCAACATGACCTACGAGCAGGCCGCCGCCGTTCCCCTCGGGGGCCTTGAGGCGCTGTGTTTTCTCAGGATGGGAGGCGTCCAGAGTGGAGACAGGGGTGTGATCAACGGTGCGGGGGGTACGATCGGCACCTTCGCCGTCCAGCTGGCCAAGTACTTTGGGGCTGAGGTAACTGCCGTGGACAGCACGGGTAAACTGGACATGCTGCGCTCCATCGGTGCCGATCAGGTGGTGGATTACGCCCGGGAAGACTTCACCAGGCGTGGAGAACACTACGAGTTGATCGTGGACGTGGTAGGTCAGGCATCGTTCTCCGGCGCGGTCCGCTCGCTGGTGCCAGGCGGGCGCTATCTGATAGCCAACGCTGGGCCGTCACAGATGGTTCGGGGGCGCTGGACCTCTCAGACAGGCAGCAAGAAAGTGATCTTCGGGGCAGCACACCCCAAGATGGAAGATCTGGTCTTCCTCAGAGAGCTTGTTGAAGCAGGAAAGCTGAGAACGGTCATAGACAGATGCTATCCGTTGGAACAGATTCCCGAGGCCCACAGGTATGTCGAATCAGGGCAGAAGAAGGGACATGTAGTCATCACGGTAGGGCACAATAACCAGACCTGACAGAGCGTTGCAGTTGACCGCGGGGAGCCGTAGTCCTTATCGATGTCTCAGGGTTGCGACGTATTCTGGCTCGTCGGACGCCCTTCGGCAGTCCCCCGCCGCAACTGAGCTTAGGGCATCGGGTATTGCCGCCTCCCAGAATGTGCTGTGTAGGGCCGCCGCAAAGCCACACGTTGTCATTCTGAGGAGCGCAGCGACGAAGTATCTCCAGGATGCTTGGCCTGACACCCTCTTGGGACCGGGATTCTTCACTTCGTTCAGAATGACAGCCGCGGCCCCTCGCCGACAATGCGACAGCCCTGATGTATTGTGGTAGACTAGTCTGAAGATCATCGGAGCAGAGCAGTCTTGGAGGAGACTCATGAAAGCGATTGTATGCACAAGGTACGGCTCGCCGGATGTTCTGCAGCTCAAGGAGGTAGCAACGCCTGCCCCCAAGAGCAATGAGGCTCTGGTGAAGATCCTCGCAACATCGGTAAATGCGGCTGACCTGGAGACTCTGAGGGGCGATTTCGCGGTCCGCATTGCGTCGCCTCTCAGACCGATGCGCAAGATACTCGGCACTGATGTGGCCGGGCGGATCGAAAGGATCGGCAGTGGCGTAACACAGTTTCAGCCAGGGGATGAGATTTGGGGGGATCTGTCCTTCCCACTGGGCAACAGCACTTTTGCTGAATACGTGTGTATTCCCGAAGATGCCTTGAGGCTGAAACCGGGCGGCATGACATTCGAGCAAGCCGCAGCCGTACCGACGGCCGGGGTCGTTGCCCTGCAGCATCTCCGCTGCAAACGGCCCATTGAGCCGGGACAGAAGGTTCTGATCAATGGTGCGGGTGGTAGCGTGGGTACGTTTGCGGTGCAGCTGGCCAAGCACTTTGGGGCTGAGGTGACAGGTGTGGACAGTGCGGAGAAACTGGACATGCTGCGCTCGATTGGTGCGGACCATGTCATCGATTACAGGCAAGAGGATTTCACCGCAACCGGGCAACAGTATGACCTCATTCTGGATGTCGTGGCACAGCGTTCCGTTTTCGCCTACCGTCGTGCTCTACACGCCGAGGGCATCTGTCTCCTTGTCGGAGGGTCCATGGCTAGGGTTCTCCAAGCGCTGCTCCTGAGACCATTCATCTCCAGGACAGGGAGTCAGCAAATAGGCCTTGGCATGTGGGAACCGAACAACAAGGAGGATCTGGCTGACCTGGCGGAGTTGTTCGCGGCGGGCAAAATAGCGCCGATCATCGACAGGCGCTACCCTTTGCCTGAGGTCCCGGAGGCATTCCGGTATCTTGCTAGTGGCCAGCACCTGGGGAAGATCGTAATCACGGTGTGATGCGCCCGAATTGTGCACCGGGGAATGGAGCGTTACCCATGAAATCTCTGTTGGTCCTGTTCTCATATCATCACAAGAACACGGAGAAGATCGCCAAGGTCTTTGCCAGAGTCCTGGATGCGCCCATCAAAAAGCCACATCGCGTCGACCCGGGAGAGCTGCAGGAGTATGACCTCGTAGGCTTTGGCTCAGGCATATACGATGACAAACACCACAGGACCCTTCTTGACCTCGCTGATCGGCTGCCACAAGCCAGCAGCAAGAGGGCCTTCCTGTTCTCAACCTGCGGCGCGCCAATGGAGACAGCCGAATATGCCGATGAAGCGCACAGGCCGCTGAGGGACAGACTGCTGTCCAAAGGCTACGTCATCCTTGGCGAATTCAATTGCCCCGGTTTCAACACCAACAGCTTTCTCAAGCTGCTCGGGGGCATAAACAAGGGCAGGCCCAATGCTGAAGACCTGAAACGTGCGGAGGAGTTTGCCCAAGAGCTGAAGCAGAGCTTCTAGAGGCGGGTGGTCAACTGTCGTTCTGTTCGTACGACCACGACGGTCACACAGCACAGTCA
>Ga0209427_10010278_pt1 | contig 10383 bp, 9 predicted proteins | sample DeeMarSWOR136_30_FD_187465 | JGI IMG/M metagenome (GOLD analysis project Ga0209427, IMG submission 187465) | Marine sediment microbial communities from White Oak River estuary, North Carolina - WOR-1-36_30 (SPAdes) (version 2) | ecosystem: Environmental > Aquatic > Marine > Intertidal zone >...
ATAACCTCTTTATTACACCCAATAATCAAAAATTAGTGGAAGCAGACCCCAACAGAACAACGGCAACATTTGCAGGCAATGCTTACTGGGCGGTTGATGGCAAATATGATTTTGCCGGCAATTCTTACTGGGCGGTTGATGGCATACATGCCGTCCCAGGATATAAAAGCTTGGAAGACTGGCGAAATGCCACCGGCCAGGAGATGCTGAATGGAAAACCTGTTGGTTTGGTTGTCAATCCAAAGCTAATGGATGTGGGAAAAAGCATTACTATCGGAGACCCAACTAAGCTCCATACGTTGACCGCCTATCGGTTGCAGAAAGACTCCCCGTTGATTGATGCGGGATTAGACCTCAGGTCTCTGTTCGGGATTGACCCAGGAAAAAGGGATTTTTATGGAAATTCCATTCCGCAGGGCAAAGCCTACGATATAGGGGCACATGAATTCATTTCAAACAAAACATTAGGTGCAGAACGACAATAGTATTGTGTCAATCTTGAATCTTTGACTTGTCGTTCCTGCGAAACTTGTCCTGAGCAAAGCCTGTCCTGAATTAGCCGTAGCCCTGAGCCCGTTCGGCTACGCTCAGGGTAAACCCCGTCGAAGGGGTAGCCGAATGGGTCGAAGGGGTAGTCGAATGGGAGGTATTTTGTTTTGAATTCAGTTTTTTGGAAATTCATAATTGTTATACGTAAAGCGCGTACGCGCTTTACGTATAAGCTGCTTTTGACACTACCTCCTATTAAAGCTAATATTTGAACCTTTTATTCGGAGACAGCTGCCTATTTTTTTGAGATTGCCACGTCGGCTCGCACTAATTAGTCGTGAGCCTAAGCTCAATTGGTGCGCGACTCCTCTCAATGACATCGAGCTTCAAGAATCGCTTGTCCGCCAACTTGTCCGTCGTAGCTTTAGCGAAGATGGAAGCTTCAACGAAGGCGGAAGTATCCAGCATCGGGAATCGAGCATCCTTTCTTCTGTCTTCCGTCTTCTGTCCTCTGTTCGTTTATCTGATACCATGCTGTCCTTATAACCTGCAACCTGATTTCCTGTTCACCTGATAACCTAATTGACTAATTCTCTAATCTCTAATTTACTAATGCTGCCCTCTGTCTTCCGTCCTCCGTTTTCATCTTCTATCGTCCGTCGTCCGTCTTCTCTGTTGCTCATTAATCTCCCAAAATATAAAATTCTTTTGGCTATTTCTTGCCATTTGCCGAATAATAATATAGTGTACTGTATTTTATACACGCACTCTTAAATATCAGGGATAGATATGGAACTGATAAAGAAAATCAAGCAGTCCGAGGCACAAGCCCAGGAAATTATCGAACAGGCCAAAGCAGAGGCGACTAATCAGGCTGAAAAGGGTAGAGAGAATCGGCTCGAAGCTATGACCGAAGCCGAGCAGCAAAGGAAACAAGCCACCGAGGCCGCCATAGCCGAAGCGCGGTCACAAGCCGAAGCCGAAGTTGGTAATCTTAAGGCCCAGGCCGAAGACCAGCGCCGGCAATTGCGCGATAAAACTTCTGATAAAATGGCCACAGCGGCCGCAAAAGTAATGGATTACTTAAGAGGCTAACTATGGCCATTGCGCAGATGGCAAAAGTCATAATTGTCAGTCATCGCTCGCAGGCTTCCGAGCTTCTGGAAGTGCTACAGCGTGAAGGTATTTGTCATATACTCAATGCAGACGAGGCGATTCTCAGCAGAGACTTCCCTGAGCTTGGTGCCGCAGCCGAGCGGCCTAAAGATATCGAAGAGCTGTTAAATCGGCTGGAAAAAAGCATCGCATTTCTCAAAAGTTACGCCCAGGCCCAAAAGGGTCTCGCCGGCGTTCTTTCACCACGCACTGTCGTTGATGAGCAATCGTATCACAAGGTTGTTTCAGACCGGCAAATCACAAAAATTATCGACCGGTGCGAGCAGCTTGAAGCATCAATGGAGAAAACAAAGGGTGAAATTGAAAACCTCCACAGCACCCTGGAGATGCTCAGTCCCTGGGCGTCTCTCGAAACCCCTGTTGAAGAAATCGGCCAACTTCGCCAGACTATCTGTTGGGCGGGACTGATACCGGCTTGGCAGTTTGAGCAAGCAGAGGAAAAAATAGGCGAACTCAACGGTGCAATTCAGCAAATAGGAACAGATGGAAACAGATATACCTGCCTTGTTGCCTGCCTGAATGAAAGTGTCAATGATGTGCAGAAGCTGTTGCGGTCGGCCGAGTTCGAGCCGGTCAGCTTCGAGCCGATGACCGGAACCATCGCAGAATTGATTCGCGAACGAAGTGAAAATCTGGACCAGGCGGAAAACCAGTCACAGAACCAGGTGAACAACGCTGCGCTGCTGTCCGAAAATCTGCTGAAGCTCGAGATTCTTGACGACCATCATAAGAATCTATTAAACAGAGAGCAGGCCAAGGATACCGCACCGGCCACTGAGCATACGGTCCTTCTGGAGGGATGGGTGAAGAAAAATGATTATGCCAAGCTGGAGAAAATAGTTTCAGGTTTTGAGGCCTCGAGTGTAACAAGAATAGAACCAGCCGAAGATGAGGAGATACCAGTCGAGATAGAAAACAAGAACGTTGTCAAACCATTTGAGGTCATAACCCGCCTTTATGGCATGCCGAAGCATTTTGAAGTCGACCCGACTGTTTTTCTGGCGCCGTTTTTTGCCCTGTTCTTCGGGCTGTGTCTTACTGACGCCGGTTATGGGCTGGTCATTATCGCCTTGATGATTTTCTTCATAAAGAAGATGCAGGGCGACAAAAAACTGATGTGGATGCTCGGCATTTGTGCTGCTGCAACCGTAGTGGCTGGAGCGCTTACCGGCGGATGGTTCGGTGATGCAGTGCAGCAGTTCACACCGGAAAAATATCAAACCCCACTATTTGCTATAAGAGAGAAGATGATGTGGTTTGACCCGCTCGAAGAGCCGATGACCTTTTTTGCTTTGGCACTGGCTCTGGGTTATTTCCAGATCTTGACGGGATTAACGATTGCTTTTGTCCACAACTTAAGACGAAAGAATTACATCGCTGCTCTGTGCGACCAATTGACCTGGCTGGTTATGCTCAATTCAATTGTGCTCTTTGGGCTCAGTAAGGCAGGTATGATTCCGACCCAAATAGGTAAATTCTTTGGAGTGCTGGCGCTTATACCGGCGGGAATGATTTTGCTATTCAGCCAGCGCCAGGGTGCTTGGGCCGGTCGAATTGGTATGGGAATATATAACCTGTTTAGTACGATATTCTATATGGGGGATGTGCTGAGCTACTTAAGATTGATGGCGCTCGGTATGGTTACGGCAGGCCTGGCAATGGCAATAAACGTTATTGCCAAGATCGCACTTGATATACCTTACGGTTTAGGTATTGTAGTTATGATATTAGTGCTTGTTGGGGGGCACGGTTTTAACATCGCTATAAACACTTTAGGCGCGTTCGTTCACACGTTGAGACTTCAATACGTGGAGTTTTTCCCGAAGTTCCTGGTTGGTGGTGGCAAATCCTTTGAGCCACTCAGCAAAGAGTATAAACACATTTATATAGCGAAAGCAGGAGAACATAAAACTACAGCATAATACGAAACCATGAAATTTTGTTAAAGGATGGTTTTTACTTTTTAAGTTTTGTTCTTGGTTTAGAAAGGAAGGTTTGGCAATGGATTATGGAATGATATTAGCTTTGGTTGCCGCAGGATTGGCAGCTTTACTGCCCGGTATCGGCTCGGCAATTGGCATCGGTATTGCCGGAAGAACCGCCGCGGGTGTATTGAGCGAAAAGCCGGAAAGATATGGACAGATGTTTATTATGGTGGTCCTGCCCGGCACGCAGGGTTTTTATGGGTTTTTGGCCGCCTTTTTCGTGATGCTTAATCTCGGATTCTTTGGCGGCGCCGGCCTGCCCCAAATGACCGTAACACTTGGAGTGGAAGCCTTGATGGCCTGTATGCCCATTATGTTTGCCGGCCTGATAAGCGCGGTCTTGCAGGGCAGGGTCTGCGCAGGCGGTATCTTAATGGCCGCAAAAAAACCTGAGATGGCATTCAAGGCCGGCGTCGTCTACGCAGTTATGGTCGAGATTTACGCCGTTCTGGGCCTGCTGGTAACAATCTTAATCCTGCGATTCGGCATTAGTTGGCCAACACCGGCAGCTTGATATGTAAAACGACATACGAAATACGAGATACAAGATTATGGAAGCTGAACAGGTCGTAGAAAAGATATTGGCTGACGCCAAGGCCGAAGCCGAGAAAATAAAAAAACAGGCTGAAGCAAAAGAGGCTGCTGTGCAGGCCAAACTCACCAAGGAACTGGACGAATACAAGAAGCAGACAGAGATTCTCGCTAAAAAGGCCGGCGAAAATGAAAAATCGCATATCCTCGCCGCTGCGAGGATGGATATTGCAAAGCAGTTCCTTGCAGAGAAAAGAAAGATACTCGATGAGGTCTTTGAGCAGGCCCGCAAAAAGCTCCAGGAAATGCCGGATGAGGAATACCGGGCCCTGATCAAAAAACTAATACTCGATGCCGTTGAGACCGGTGACGAAGAGGTGGTAATTGATACAAAAGAAAAACGCATCGACCATGGATTTATAAAGCATATAAACCGCGAATTAGGCTCCGGTAAAAAAGGCGATTTAAGGTTGTCTGACCAAAAACAGGACATCGGGGCCGGCTTTATCTTAAAACGTGGAAAGATAAAAACCAACGTCTCTATTAGTGTGCTTCTGGACCAGGCACGCAAAGAGCTGGAAATTGAATTAGCAAAAGAATTGTTTAGTAAATAATAAAGGAAATCAGGTTATCGCCAAACCAGTGTGAGGAATATCGGGGTATCAGAATAAAAGGCAAGACTGGAATTAGGAAAAGACGTATTTATCCTGATAACCTGGTAACCTGATACCCACTACCTGATAACCTGATACACTGATAACCAAAAAATAATGTTAGCTGCAAGATTCAAACAACCTGTTATTGATTTTTACACGTACCCGCCTGTCGGCCGCGATGACTGGCGATATACGTTCCAGACGGCCCAGGTGCGCGCGCTCGAGATGCAGATGCTCAGCAGAGCAACTTTGCTCGACATGGCCAACGCAGGGAGCTTCGAGCAGGCTGCGGATTTATTGAGTGGAACAGAATACGCCCTGCCGAGAGGCGGCAGGGACTTCGCTGAGGTCGACGAAATCCTGCAGCAGCGAAGAACAGCGGTGCGGGTACTTTTCTCGGATTTAATGCTTGATAAGCCGATTGTCGAGCTGTTCAGGACGCGTGATGATTTTGCAAATCTACGGCTGGCAGTCAGGCGGACTTTAACTGAAAAGGAATTGGGCACCGATTACAGCAGTGACGGCAACGTCCAGCCGGAAATGATTGAGCAGATATTTTCCGAGGAGGATGAGTTTAGCAAGCCGGTATTTCCTGATTACATCCGGCAAGCGGTAGAGCAGGCCGTTCTGGGATATTATCAAAATAAAGATATTCGCCGGGTTGACTATGCAATCGACAGGGTCCAGGCACAATATAATTTAGAGCAGGCACGCCAGCTAAAAAGTATTTTTCTGCTCGGGCTTTTTCGGATACAGATTGACCTGACCAACATTCGCACAATGCTTCGGCTCAAGTTCATCGAATCCGAATCCCGCGCCAAAACAGCTGAAGCCGGAACTTTTTTGGTGCGGGATAACGTCTTTTTGGAAGGTGGTTTTATTGAATTAGAGCGAATCAGGCACGGCGCCGAGCTCGGCTACGAAGCGTTAGGCCCGTTGTTCTTTGTAACGCCGTACCATCGAATTGTTGATACAGGCGCTAATTACCTGGCGTCGAGTAAATCTTTTTTGAGGCTTGAGCAGCAGTGCGATGAGCATTTAACGGGGTTTTTGAAATCGACCGTTCAGATTACCGCCGGCCCTCAGCCGATTATTGCTTTTTTGTTAATGAAGGAAAATGAAATCCGCACGGTCAGGTTGATATTGACAGCTAAAAAGAATTTCCTGGATACAAAGCTTATCCTGGACCGCCTGGGCGGATGAAGTTCAAAGGCAGTCAAAAGAGCCGCGACCGTGAGGGAGCGGACTGTGAGTAGCTAAAATGTAATCTTGGAGTGACAATAATAATATCGAGGATCAAAAATGAAATCGATAAAACTAATCTGCCTGGTTTTGGTATTGATGTTTACCGCTGTCGGGTGTAAAGTGGAAGAACCGGAGCACCCTCTACAATCAGAACCGGTGGTCATTGAAAGTCTGGGTAAACCTTCTGAACCAACCAAATCCCTGCACCGGGCTGCTGCGGACGGCGATTTTGCCGAGGTCCAATTACACTTGATAAAGGGTGTTGATCTCAATGCCAAGGATGTGTACGGCCGGTCACCTTTGCACCTCGCGGCCGAGAAAGGTCATAAAAATGTTGTAGAGCTGCTTATTGCCAAAGGTGCCGATGTTAATGCAAAGAATTACTATGGGCATACGCCGCTGCTTGAGGCCATCCACGAAGGCCAAGTGGCTGTGGCCAAACTGCTCATTGCCGAGGGAGCTGATGTCAATGCGAAGAACAACCTTGGCTGGCCGGTTCTCCACGTTGCTGCCGGTGAAGGCCTAAAGGACATAACAGAGCTGCTTATTGATGCAGGCGCTGATATCAACTCAGAGAATGACTCGAACCAGAGGCCTTTACACATCGTGGCCGAAAAGGGCCACAAAGACATTGCCGAATACCTTATTGCTAAAGGTGCTGATATAAACGTAAAAGACGAGAATGGCTGGGCGCCCTTGTTCTTCGCAATCGTTCACAGCCAAAAAAGTGCTGCCGAGCTGCTTATTGCTAAGGGTGCCAATGTCAACGCAAGGGATAATTACGGCCAGACGCCCCTGCACCTCACTGCTGCTCACGGGCACAAGGACATCGCCGAACGCCTTATCGCCAAGGGCGCCGATGTCAACGCAGAAAGCAAAGATGGCGAAACGCCGCTGGACTGGGCGAAAGATGAAGGAAATAGCGAAATCATTGAGCTGTTGCGCAAACACGGGGCAAAGGAGTAGCGTATCTCGTGAAGCGGGAAGTGTAATACGATATACGAATTTATGTGGAAGGAAGTTACAAAATGAAACCAATAAAACTATTATGCTTGATTTTAGTGCTAATGTTTATCGCCGGCGGGTGTAAGAAGAAAGAACCTGAGCCAACGCAGCAAGAGCAAGCTAAGGTTGATGTTGAAGAAAAACCAACAAAACCACCTGGCGACAAAGCCCCACCAAGCCCCAGTGCCAAATCCGCACCTTCCTTTGCATTACAGGATTTGAATGGTAAAATGATCAATCTGTCAGACTTCAAGGGCAAGGTGGTTATCCTCGACTTCTGGGCAACCTGGTGTCCGCCCTGCGTGATTGAGATTCCACATTTCATCGAGCTTTACGAACAATATAAGGACCAGGGATTTGCCATGGTTGGCATTTCTTTAGATAGTCAAGGCGTTAGCGTTGTCGAATCCTTTGCCCGGAAGTACCGGATCAACTATCCGATACTGATGACCGATGGCCAGGTCGATAAAGCCTACGGTGGCATTACGGCCATACCGACTACCTTCGTCATCGACTCAGCAGGCAATATCCGGCGTAAGTATATCGGCTATCGGGATAAGGCTGTCTTTGAAGCGGACATCAAAGCACTTTTGGCAGAGGCCAAAGCACAGAGCTAAAGAATGATGAAACGGGATTGTTGGGACATCAGGATATCAGGAAATCAGGTGGTAGTATATCAGTTATCAGGGTATCAGGAAAACTAACGCAAAATCAGTAGGATTCGCCTGGTGTCCGGATAGCCTGATATCCACTGCCCGGTAGCCTGATACTCTGGTAGTCTGAATTACGAGATACGCTTCATGAGATACGAGATACGAAAGAAAATGGAAAGTAAAATCGCAGTTTTAGGTGGTACTGATTTTGTGATGCCGTTTTCGGCACTCGGGGTGGATACGTACCCGGTAGGCCTCACCGCCGGTGACATTGCCGAGAACGCACAGAAAATAATTGATGAAAAGTATGCGCTCGTGGTAGTCGCTGAAAATATAGCCCCGAAGGCCGAGGAGGTCTTCGCGGACTATCACAACACGCCGATTCCCTGTATTATAGTTGTGCCCTTTACCACCGAATCCGAGGGCTTCGCAACCAAGACCCTGGGAGAGGCGCTCAAAATAGCTACGGGCATTAACATTTTGCAGAACAGTTAAAGAAGGTTTTGATAATGAGTGAGAAGAAACAAGGCAGAATAGTCAAGGTCGCAGGGCCTGTTGTTGTTGCCGAAGGTATGGCCGGTGCGCGAATGTATGACGTCGTTCGCGTGGGTACTTTGAACCTCATCGGTGAAATCGTGGAATTGCACAGCGACCGGGCCTCGATTCAGGTCTATGAAGAGACTACGGGCATAGGCCCGGGCGAACCGGTTGTTGACACCGAGGCGCCTTTGAGTGTTGAGCTGGGTCCCGGTCTGATTGAAAGCATTTACGACGGTATCCAGAGGCCGCTGAACTTGCTTGTAGATGTCGAAGGTGAGTTTATGAGCAGGGGCAGCGCGCTGCCAGGCCTGAACAGAGAAAAGAAATGGCACTTTAAACCGGCGGTAAACGACGGCACGAAAGTCGGCTCGGGTGACATCATAGGCGAGGTGCAGGAAAGTACGCTTGTTTTGCACAAAATTATGGTGCCGACCGGCGTAGAGGGGACTATACAAAAAATAAAGGAAGGCGAGTACACAGTCGAGGAAACGATTGGCGTCGTAGCCGGGGATGATGGTAACGAGACCGAACTGAAATTGATACAGGAATGGCCTGTCCGTAATGCCAGGCAGACAATAAAAAGGCTCGCACCGAATAAGGTTCTCGTTACCGGCCAGCGGGTTATCGACACCTTCTTCCCGACCACCAAGGGCGGGACGGCCTGTGTGCCCGGGCCTTTTGGAACCGGCAAGACAGTCGTCCAGCACCAGTTGGCCAAATGGGTCGATGCCGATATAGTGGTTTACGTAGGCTGCGGCGAGCGCGGCAATGAAATGACCGACGTCCTGACCGAGTTCCCGGAATTAAAAGACCCCCGCAGCGGCGAACCGTTAATGCGACGCTCAGTGCTGATTGCAAACACATCGAATATGCCCGTCGCCGCAAGAGAGGCCTCCGTCTATACGGGTATCACCATAGCCGAGTATTTCCGCGATATGGGCTACGTTGTCGCTCTGATGGCCGACAGCACGAGCCGATGGGCAGAGGCAATGCGGGAGATATCGACCCGTCTGGAAGAGATGCCCGCCGAGGAAGGCTATCCAGCCTACCTGGCGGCGCGAATAGCAGCTTTTTACGAACGGGCTGGCCGGGTCCGGTGTTGCGGTAATCCCGAACGGGAGGCAGCCTTATCAATTATCGGTGCGGTCAGTCCGCCGGGCGGCGACCTGTCGGATTCCGTCGTGCAGGCGACACTTCACGTTGTCAAGGTGTTCTGGTCATTGAAAGGCGAGCTTGCTTATCAAAGGCACTTTCCGGCGATTGACTGGTTGACTTCGTACAGCTTCTACAAGCAGTATCTCAGGGAGTGTTTCGAGGATAAGGAGCAGGGCGAGGAGATGGAACGGTTGGCCGTCCAGGCGATGAGCTTGCTGGAACAGGAGGCTGAGCTTCTTGAGATTGTTCGGCTGGTCGGCGCAGAGGCCCTGTCGCCGCAGGACAGACTGGCCCTTGAGACGGCAAGGTCCATTCGCGAGGATTTCCTGCATCAGAATGCCTTCCATAACGTCGATACATTCACCTCGATGAACAAACAGTACGAAATGTTAAAGACCGTCCTGCACTTCCACAAGCAGGCCCTCGCCGCCATTGAGGCCGGAGTTGAAACCGCTGAAATCTTTAAACTACCCGTCCGGGAGGAAATCGCAAGAGCAAAATATATCCCTGAGACGGCCGAGCAGCTTGAAAAACTAAAGGAAGAAAAAGAGCTCGAAGCCGCTGAAGAATCAAAAGAGCCCAGGAAAGAGCAGGAAACGGAAAGAGCCGAGCATGGCAAGCAATCAATCGAAAATATTGCCGCTATAAGAAAGACAATCGATGAGCAAATGAAAAAATTGCAAACAGGCTCCGACCGGGACGTTAAAGCCAAGAGTGCCAAGGCGGACAAAGAACAAAAACCTGCCGAGCAGGATGAGAAAACAGAATCCCCTGAGGGTGCCCGCACGGCATAACCCTCCGGTGGTTATAAACAGTAAAAGGAAAATTAAGTAAAACATAAAGAATAATCCCCAATTGAATTTAGTCGCATAATTTGGGAGATACGATATGCCGGCCATAAAAGAATACCAAACAGTAATAGATATCTCCGGCCCGTTAATGCTGGTC
>Ga0209427_10010279_pt1 | contig 10382 bp, 6 predicted proteins | sample DeeMarSWOR136_30_FD_187465 | JGI IMG/M metagenome (GOLD analysis project Ga0209427, IMG submission 187465) | Marine sediment microbial communities from White Oak River estuary, North Carolina - WOR-1-36_30 (SPAdes) (version 2) | ecosystem: Environmental > Aquatic > Marine > Intertidal zone >...
CCCTCAAAGAGAAAGGCATAACAGGCGCAGGAGTGATGATCGGCACACCGCAATACATGTCGCCCGAGCAAATTCAGGGTCACCAAGTGGATCACCGCGTAGATATTTGGTCAGTTGGTGTTGTGTTTTATGAAATGCTTATGGGCAAACCACCATTTAAGGGTGAATATGAATCTGCCCTGATATATTCTATTTTAAACGAAGAACCGGAACCTCTTAAAGGATTGACTGAAAATACAGCAGGACAACTACAACGAATTGAGGATAAATCCCTGGCAAAAAACCCAGATGATAGATACCAGGAAATAAATTTAATAATTTACGAACTTGAAGCTATCCAGTCTAAAAACTTAATTATAGATCAGTATTTCAATTCGACAACTCTACCTAAATCAGAGAAAAAATCACGTATCTTTACCTATGGTGCCTTGTTACTATTTCTTATTTCACTGCTGCTCTTCGGATATTTATATCTTTTTCAAGAAAAACAAACCATCGAATCCATTGCTATTTTACCATTTGAAATTATCGATGGAAAAGAAGACATAGAGTTTTTATGCTACAGTCTTCCGGAAGCTTTGATCTTTAAGCTTTCAACTTTACCAGATCTGCATATTTCTTCACGTGCATCATCATTCAGGTTTAGGGATATATCAAGTCATCCAAGTGAAATTGGTCGAAGCCTAAATGTAGATGCCGTTTTAATGGGTTGGGTAACACAAAGAGGAGAGAACATCTCGATAAGTGTTGAGTTATCTGATACTCAAAATAGTAATCACATTTGGGGCCAGGATTATCGACACTCAATAAAAAACGTACAAACAATAGAGCAAGAACTTATAACAGAAATTACTGAGACACTTCGAATACGTTTTTCAGGAGACGGAGAACGTCAATATCTACATCAACCTATTACGAAAAGTAATGAAGCCTATTTGTTTTTCCTAAAGGGAAGACATTTCATGCATGATTTAACAACTGAAGGATTTGCAAAAGGACGCGATTTTTTGAATATGGCCATAACATTAGATCCAGAATTTAAACGTGCCTACATTGGTTTAGCAGAATATTATATTCGTGGTGCGGTAAATAGTGTATTCCCCCGTTCTGAAGTTTATCAGAAAGCGAAAACAACTATTGATAAATTATCAAAAATTGCTTCAGATCTACCTGAAACATGGTTATGGGCTGCGTGTTTTGATCAGTGGTTTGAGTGGGATTGGAAAAATGCGCAACGAAAATTTGAAAAAGCAATTGAGTTGAATCTGATAAATAGACCACGACTTGAAGCATCGGAAATTCAAATGTATGCCTGGTTTTTAGGTTGTTTGAATCGTTACGAAGAAGCTGCTAAAATACACCAACAGGCATTGGAAATGGATCCATTATCACCGCATGTCATTATGAGTTCTGGTTATGGTGATATAATAGCAGGTTTATATGATAAAGCAATCATCCAAATCAATAATGCAATAGAACTGGATCCAAATTATTATTTTGCTTATCTGGAACTCGGATGGTGTTATAGTGCAAAAGGCATGTTTGACAAGGCTTTACTTCAAATTACAAAAGCAGATAAATTAAAACCTGAGTTTCATGTATTGAAGGAAATAAGCAGATTGAAAATAATGGCATTAGCAGGTCGGAAAGCCGAAGTAAAAAAAGGAATACAAGAATTATTAGCAAACTCAAAACAATCCCATATCTGTCCATATTTAATTGCCTGGGTCTATAGTTCACTTAATAATAAAACAAAGACTTTTGAATGGTTGCACAAAGCCTATGAGTTGCGTACTCCCATTTTAGTTAACTTAGATACAAAATTTAATAAAGACTATATCTTTAAAAATATTAGTTCAGATTCAGGATATAAAAATTTAATTATGAAATTAGATTTTAATGCCTATGGAACAAAAGTCCAATCAGACGAAACACATATTGAATAGTGATTTAATTGGGATGAAACAGATTTTTTTGATTTTTTTCACGCTGACGATTTTTTCTCAGTGTTCTCAGCAAAAACCTTCTTATAGAGAAGATGGTTTTATCAGGACTGAAGATGAGGTTGCTCTCTATTACCAGAGAGTGGGCACGGGCGCTGAAGTCGTAATTATTCCAGCGGGCATGTACCTAGCAGATGAATTTAACCAGCTTCACAATAACACCAGAATGATCATTTTTTATGATCAAAGAGGACGTGGTCACTCCAGTAAGATAGATGATCTAAATAAACTTGGAATAGAATATGAAATTGCAGATTTGGAAGCGGTTAGAAATTATTTTCAATTCGAACAGATATCTCTGATTGGCTGGAGCTATGCGGGTGCGATAGCTGCAGTATACGCCATTAAATATCCTCAGTATGTTAAACGGGTAATACAGATTGGGTCAATTCCTCCATGTAAACAGGATTTCTGGGAAAAATCTGTCAGAACAAAATCATCTAGATTAGGTGAGGAGGAAAAGAAAGAAATTGATGCGGTTTATAAAAATTACAGTGGTTCCAATGATACCGGGGAATTCATTAAACAATTTTATCAAATTGCTCACAGGCCCATATTCTATGGGGAGGTTATCGAAAATAAATTTCGAGATGATTTTTATGAATTAGAAAATGAAAGACCGGATAATGTGTGGAAATTTATACTGCCGGCCATAATTAAATCCATGGGTGACTGGGATTTCAGGGACAAATTAAAACAAATAAAGATCCCGTTTTTGACGATTCATGGCACATATGATCCAATACCAACGGCTTCAGCAGAGGAATGGTCAAGAACTTTGCCAAATGGGCGGTTATTAGTAATTGAAGATGCTGGTCATTTCCCTTGGTTGGAGAAACCGGAACAGTTTTATATTGCAGTAGATCAGTTTTTATCAGGCAGTTGGCCGAACAATGCAATAATAGTGCAAAACCAAAATTTCGATACTGAGAAATATGATCCATGACTAAAAGACTTAGCATATTATTACTTTTTATGGTTTGGTGTATGGGTTGTCAATCAACACCTACGACAGAACATGATATTTTAGGTGTCTGGCAAATTAAACAGATCGAACTTAAATCTAAAACTGATTTCTCGATTAATGAAAATCCTCTTCCTAGCCAAACCATTTTCACTCATTCCCATTACAGTTTAGTCTGGATACCCGGTACCGACGGAATGCGCCGGTTTCAGAAACAATGGTTTCCAACTGATGCAGAAAAGATTCAGCGCTATGATGAGATCGTGGTAAACGCAGGAACGTATACTAAGACAGATTCCATCATCATCCTTAAGCCAGCGATTTCCCGAGTACCTGAATTTATGGGTGGCGGCAAACTTCTATATGAATACCATATCAAGGAAGATACACTGTGGCTCACAGCAATCGATGAATATTCTTATGATGGTGTCCAGGCGCCATGGGCTGCTGTTGGAAATCGAATCAGTTTAAAAATGGTTAGGATGGAGGAACTTTTCTTGAAATAATTTCGCAGGAAAATCTTAATATGTTTGTTATTATCATTACAAATCTCATAAGAAAGCTGCTCTAAAATTGGGAGGAAAAAATTATGAAAATTTCTTTTTTTGTGTTTTTGATCATGCTGGGTATGGTACTGAGTTCGTGCACGGATCACAGTAACATCGAGGAACAAAACAAGGCCTTAGTTCTCAAGGCAAAAGATGAGATCCTTGTTAAAGGCAATCTGGATTTTATTGACGAGATATTTAGCAGCGAATATACGAATCACCGGTCCCCGGAAAGAGGTCCACAGGTGATCAAAAAATTTGTCACGACATTAAGAACTGCATTTCCTGATCTGCAGGTTACTATTGAACCGATCGTTGCTGAAGGTAATATGGTGGCATGGCAGAGGACACAATCAGGTACTCATCAGGCTGAATACATGAGTATACCTGCCACAGGAAAAAAAATAACATGGCGATCGATGATCATAAGCCATATCGTTGATGGCAAAATTATAGAAGAGTGGGCGATCCATGATTTTCCAAACAAACTATAAACGGTAACTATAAAACAGTAGTATTTTATTTAAGTTAATTATGCAGTCCGTTTATTGAACGTACTATATTAAATTCATTTCACACATGAAATACTATATCAAAACATTCTTTCTTGTTTTTATCCTCACTTTATTAGTTGATAATTGTGTTGATTGCGGGGATAAAAGAATCAAAGATAATTTTAGTGAAATGAAGGTTTCTGGAAATATTGAGATTAATAATATAAAGTTGCCCTATGCTATTGAGGGAACGGGTACTCCATGTATTGTGATTGCTTTTAAGACAGCATATCAAAGAGGTTTTTCATCTAAATTACGAAATCATTTTAAACTTATTTTTGTCGATTTTCCATGGTCGATGGCTGATACGACCTTAGTGAATCCCAATAATTTTAATCTGGACGCAATTTTAGATTATATTGATAAAGTAAGGATAGCATTTAACCATGAGAAAATAGCTGTTGTTGGGCATTCAATTCATGGATTAGTGGCACTTGAATATGCACGGAAATATTCCCAATTCACCTCACATGTGATTGCTATTTGTCCCCCTTATCCCAATAGTAGATCTACAGAACTGGTTGCTAAATTCTGGGAATCTGATGCATCTAAGGAACGAAAAGCTATTTTTGACAGTCTACAAGTGAAGTTATCAAATGAGCTTACAACTGATTTATCAGCCAGTGAAGTTTGGATTAAAGGGTATGTTGCAAGAGGACCCAAATTTTGGTTCAATCCCGCATATGATTGTTCATGGATATTAAAAGGAAGTGAGATAAATCGAAGATTATTGAATAAATTCGGTTCTATTTTTAAAGAATACACTATAAACAATTTATCTGGAAAAATTGATACACCGGTTTTTCTTGCATTGGGAAGATATGACTACGTCTGTCCGTATGTTATTTGGGAGGGGGAAAATGATAAAATACCAAATTTATATTATAAATTATTTGAAAAAAGTGGTCATTGGCCCATGTTAGAAGAACAAGAAGTCTTTGATGTTGAGCTTATCGGATGGCTTGAAAAGCATTAATATATTAAAAATTGAAATTATTATAAAAGCGAAGCCCAACTAACTTTCAATTATTCATGAGCATATTCCTTTTGCGCTGAAATACTCTCCTTATAACAACTAAGAACTAATTGAAAAAATGTCAGTGATATGTCTGTAAGGTATTGAGGCAAAAGATTCCTGCAATGCTTTATGGTTTTCTCGACTTACTAATTTTTAGGATAATGTGATATTATTCACAAAAACCACATACGCGAAATCTGGAGGCTGCTGTGGTGGGTGGGAAGACATTTTAATTATTAAATTAATTAAAAATATGACAGAACACTTATAGTAATATAAAGCCTATGTTAAATATAAACATAGTCTTATCCGCGTTTCCAAGGGGACACTACGTCTATCCTTGTAGATGGTGACTACTTGAGTAGAACCATCTTCATCACATCACTCCACTCATCTGCCTCGATTCTGTACAGGTATACACCTGATGACAGATTCTGTGCGTTAAACTCCACTTCATGATAGCCTGCTGGTATGGATTTATTTAGTAGAACTTGAACCTTCTGACCGAAATGTAGAAGAACTTCCGAATATATAGATTATAAACTAATTATACAGATAAGTACTGGTAAGAATATTTTGTATAATTTCAGCTGTTGTTTATAAATTTATTACTTAATGGCAATTGCAGTTTGAATTTTGCATTTTTTAAGGATTAATTACTCATCTTGTCATTCGAAAGGATTTCCTCTACTATTTCGGGATATTTATCAAAGAAATACTCTAATATCTGACTTATCTCAATATTACAGTTATCACACATCGGTATAAAATTCTCCGGCCATATCTCTATTTTTTCCTTATGGCAATAGAGACAATTTTCAATTTTACTGAAATGAAAGGTTTGTAGACGAAAGTCTTTCATGGCTTTTTGAAGTTTTACCAAGTCATGTCTTGTATATTCTTTAGACATAGATATAAATATCCAATGCTATGTGTTATAGGTTAAATATTGATTTTGTTAGATTTTAATGTCAATAATATATAATTAAGTCAAAACATTTGACGTGATTAGACTAACATTTTTATTCTTTTTTTTTCATAACAAAATTGTACAATTATCGTAGAGAATAATACCGATCGGTGCTAGCAATCGTTCCCCCTGTATGTCTGCACCAGCCTTCAGGGGGATAACTTTTTACCTGTTAATTCCTCCCCCTTTGTGCGATATCGCGCACAAAGGATTTTTTATCCTAATTGAGTAATCCCACAAAAGTAATAATTTTCAATCATGAGCTTTTTTGTATTTTACCGGGATATAGCAAACAGTCAAATATAAGTCATTAAATTTGGTATTAATTAGTTATTACCCGTTGTTGTCTTTGCGGCCGAAATTGAGGTTGTCCGGCAAGGTCTGAAGTATCACAAAAGGGCGCATTATCATGGTTATCTTTATCAGAGGTTATTTAACCAGGAGCATCTTCTTCACATCCTGCCACTCACCTGCTTCAATCCTGTACAGGTACACTCCTGAAGACAGATTTTGTGCATTAAATTCAACTTCATGATATCCTGCTGGTATAGGTTTATTGAATAGGGTTTGTATTTTCTGACCAAGTAAGTTATAAACACTTAGTTCTACATTACTGCCGACTGCCAACTGCCAACTGATGACTGTAGTGGGATTGAAGGGATTAGGATAGTTTTGAGATAGTTCATATTTATATGGAACTTTATGAGGTATAAGTTTATCCTCAATCCATGTTAAACCATTATATCTCAATATCAATCCATTTCCACCAACCGCCCAGCCATAGCCGTCTTTAAAATGAATGGCATTTAAGGGTGCTGACAAACCTTCAACTATAACATTCCAAGTATTACCACCATCTTCTGTTTCTAAAATCGTCCCATTATAACTTGTATCGTTTCCTACTACCCAGCCATGAAGATTGTCTTCAAAAAATATATCATTAATTTGATAGACAAAATTTGACATTTCCCAACTATCTCCCCCATCTTCTGTCTTGAATAATCTTAAATAGACATTATCTTCATCAAAATACCCTCCGGCAATCCAGCCATGATATTCATCACTGAAAAATACTTTATTTAAAGGAAGATCTGTTATAGTGGATTGAACTTGCCATTGATTTTCTTCGGTGTATTTTACGATCAATCCCCCATCACCCACCGTCCAACCATTATTTTCATCAATAAAATAAACAGATTGCAGGCTTTCATCTGTTCCACTATTTTGAAATGTCCAGTTTTCACCACAGTCTTCTGTTTTTAATATTTTACCATAGTCTCCCACAGCCCAACCGTTCTCTTCATTCACAAAACATATATCCAGGCCTTCGAATGCAAAGCCGTCACCATCTTTAACATGAATTTTTTCCCAACTCTTGCCGCTGTCGATTGTTTTATAAATATCGCTATTACATTCTATCACGCGTCCTAAAGCAAATCCAGTCGCGGGATTGACAAAAAAACAGCTTTCGATCCTTTGACCTGTGCTAAAGTTCACTTCCCAGGTTTTTCCTCCGTCATTCGTGATAAACACATCGCCATACCCATTTAAATGCATATACAGCCAGCCTCCTACCGCAAATCCTCTATCCTTGTCGACAAAACAGACATCCTGAAAGGTATAAGATAACAGTGGTATTGACCACGTATCTCCTTGATCAGTGCTTTTTAAAATTGTTGCCCAACTATTAGAAAAGAGAATCCCACCACTATTGATGCAAAAACCAATTTTATTCCAGAAATATAATTTGTTCATATTTAAATTGCCTGTAGGTAATTTCTCCTCCCAGGTTTTCCCTCCGTCCGTGCTTTTCATAATGCCGTCCCCTCCCACGGCGCAAGTCAGATTAAGATTCAAGTAAAAAAAAGATCTGATATTATTACTTTGATTTATCAATGACCAACTCCTGAGCCTATCTGTGGTTTTATATAAAGAGCAGGAATCTTGGTCAGACTTCTTTGCTGAAAAAAAGCCTGTGGAATCGTCAATAAATTGCACAGCTACTATATTATCAAATTCAGCGACAACGGTTTCTTCCCACGTCATACCACCATTGTCTGTTGTTAAAATAACGCTTTGTTGAGTTGTATCAGAATCCCTTAAGTAACCAGTTACAATGCCGATTTGACTGTCGAAAAAATGGCATATTTCATAGATTCTTTTTTCCGAATTTTGTGGCGAGATACCAATCCAGTCTGTTCCGCCATTGAATGTTTTTAAAATAACGCCATACTCATTTTGGTAATCGTATTGATTTCGTGTTCCAATGATATACCCAACACTGTCGTTTATGACCTGAATGTATCGCAAAGTGAAACCTTCACGTGTCATTTTTTGTAATGACCAGGATTGGCCTCCATCGATGGTTTTTAAGATATATCCGTATTCTGAACCATTGGCATTACCGATTACCCATCCTACAGAATCATTGATAAAATCAATCATCTCTATTACAAAGTCACCATCAACCTGTAATTGAAACCAGGTTTCTCCTCCGTCTTCCGTTTTTAATAATAGAGCTTTTCCCCATGGTGAATATTCACCACCTGCTATCCAGCCAGTAACTTCATTCGCAAAATCCATAGTATTAAAAAATCCATTCAGCCCCTCGTTTTGAATCTCCCATTGCCCTTTTATAGATGAGAACATGATATATAAAATAAAAAAAGATAAGAAAGTTAGATTTTTCATTTTCTATAATGCTTTGTTAAAAATTCTACGACTTAATAAAAACTAAAAATCAACAGAGTATAATTTTTAACGAAAAATATTGACAATAGAAATTTAAGCCTAAGCTCTATCGCAGATAACAATTAGTATCTTTTTTTAGAACAGGTCGTCTGAATAGTCCAGTATAAAGAAATTCCAACAAATTCCTCTGTGCTATGCCTGATTGACCATTTCAATATCTTTAAAGCGGCAGAAATAAGCCAGTTCCTGGGTGATATCTCCGTAACAGGTCTGCCGGTGCAGTCCATCGCTCCAGTTTTTCCACAAATTGGTCACATTGCCATCCACACGAACGGTAATTTTTGTCCGGCAACCCCTGTCATCCTGTAGAGAGATGGGTGTAGCGATGATCTCACCGGTGAAATAGGGCAAATGATCACTTCCTACCAGAATAGCCTGGGTGACTTTTTGTCCGATACGCATCTGCACCTGGGCAACGACCCCTTCCTGCCGCTCCATTACGTTTCTCAATTTATAGGGAGCCGCCGGTTTATTAGGACCGTCCATTTTGGTTGTTCCCAAGCAGTGGGCCAGAATAATGCTATTATTGGACTCATCAACGGTCGGATCGCTGATAAAGCCCGGTTTTCCCACCAGTCCCTGGAAAATGATGTGTGTCATGGCACTTTGTAAATCAGATTCACAAATGCCTCCCAATCCCATATTATTCAATCGGGTAAAGCCGATACAGGGATAGGCCGGTAGTTTAATGGTTTTATCCCACATGGTTCCGTAGCAATCTACAGTCATGACCGTGGCCTCTTCTTCATCCATCAGTTTTTCGAATGCCAGCGCCAGTTTGCAGGATTTAAAGATTTCTTCCTCAGAAGGTTCAACCACCTGAGCCGCCTCTCTTATCCATCGTTCTGTCTCAGCTTTTGCCTGGCGATCCGGGATTGCATGATAGGCATCAAGGGTTTGCTCCAGAGTGACCGCTTTTATTTCTGTTCCAAATTTATTCTTTATATCGTTTGAATACTCAGTGAATGTGCGGGTGCTAAGATTGAGTATTTTGGCTTCTCTTAAGTGATGAATTGCCCGAAAGGGTCGAATGGCAACCGCCAATTGATAGTAATCCGTGGTGAGTATGCATTCCATTTTCGCACCAAGCGGTTCCTTGCGTAATCTTCCAAATCCCACCCACTCATGGCCGGAATAGGGGACAGCAAAGATCACCGTCGGTAGGCCGGTACTGAGAATTTCATTGATAATAGGTTGCACACCCAGAGTAAGATGAATGGCAAGTATACCATCAACATTTCCCAATCTATTTTTGATCTTTATAACATCTTCAGGAGATGTAACCAATTCATCGACCACAAATTCCACATCTAAAAATTCTTCCTTAAATTTTGCAAAATGTGATTTATACACCTGCATTTCGCTTTCAAAGTCCAGATGCGGTTTGGGCCACAGGCCGTGTGACGTTCCCATATATATACGGGCCACTTTCACTTTTGTCTTTCTACAACCAGGGCTTATCAGTGTTGATCCTTTTAAGGGATAGGCGGCAAAAGATAACATACCTGAACCGGTCAGGCAAAGCGTGCTGCCCGCGGCAACCACTTGCAAAAATTTTCTTCGTTTGATTCTTT
>Ga0209427_10010282_pt1 | contig 10380 bp, 9 predicted proteins | sample DeeMarSWOR136_30_FD_187465 | JGI IMG/M metagenome (GOLD analysis project Ga0209427, IMG submission 187465) | Marine sediment microbial communities from White Oak River estuary, North Carolina - WOR-1-36_30 (SPAdes) (version 2) | ecosystem: Environmental > Aquatic > Marine > Intertidal zone >...
CCCGGCAGGTGAAGAACCCGAAGATGGGACTGACACATAACTTGGGCGGAAATGCCGGGACGGGTATTTGCAGTTGCATTGTCGTCGGCAACGAGAAGTGATTGACAATGTCATTGTGAGCGAAGCGAAACAATCTCATACAGCCGAAATTATGGGTAACTTCGTTGCTGTGCTCCTCACAATGATAGCATTATTACTTCACAACGCTTGAGGGAGGTAACCCCAGATGAAAATGGCTCTCGAAGGAATCAGGGTAATCGATGTCAGCGAAGCAGGTCTGGCCCCCGTGTGCTGCCGGGTCCTCGCCGATATGGGCGCCGAGGTCATCAAAATCGAGCGCACGGAGGGCGGTGACCAGACCCGGGGCATTATCAAGATAAGCGGTAACGTACCGGTCTACGATATTAATTATGTCTTTGAGTTCTACAACTTCAATAAGAAGGGAATCACCCTGGACCTGAAGCAGGAAGAAGGCCGGCAGGTACTCTATAAACTGGTGGAGAAAGCGGATGTCTTTGTGTGTAATTTCAGGCCGCAGGCGCTGAAGAAACTTGGACTGGAATACGAGACAATCTCCAGGATTAATCCAAAAATTATATATGCCCACCTGAGCGGCTACGGACTGCACGGGCCGGAGAAGGATGTCGGCGCCTACGACTTCGTCGGCTACTGGGCCAGGAGCGGCGTCATGGCGTCCCTGGGAGAGCCGGGCACGCCGCTTCCCTATCAGCTGCCGGGCTTCGGCGATAACACTACCGGGATGTACTCGGCCCTGGCTATTATGTTCGCCCTGTTTCACCGCGAGCGTACCGGAGAGGGGCAGGAAGTCTGTGCCTCGCTCATCGGCGGTGGAATATGGTCGATGGGCATCGTGCTGTCGTCGGTACTGGCCACCGGCCTTGAGTATCCCCGTGTATCCAGAATGGCCACGAGCAATCCCATCTTTAACAGTTATGAATGCGCCGACGGTAAATGGTTGCAGCTTGCCTGCATCCAAGGAGACAGGTACTGGTCCGGCGTGTGTAAAGCACTAGACTTGGGGGAGCTTGAGAACGACCCCCGCTTCTGCACGCATGAGAAACGCATGGAGAACCACGAGGTATTGATTCCGATTCTGGACAAACTCTTCAAGACCAGGACCAGGGACGAATGGGCGGAGCGGCTGGGCGGGGAGGATGTTATCTGGACGCTCGTCAAGACGCCGGCTGAGGTAGCCGCCGACCCTACACCCTGGGCTGACGGCTATTATGAGGAGATAGACCATCCGGCTGGTAAAAAGCTCAGGGTAATCAAGCTGCCGTGGCAGTTCAGTAGGACCCCTCCGACCATCAGGTCGACGGCTCCTGAGTTCGGCCAGCATACGGAAGAAGTACTCACGGAACTGCTTGGTTATAGCTGGGATGAACTGGCGTCTTTGAAAGAAAAGAGAGTCATAGCATAAGACCGAAGGAGGCACTGATGGGCGAGCTATTGAAAGGAAGAATCGCGGTGGTCACTGGGGCCGGGAAGGGTCTGGGGCGCGCCGAGGCTATCGGCCTGGCGGCTCAGGGGGCCGCGGTGGTCGTCAACGATCTGGGGGCGTCCATCGACGGCAGCGGGGCCTCCGAGGAGCCGGCGGATGAGGTGGTGGATGAGATTAAGAGTTCCGGCGGTGCGGCGATTGCCAGCCATGATAGCGTCGCCATCGAAGAAGGGGCGGGGAGAATCATCAGGACGGCTATCGATTATTTCGGTCGGGTTGACGTGCTGGTGAATAACGCCGGATTCACCCGCGACCGTATGGTATACAATATCACCGATGAAGAATGGGACGCGGTGATAAAGACCAACCTCTACGGCACATTCTACTGCACGCGGGCTGCCTGCCGGATAATGAGGGAGCAGGGCTACGGCAGGATTATCAATACTTCGTCGCACGCCGGACTTGGTAATATGGGGCAGGCGAGCTACTCCGCTGCCAAGGAAGGCATCGTCGGTTTTACGCGTACCGTCGCCCGGGACATGGGGCGGTATGGCGTTACCTGCAATGTCATTCGTCCCGTCGCCGGTACGCGGGGTTTCGAGGAACTAGTTAAAGAAAAGGGACTCGGCGAGGCGTGGGCCAAGATGTGGGGAGAAGAAGTTGCCGGGCAGAGAATTAAACAGATGCTGGAGCTTAACCGCCCGGAAGATGTCGCCAGTCTGGTGGTCTACCTCGCCAGCGATGCCGCCGACAACATCAACGGCTGCGTCTTCGAGGTCTGGCACGGGCATATCGGTATCTACCAGGACCCGCCGTCGGTGGAACAGGTGCTCTCGAAGGACGGGAGGTGGACTCCCGAAGAGCTGGTCGAGGCCATGCCGGAAACATTGACCAAGGATAAAATCCGCGAACTGCCGCCTATTTTCCCGTTTTAGAACTGAATCAGGGAGGAGGAAAAATGGTATATAAAATCGACCATATCGGCATCGTCGTTAAAGACGCCGATGAAGCCCTGAAGGTTTACTCCGAAATGTTCGACTTTGAGGTCGTCGAGGAGATGGGGGGACCGGATGGAGAATTTAAAGCTGTCCTCATAAGAGCCGGCGATATTACGCTGGAGTTTATCCAGCCGTTGACTGACCAGGGCAGCCTTGCGAAATTTCTCCGGGAGCGGGGTGGCGGTCTGCACCACGTGTCATTCGCTACCCGTAACATCAAAAACGACCTGAAAAAACTGAAAGAACAGGGCAGGAAGTTGATTAACGAAGAGCCGATGTCTGTCCCCTCGGGCAAGGCAGCCTTTATTCATCCCAGTGCTGCGGAAAACGTGCTGGTAGAACTGGTGCAAAGGCCGCAGAATCTCCAGGAAATGACGAGCATAAAGATAATCTGACCTGCCTTCAGGCGACGAGAAGTGGGATTAACCTTCTCACACTTTCGAGTTCTTCCAGGTTCTCGACTGTTTTCAGAAATTCCGTTGCCTTTTCCCTGCTTATCCGCCCGGAAAACTCGATATTCGTCCAGAACTTAGCTAGGATATCGTCCTTCGATAGCGGGTTGAGGGGGTCGCCCCTGGCGATTTCCTGGGACTCGGTAAGCTCGCGGCCGTCCTTCATTATCAGCTTCAGTCTGGCACCTTCGAATTTGACATCGTCATTTTTTTGGAGCTTTATTTTCTTGATGAATGCGGCGCTTTCGGGACTGCGTATCGCCGCCTCTGTAAAGTGTTCCGGTTTGACGCTCTTATTCCGCAGCGCTGTAGCCAGGGTATATTCGAAGCTGAAAGCGGCGTTACCGTGCGGAAAGGCCCCTACTTCGAAAGGATGTCCGCATTTATGGTCCAGGGCCCCGCCAGATACGTATAGCACAGCCTCCCGGATGTCCCCCGGATCTATGCCGTACTGCTGAAAGAGGGCCAGGGCGCAGTCGATGGCAGTGTGAGTGATACGGCAGGCGGGATAGGGTTTAAAGGTACCGTCGCTGTAGTATTTCTCGCCGAGGTATTCGGTCAGGTATTCGGGTTTCGGGCAGCCCTCGGTAAACATCTGGTAGTAGCCGAATTTCCCGAAGAAGGCGTCCTCCGGGCCTGTCCAGCCTGCTTTGGCCAGCTGCGCCGAAAAAATACCATTCCGGGCCGATAGTCCCTGGGGCAGCTTGAAGGTCATGGTGCCGTCCCAGATTATCAGGAAGGTGCTCCCTATCTGATTGAGAACGATGCCGAAGGCGTTCCTCATCTGGAGCTTGTTCAGGCCCAGCATGCGGCCGGCGATAGCCGTAGCCCCGAAGGCGTTTACCGTGCCGGTACCGTCCCAGCCCAGGGTAAAGCCGAAGCCGGATGCCGCCAGCATACGCGAGGCTATATCGTCACCGACCAGCAGTGCCGTCATCAGTTCCCTACCGCTGATATCAGCTGCCTCGCCCATGGTGATGGCTGTCGGTACCGTGGTGCCGCTGACATGCCCCGGTGTGTTTATGCCTTCCACCAGTGGACTCACCGGCTCGAAATCGAACGAGCGGGACATGACGCTGTTGACCATGGCGGCATTGTCGGCGGGTACCTTGCCGCCGTGGACCAGGATGGTGGCCTCCTCCTTGCCGCCGGATTCCCTCAGCATGCCGACGAGTTCGGGGTTGCCGGTATCACCGGAGCCGCCTATCAGGCACCCCACCGTATCGATGATTCGATTCCTGGCGTTCTCCAGGGTCGCCGCGTCAAAGCTCTCGAAGCGTGTCTCTAAAACGTTTGCGGCCAGTTTTTCAATGGCGGTAGTTTCTGCTGTATTCATAAAGAAAACCTCGCTTATGTATTTACCGCCGTCTCTTTCGCCCTGACTATCTCCGCCAGTGTACTGGAGATGCGGCTGGCGCTGGCCTTAAGCTCCTCGGTCAGGCTGGCAATCCCCGGCTGGAGACGGTCCACAGGCCCCACGATACTCAGAGCCGCCGGTATGATATAGTCCCTGATAGGGGCGGATATGCACAGAGCCCCTTCAATAGCTTCACCTTTGCTGATGGCGTAACCCTGCCGCCTGATTTTTTTCACCTGTGTCATCAGCATATCCTTGTCAGTTATTGTACTCCTGGTGACAGGCGCAATCCTGATATTTTTTACCGCTATTACCAGTTCTTCGTCATTAAGTTGCGAAAGCAGCACTTTCGTGGTCGCTCCCGCGAAAAGCGCCCTGACCCTTCTTCCCTCTTCAATCACTCTGAGGTCATGTTTACTCAGTATTTCGTACAGATGGACGTACTGGATGCCGGACATGACGGCCAGGGTCACCGTTTCCTCGGCGATATCTGCCAGGCGCTTCATTTCCTCAACGGAGTGTAGAATCAGGTACTCATGAGTGTTCTGCTGCTCTGTCGAAAGGCGGGTAATCACGGGTCCCAGGTAGTATCGGTGTTTGAGGGGGTCTTGGGATACGATATGTGTCTCTTCGAGCGCCCTCAGCAATCTGTGTGCGGTAGACTTGCTCAGTTTACAGCAGCTGGCGATGTCAGTCACGGTGCTAAAACCCTTATCCAGGCAAAGGAGAATCCTGGCAGCGCGCGAGATTGACTTAACCGCCGGCTGATTCCTGCCTGTACCCGGTGTATTATCTCGTATCATGGAACTGCTGTTCCTATTTAATACGCTTTAATTATAGCAGTACGTACTATCTTGTCAAATAGGAACAATGTCGAGTTCTGGATACGTCTGTCGCTCCCTGAATAAATAAAAATGCCGACGGAATGCCCGTTATTTACCGATTACGGTCGGGCTTTTGCCGGGGGTGGCAAACTTGGCAACGGCGGCTTCATTCAGTTCCACGCCGAGGCCGGGCCCGTCGGGTGCGTAGAGAAAACCGTTCTCATATCTGGGGACTTTGGTCGCCAGGTCGTCCTTAAGGGGGGTGCTGACTGTATCCGGTACATTATAGAGGTTGAGGGGACCAATGGCCTCCTGTTCAATTTTGCCCATCCACTCCGTGGCGGCGAGGAGGTGCGCTTCAACTGCCGCACCGAGTCCGGTATTAATCATGCAGCCGCACATCACCATGAAGCCGGCTGCTTTGGCAATGGTTATCCATTTCTGTGATTTCAGTATGCCGCCGGCCTTGGGCACCTTGAGGAAGAAGCCGTCCACAGCGTCCCGCTGTATAAGCTTGAACAGGTCATTGAGTTCGGCAGCCGCTTCGTCGGCGAATATCGGCACGTCCACTTTCCTGCGCAGGCGTGCCAGCCCGTCGATATCCCAGTACGGGATGGGTTGCTCGGCAAGGAATAAATCGTACCTGACCGCTTTCCTCAGGAATTGAAGGGCCTGAAAGTAGTTCCAGCTGCCATTTGTATCGGTCACTATCTTGATACTATTGCCTACTGCTTCTCTCAGCGCACCGACCATCTCCAGGTCCTCTTCGATAGACTTGGCACCGACTTTCAGCTTAAGGGCTTTGAAGCCGGCTTTTACCAGGCTGCGTCCTTCATCTCCAACCTCTTCAGCCGTTCCCGAAGACATGACGAAAGCCAGCGGTATCTTCTCGTTGGAGAGACCGCCCAGAAGTTTGTATACGGGCACTCCCAGTGCCTTACCCATGATGTCATGCAGGGCGTAATCCACGACAGCCTTAGCCTGATTGTTGACCTTGGCTGCTCTGTCCATCTTCGCTACGATTTGGTCTATATTGAAGGGGTCCTCACCGAGCAGTATTTGAGGTCCGAAGACATTGTTGATATTGTACATTATTGAGTCCTGGCTTTCGCCCATATACCACGGGGAAGTGTCCCCGGTCTCGCATATGCCCGTAATACCCTCGTCCGTGTGTATCTTAAGGACGACGGCATCGGCGCCGGCGGCAGTACCTCCACCCATCTTCATCGGTTTGGCAAAGGGTATGGAGACCGGTATGCATTCGATTTTCGTAATTTTCATAAACTTTCCTCCATTGTAGTTCTACGAGTGCTATTTCTGTATAGCACGTAGTGCTGTAATAAGTCAAACTACGGGACAGGATGGATTTATTAGCATTGAGTTGGTGGTTTAACCCTACCCTCTTTATCCCTCTCTCCAACCAGCGATGTAGGCTGAACTCCGAGGTATTCTATCTACCTCACCTCCTGTGTCCCCCTGCCTTCGCTGAAGCGGTTATGCGCAGGCAGGCCTTTCCAATCTGGAACATCTAGTTAACACGTAAGATGAATTGATTGGAGAGGGGGAGATGTGAAAAACTGAGGGATAAGCAGCTTATGTAATTGGGCGGCCGGCTGGGAATAGATAATAGACGAATATAAAGGCTTCCAATATAGACTCGTTTACTTCCCCTGAACGAGCGAGAAGAACTCGGCCCGGCTGGCTGCCTTGCTGCGGAAGGAACCCCGCAGTGCCGAGGTAATTACGTTGCTGCCCGGTTTCTTGATGCCGCGCATAATCATGCACATATGCTCCGCCTGGATGACCACGCCCACGCCGGAAGCCTTGAGACCGGTATAAATGGCATCGGCGATTTCGGTTGTCATACGCTCCTGTACCTGCGGGCGGCGAGCAATCGTCTCCACCACCCTTGCTATCTTGCTGATGCCCACGATGCGCCCCTCCTCATTCGGGATATAGCCCACATGGGCGACACCATAAAACGGCAGGAGGTGGTGCTCGCACATAGAATAGAACGGAATATCCTTCAGGACTACCATCTCCCGATGTCCCAGCTCAAAGCCTACATCAAGATCATCTTTGGGGTCCTTGCCCACACCCATGAAAAGCTCGGCATACATCTCCGCCACACGCGCGGGAGTATCTTTGATACCTTCACGGCCGGGGTTTTCACCGATGGCCTCGATGATATCAGTTACAGCGCTCTTTATCCTGGACTCGTCAAACATAGTAGCCTCCTTTTATATTATGGCCGGGTAAAGCCCAGGGCCTTCTCAACAGCCGGCAGGTCGGCCGGGAGTTCCAGAAACGGCGGGGGTTCTTTCAGGGCGGTCTCCGTGTCTTTGAGTCCGGTGCCGGTTACCACGCAGACTACCGTACTCTGCGAGAAATCCATCCCTCCACTGGAGAGTTTGTTCAGTCCAGCCAGAGAGGCGGCTGAAGCTGGCTCGCCGAAGATTCCGGCCTCAGACGCCAGTAGTTTCTGGGCAGAGAGGATTTCTTCGTCACTGACCATGTCAATAATACCGCCGGACTCATCACGGGCAGCCACCGCCTTCTGCCAGCTGGCCGGATTGCCGATGCGTATCGCCGTAGCGACTGTCTCCGGCTTTTCGATGGCATAACCTCTAACAATAGGCGCCGCACCTTCGGCTTGAAAACCCATCATCTTCGGCTTCTTTTTCGCTTTTCCCGCCTGGTGGTATTCCACGAAACCCTTCCAGTAGGCCGTAATATTACCGGCGTTCCCCACCGGCAGGACGAGATAGTCGGGGGCATCACCCAGGACATCGACAACCTCGAAGGCGGCTGTCTTCTGTCCCTCGATGCGGTAGGGGTTGAGGGAGTTCACCAACGTCACCGGGTGCTTTTCGGTGATACTACGCACGATGCTAAGGGCCTGGTCAAAATTACCGTCAACGGCGACTATCTTAGCCCCGTGAACGATAGCCTGCGCGAGCTTGCCCAGAGCAATATTGCCTTTAGGTATGATGATGATGCAGCTCAGCCCGCAGTAAGCGGCAAAAGCAGCCGCCGAGGCACTGGTATTCCCGGTTGAAGCACACATCACGGCCTGGCTGCCATTCTCTACCGCCTTGGCGACGGCCACCACCATGCCCCTGTCCTTAAAAGAGCCGGTGGGATGGCAGCCTTCCAGTTTGAAATACAGCTTACCGCAGCCGAATTTCCGGGCCAACCTGTCACACCTGACTAGTGGTGTATCTCCCTCCCCGATGGTAAACAGCGGGGTATCCGGGGTGACCGGCAGGTAATCCTTATATTGAAGAAGAACACCTCTTTTCAACTCTGATTCCCCATTATATATTCTCAACCCGTATACAGTTATTAATTTCCTGAACGACATCAAGGCGGTCTATTTTAGCAAGAGCCTGCTGCATCGCCTTTTCCGGCGCTTCATAAGTCATCAGGACTATCTCCGCCGTCTGCGCCCTGGGGTCAACCTCCTGCTGGATTGCCTGGGAAATGCTGATGGAAAGGTCACCAAAGACCTTGGATATTTTTGCCAGGACGCCGGGACGGTCGGCCGCATTCAGCCTCAGATAATACCGGGTGGTAATATCATCCATGGGCTTGATACGCCTGTCCGACTCCACCTTCCACCGGGATATGCTGCTGACACCGAGTGCAATCTTCCGGGCTGAGGAGACGACATCGGCAACGACAGCGCTGCTGGTAGGCATGGCTCCGGCACCCTCGCCGATGAAGAGCACCTTACCCGCCAGGTCGGCTTCTACCTGAATCGCATTATAAACACCGTCAATCTTGGCTATAAAAGAGTCCTCCGGGATAAAGACCGGGTGAACCCTGGCTTCGATGGATTTTCCGCTCTTTTTAGCGATCGCCAGCAGTTTAATGGCAAAACCCAACTCCCGGGCATAGCGAAAATCGCGGCTGGTAAGTCGGGAGATACCTTCATGGTAAATATCTTCCGGTCGCACCTGGCTCTGAAAGGCCAGCGAAGCCATGATAGCCAATTTATAGTGGGCGTCTATTCCCTCGATATCATTCTCAGGATTGGCTTCGGCATAGCCCAGCTCCTGTGCCTGCTTGAGGGCCGACGCGAAGTCCATGCCCTCCCTGGACATCCTGGTGAGGATATAATTGGTGGTGCCGTTAATGATAGCAAAAATACCACTTATATCGTTAGCCACCAGGTCATGCTTAAAGGGGGCAATCAAGGGAATGCCGCCACCGACACTGGCTTCATACTGGAGACCCACGCCGTGCTGTCCGGCCAGGGTGAGCAGCTCCATGCCGTGCTTGGCAATAACCTCTTTATTGGAGGTAACGACATGCTTGCCGCCTTCAATGGCCCTTTTCAGGTAATCAAAGGCCGGACTTTCACCGCCTATCGCCTCAACAACAATATCTATGCCGGGCTCCTGAAAAAACTCATCATCATCGGTGGTAAAAAGCTCAGGAGGCATCTGCTGCGCCTGCGGTCTTGACAGGTCCTGCGGCAAGACCTTCACTTTGCGCAGGACAAGGGGACAGCCGACCGCCTCCGCAAGGCTGGCCGCTTTATCCGTCAGAACTCTGGCTACCTGCCCCGCCACCACCCCCAGTCCCATTAGTCCGATGCCGATGCTCTTTTTTTTCATGGTATTACCTCTGATATTATTCTAACCCTTTTGATACCCGGTCTATCGCCCATTGCATTACCTCAGGAGTAAGGGCAGTACTGTCTATCTCAGCAGTAGACCTCAGTGTTTCAAACCATTCCTGGAATTCCTTATCAATAAGATAATTCCGGTCCTCTTCCTCCAACTCCCTATCATCGTCCCTATCCACTATTTTTATCAACCAGTGGCCGCCCTGCGTCCAGAGTTCATCGTCACGAATGGGTTCGCTCCATACGCCTATTTCCACTTCAGGGTCGAAGGCATAAGCATCAAAGGCATCAGTTATGTCACCTAAGGTCACCATGCCAAGTTCGCCTCCCTTTTCCCTCGATAAACTGTAGTCGGAATACTCCGTAGCCAGAGCTGTCAGGTTATCCCCGGCCTCCAGTCTCGCTTTAATATCCTCTGCCTCCTCTTCACTGCTTAAGAAGAGGGCCTGTATCAGGGCCTCTTCCTCGTATTCCGTAGCCACAACCTTAATCAACCAGTAGCCCAACTGCTTTGACTTTTCCTCATCATAAAGGGGCTGGCTTAATGTGCCCGGTTCGGCACTGAAGGCATAATCTACAGCCACAGGAGAACCCAAATACCTTTCGGAGAATATGACCTCCGGGTGCCAGCCGTAGTCACCCTGGTTCACATTT
>Ga0209427_10010284_pt1 | contig 10380 bp, 6 predicted proteins | sample DeeMarSWOR136_30_FD_187465 | JGI IMG/M metagenome (GOLD analysis project Ga0209427, IMG submission 187465) | Marine sediment microbial communities from White Oak River estuary, North Carolina - WOR-1-36_30 (SPAdes) (version 2) | ecosystem: Environmental > Aquatic > Marine > Intertidal zone >...
CGATATCGACACCGAGCTTCGACTTGGGGAGATCCTTGAGGTGCCCCATAGAGGCCAGCACCCGGTATCGAGAGCCCAGTATCCTCCCGATAGTCCGCGCCTTTGTGGGGGATTCGACGATCACCAGTTCTCGCGCCATCCCGCTGCTTCCTTCCTCTCACGGCTGACTATGTTGAACCACGCGGCCGATCCGGCGCCGCGTCTCGATTGCCTAACCACCGCCAAGGAGCTCGAGCACCGCCTCCATGTCGGCGGGCAGGGGAACCTCACATCGAATGCGCTCTCCTCCCACGGGATGGATGAACGCCAATCTCACCGCGTGGAGGAGCTGCCGCCCGGCGGCGCTGCGAACCGCCGTCGCCCTCTCCCACAGCGGCCGCTCTATCGGCAGAGAGGCCAGCCTGCCACGCCCTCCGTATGTCGCATCCCCGACGACCGGATGGCCCATGTGCGCGCAGTGGACGCGTATCTGATGAGTGCGCCCGCTCTCGAGTGATAGCTCCAATAAGGTCGCGACATCGAACCGCACCACGACACGGAACCGCGTCGCCGCATGTCGCGCAGCAAGCGGGGTCACTGCCATCCGTGTCCGGTCGACGACGTGCCGACCGATGGGAGCCTCGATCCGACCTTCATCGACGCCGACCGATCCCCAGACAATGGCACGGTAATCACGTTTCATCTCCCGCGTGGAGAGCTGACGGCTCAACACCCGGTGCGCGCGGTCGGTCTTGGCGACGACGAGAAGTCCAGAGGTATCTTTATCGAGCCGGTGAACGATCCCCGGCCGCAACCCTCCCCTGTTCGCGAGTTCCGGCGAGTGGTAGAGGAGCGCATTGACAAGCGTCCCTGTCCGCACAGGCCCCGCCGGATGGACAATCATCCCTGCCGGTTTGTTCACAACCAGAAGGTAGCTGTCTTCGTACGGGATCTCGAGCGGCATCTGTTCCGCCTCGAGCACCGCTGCCTCGGGCGCGGGGAGATGGATCGATATCTCCTCCCGGGGCCTGACCCTATAATGGGGCTTTACCCGGCCTCCGTCAACCAGTATCTCGCCTGCGTCGATGAGGTGACGAATCTGCGTGCGTGAGAGGGGAATGCCGATCGTAACGAGGTAACGATCGATCCGGGTAGGCCGTTGATGGGTCGGTACAGCGTGCGTCTTCAGCTTGTGCTTCATCGATGCTGCCCGAGCGAGGCTATGCCGAGCGCCTCCTGCTGGGCCTTTATGAGGAGACGGATCGAGCGCTCTGCCTGTGTGACCATCGTACGGAGTTCTTCCACGGTGAAGGGACGGCCCTCCGCAGTGCCCTGGATCTCGACCAGTCTCATCGATCCGGTCATGACGACGTTCATGTCGACTTCGGATTGGCTGTCTTCCTCGTAGTTCAGATCGACGATGATCGCAGAATCGATGATGCCTACGCTCACAGCCGAGACGAAATCCTCGAGCGGTATGTGATCGAGCACCCCCCCGCGCCGCAATCCCTCGAATGCGTCATAGAGCGCCACGAATCCGCCTGTGATGGAGGCTGTCCTCGTTCCGCCGTCAGCCTGGATGACGTCGCAGTCGATGGTGATCATGCGCTCTCCCAGGGCGGATAGGTCCGTCACCGCACGCAGCGAACGGCCGATAAGCCTCTGGATCTCATGTGTCCTTCCCGAGGCCCGCCCGCGCGCGTGCTCCCTGGGCACTCTCTCTCTCGTGCTGCGGGGGAGCATGCCGTACTCGGCGGTCACCCATCCCTGACCGGCACCCCGCAGCCACCCGGGAACCTGATCGATGACCGTGGCGGCGCATATCACCTTCGTCTCACCCATCTCCATCAGGACCGAACTCTCTGCATGTTTCAGATAGTTCCTGCTGATGGTGACAGGACGGATCTCATCTGGTGCTCTTCCGTCTACTCGCTCCCAGTCCACAGGCTATTCCTCTTCGTAAGGCCCGTCGCAGTCCGGTCCGCCCGTCTCGGCTCCAGACCGCACTAGTCGTCAATGCTCAATTTCATCAGATGATCGATCGCCTCGCCGAGAAATCGCTGACCGATCTCGCCGAATCGGGGCGGAATGTCGCTCAGATAGAATCGGTGTGGTGCCCGCTCTCCCTCTTCTTTTCCGAGATTGAGAGAGTCCAGGGCCGATTGTACTGCGAGCGCCGTCTCCACGGCAGAATCGACGAGGATCACCTTGTGCCCGATTGTCTCGGAAATGACGGGTTTGAGCAGGGGATAGTGCGTGCACCCGAGGACGAGGGCTCCGATCTCAGCCTCTTTGAGGGGATCGAGGTATTCCTCGGCGATCAGTCTGGTCGCGGGGCGCAGAAGCCAATTCTCCTCGGCGAGCGGGACGAACAGGGGACAACTCCTCCCGATGACCTCGACCTTCGGATCGAGCCGGCGGATGGCCCGTTCATACGCACCGCTCTTGATCGTGGCTTCTGTCCCGATCACCCCAACACGCTGAGCACCGGTGGCGACCGCGGCCGCGGCTCCCGGCTCGAGCACGCCCAGAATGGGAATGTGGAATGACTGGCGGAGAGACTCGAGAGAGACAGCCGAGACCGTGTTGCAGGCGATCACGATCATCTTGACCCGGCGGCTCAACAGAAACCGCACGCTCTCGAAGGCGAACTTATTTATCGTTTCGCGCGACTTCGATCCGTACGGCACACGCGCCGTGTCGCCGAAGTAGATGATCTGCTCTTCCGGGAGCCGGTGGATGATCTCCCTCACGACGGTGAGACCGCCTATCCCCGAATCGAAGACTCCAATCGCCTGATTCATCCATTCAGCTTCCGCTCATAGCGACGCACGAACTCCTCGACACCGCGGCAGATGGCATCTGCGATCTCCGAACAGTGGCGGTCGCTTCTGAGCAGACGTTCCTCCTCCCGGTTGGAGATGAAGCCCGCCTCGATGAGGACCCCCGGCATGTACGCTCCATTCAGGACAAAGAAGCCGGCCTGGTGGATCCCCCGGTCGCGGCTCTTGGCCCGTACCCCGAGCTCCGCCTGGATCAGCTCGGCAAGCTCGCTCGATTCCTCGAGGAATTCGTTCTGTGCCAGGTCGAGAAGTATGAAACTCAGCTCATCGAGAGACCCACCATCGCGCTCAGACTCCTCGAACAGGAGCGAGGCGTTCTCACGCGCCGCGACGGCCCGCTCCTCATCGGTATTGGCGACAGAGAGGAAGTACGTCTCTGCACCTCGAGCGTTGCCGTTGCCGGCAGCGTTGCAGTGAATGCTGATGAATGCTTGAGCCCCTACCTGGTTGGCGATCTCTGTGCGGCGCCCCAGAGGGATGAACGTGTCATCTTCCCGCGTCAGGATCACCTGAACGGCAACACGCTCACGCAGCGCCCTCGCCAGATGCCTGGCGATAGAAAGATTGACCTGTTTCTCGTACAGCCCCGTCGGGCCCACGGCCCCCGGGTCCTTCCCTCCATGGCCGGGATCGATGACGATCGTCCACTGTCCGCGAGGAATGGTAGGAAGGCGAATCGTGGGCACGGGGACATAAGACGAAGGGACATCTACAACAGCAGGGAGCGCGCCGCCTCCGGGCTCGGTGCCGGGTACGGGAGCTCCGGCAGGCCGTTCATCGACGGCACTGCTCTGTACGGACTGGCCCCGAGAGCTCTCGGGACGTGAATCTCCCCGGACGCCGCCGGCCGAGGCCAGTATCGTAATGAAGACCTCGCTCGGCTCGCGTCTCCGCGAAACCGTTGCCGCTCCCGCACGATCGCTCAACGTCAGGATGATGACCGCGTGCCCCCCTCTCACGGCCCACTCTATCCGGTCGATCAACCCGTCCGGGGAGGCGCGACTGACAGGCCCGTGCACGAGCTGCGTGCGGGGAAACGACAGTATGATACGCCGTCCCTCCCGACGCGTCACAGGAAGGACGGGAACCGACGTCCCGATCGTCACCACAGTCTCCCGCCCGGGCACCACCCGGCGCATCCGGATGTCCTGTATGGCCGCGCCTGACTTCCGGATGTGGATGCGCGCCGCGCCGCGATCCCACTGAACCGAGAGACCGAGCGGCTCCGAAAAAATGCTCCCCAGCACATCAACGGGGACCCAGAGGATCCCGCCGAATGTGAGTGGAGTTATCTGTACCTGCCTGGCGGCTCCGTCGACGGCGACAAATGGATTGCCCGAGACGATGACGAACTCATGGCCGCCGACCTTGCACCGCCCCCTCCTCACGCCGCCCTCATACGCGAACTCCCCGTTCAGGATTCGCGCAACATGGGGGCAGGCGAGATATTCGAGGCCGCCCAGAATCCGCGTCTCGACCTGCATCTGCCTCCCATCGGCCGTCCGCACGTGTATTGCCCTGCTATGAGCCGCCGATCCGACGAAGACGAGCACGGCGACTCCCAGGAAAGCTGCGACAGCCGGGGAGAAGCGTCTACCTCTTCTCCTTGCTCGCATGCTTCAACGCCGCCTCACGCTCTCGTTCGACCTCACGCTTCTTGATAGCTTCCCGCTTGTCGTACTTCCGCTTTCCCTTCGCCAACGCCAGTTCCACCTTGGCGAACCCGTTCTTGAAGTAGATCCGCAGCGGGATGAGCGTATACCCACGCTCCTGCGTGCGGCCCATGAGCCGTTTGATCTCATGTCGGTGGAGGAGAAGCTTGCGCGGCCTGCACGGATCGCGACTCTCCTCCCCCCCTTCTTCATACGGACTGATGTGCAGGTTGTAGAGGAATACCTCTCTCCCCTCAAAACGTGCGTAACTCTCCTTTATGCTGACCCGACCCAGGCGGAGCGACTTCACTTCCGTGCCGAGGAGCACCAGACCGGCCTCCACGGTCGACTCAACCGTATAGTCGTGCCGCGCCTTTCGATTGGTGGCGACGGTACCTTCAGTCTTGAGCGTCGCATCCATTCGTCTCGCCCCGCTGAGTCTCTATGGGTCACGCGGCGTGTGAGACTGCTGCTGTATGTCAGACGCGTGATATCGCTGCTGCAGACCAGACGCCTGATATCGCTGCTATAGAACAGACGCGTGAGACCGCTGCTGTATGTCAGACGCGTAATATCACTGCTCGAGACCAGACGCGTCGGACCGCTGCTGCAGAACAGAGGCGTGGGACCACTGCTGCAGACCAGACGCCCGGTTGCGCCAATACCAATTTCGCGGCCAGTACTGGTCGCGAACATTCCACACTTCATCCCCCTACCCAAAGTAACCCAAAAACCGCAATTCCGTCAAGTAGAAAGAGAAGCGCAGGCCATTTTACACTTGACATCAGCACCTCGGCGGGAATAGAATAGTATGAGAGTTTTGGGATATCAGTGATCGCATTCGGGGATCCCAGGAGTTCGATCACAGAACAACGAGGGCTGGGATCGTATGCATACATGGGGGTCGGAAAATGAGACATTGCAGAGCCGGAACAGCCATCGCCGTCATCCTCCTCACGCTCTCGTGCGGTGGGGCCTGGGCCGGGCAACTTCACCCGGACTTCGCCCGGCAATTGATGCTGACCCTCCCCGGAGAGGTCGCCCACGGCATCGTCGTCATGTCAGACCGGGCCGATGTCGACGAGATGCGGGCTACCATGGAGGCTGCGCCTACGCTCGCCGAGGGACACGCCGAGATCATCACGGCACTCCAGGAGAGGGCACGCAGCACACAGGGCGATCTCCTCGCCTACCTCGAGCAGGAGCAACGTCAGGGCCGCGTCGAGAGTTATCAGAGCTTCTGGATCTTCAACGCAGTAGCGGTCTCGGCAGATGCGGATCTTCTCCACGAAATCGCCCGGCGGCCTGACGTCGAACTCGTTTTTGAGGATTTCGAGATCATCCAACTCGAACCGGTCAAGATCGCTCCCGCCCCCGAGCACACGCGCACGGTCGAGCCCGGCCTGCTGGGGATCAACGCCGATCTCCTGTGGGACAAGGGCATCACCGGCAACGGGACGATCGTCAGCAACATCGACACCGGAGTCGATGGCGATCACGAGGCGTTCGGCCCCAGGTGGCGGGGGAATGTGCCCGGCGTGCCCTGGGAGGAGTGCTGGTTCGACCCTGTGACCTTTACGAACTACCCGTGGGATGACGGCAGCCATGGCACCCATACTATGGGGACGATAACCGGAAAGCATGACGATGATATCATCGGCGTCGCCTACGATGCGCTGTGGATCGCCGCCTCATGCATCGACCGCGTCTTCGGCCCCGGCCGGTTCGCCGTCTACATCTCCGCAATCGAGTGGACGGCCGATCCCGACGGAAATCCCGAAACGTTCGACGAGGTCCCCGATGTCGTCAGCAACTCATGGGGCATAAACACCGACCTGCCCGCCTGCGATCCGACATTCTGGGAGGCGATCGACATGGCTGAGGCCGCGGGCGCAGTCGTTGTCTTCGCCGCCGGCAACGAGGGGTATACAGGGCCGGCCTCGCTTCGCAATCCGGCAGATCGCAACACAACGCCGGTCAACTGCTATTCGGTCGGCGCGCTCCAGGTCGATCAACAGACGATAGCCAGCTTCTCGAGCCGCGGACCTTCGACCTGCGACTTCGTGACAATCAAACCGGAGGTCTGTGCTCAGGGGGACGACGTCAGGTCGTCAGTGCCCGGGAACGGGTACGCCTACTACAGCGGCACATCGATGGCCACTCCCCACGTTGCGGGCGCGGTCGCCCTCATGCGGCAGGCCCATCCGAACGCGACTTCCGATGAGGTGAAGTACGCGATCCTCAACACAGCGTTCGACCTCGGCGTACCGGGAGATGATAATGACTATGGCATGGGGCGGGTGGACTGCCTCGCCGCAGCCCAGTATCTGCTGGCCAACATCGGCGTCACACTCGACCTCGTGCCTGAGGCTGCATCCGTGCCGCCGGGAGGCGACTTGAACGTCACGGTGTACCTGACGAACGGCTCGGCGAAGGAAGTCACATATGACGGCTGGGCAGACGTGACGCTCCCGAACAGCCAGCCCTATGCGGGCAACCCGATCATCGGCCCGAAATCGATCACCCTCAATCCGGGACAGACAAAGGAATTCCATCTCACACACCATGTCCCGGCGAACGCCCCGCTCGGGGTGTACACCTATGAGGGAATGTACGGCTGGGACCACGACCTGCTGGCAGCCTCCGACTCCTTCACCTTCACCGTCCAGTAACCGACCCCCCGCCGGGGACGTTGGTAGGTTCAGAAGGTTGCGCCGGGGACGTACCCAGGTTTTGAAGGTTATCGCCGGGGACGTTGGTAGGTTCTGAAGGTTGCGGTGGGGACGTTGGTAGGTTCTGAAGGTTATCGCCGGGGACGTTGGTAGGTTCAGAAGGTTATTGCCGGGGACGTTGGTAGGTTCAGAAGGTTACGCCCGCGGACGTACCTGAGTTTTGAAGGTTATTCGTCCTGCTGAAGGCGGGACCCGGCTCACATGCGTGCCGAAGTGGCGGAAATGGCAGACGCGCTGCGTTCAGGGCGCAGTGGGTGTAGACCCGTGGGGGTTCGACTCCCCCCTTCGGCACCAATCTTCACCGTGGACGCCGTGCTCATCTGAGACCGGAGTAGGTAACGGCACACACGCCTGGCAGCCGCAGCCAGGCGTTCGGTGTCTTCACCTGGTGTTGCGATCTTCACCCGGTGCTGCGGTCTTCACCCGGTTCGCCCGGTCCTCCGGTCCCCGTCTGGTCCTCCGCGCCCTGGTATGGCCCCTTACGCGTCAATGACGCGGGCATCCGTGTCGACTGAATCCCTCATGCCCAAGATCGGCGCGGCCGTGCACCTCCGGGCGCCGGCTGAGCCCTCCTCACGTGACCACACCAGCAAAAGGGGTGCACCCGACATCGGGTGCACCCCTTTTCGCATCAACTCACGGGGCCGCGCTCCTCGCGAACCCGGAGTCCCCGGATCTTCTCCCCGTCTACTCAGTCACAACAAAGCCCAGCGCGTCGACATCGATGAGATCGTTGGGCGGATTCCCTATCCTTGTCCGATAGGTGTACAGCCCGGTCGGCGCAGCCGCTGGCACATGGTGCGCCAGGTGGACGGAGCGCGTCTGCTGTGGAGCGAGCTGAACGAGTGTCGGTCCTGCAACGGGATTGCCGGCAAACGGCGCGCCATTGGGCAGGAAGACGTCGCACAGCCCGAAGAATATCTGATACTCGTTCGTGTGGTTCACGATCGTCGCCGTCAGACCGAGCGTGCCACCCTGCGGCACATACGCCTCATCAGGAACGATCGTCACGCTCACCGTCCGGGCGCGGCAGACCAGGACGTCGTCGACGTACCAACCCTCGTCGCTCACCCCCCAGTCCGAACCGAACCGGAACCGGAGCTGTGCCGTCTGGCCGGCATACGCGCTCAGGTCGAAGATCTCCTGACTCCAATCGAACTGACCCGAGAAGACCGGCGTGCCACCGGGGAACGGGTTGTTCGATCCGCCGCGGATCGTGTACGGATACCCGCCAAACGGCGTGATCTGCGTCCAGGTGAACCCTCCATCCGTCGAGATCTCCACCAGACCGCCATCATACGCGCTGTCAGGATACGCCGATGAAATCTCCGCATCGATCCAGTGATAGAAGGTGAGCAGCGGAAGCTGCGGCAACTCCACCTCAGGAGAGAGCAGAGCCGCATCGAGTGAATCGGCATAGTTCCCGGGACCTTCGTCTCCGCACTTCCAGCTCACCGCACCACCGGGCGTGTAGTTTCGCTGCGTCGACAGATGCCACTCATCGAAGTACCCTGGCGTGATGACCTCGTGCGTCCACTCAACAGCTCCCTGCTCCATATTGTCCATGAAGCAATCCATGAGCTGGAAGCTGAGGATGTTCGTCATCTCGGCAGTGATGTACACTTCCTTCGTGCGCGAGGCATACCCGTAGGCAGAGACCGAGACCTCATAGGTAGCTCCGCCAGGTACATCGGGGAACAGGTACATTCCGCTGGGACCGGTCGCGGTCCCCGGAATCGGCGTGTCGAGGATCTCGAGCAGCGCGCCCTCAATCGGATCCCCGGCCAGATCGGTCACCAGTCCGGCAAGCTCGCCGGTCGGAGTCCGATCCAACAGGAAGTCGAGCGTGGTCGTCTGCTCCGGCGGCACATAGACCGACTGCTGTTGTGTCTCGAACCCGAAGTAGCTCGCCTCGACCGTGTACGTCGAGTCGCCCGGAACGTAGAAGTCGTAGTACCCTGTGGTATCCGCATCGGTCTGCCTGGTAGTGGCGAGAATGAAGAGGTGCGCGGGCAGCGGATCCAGATTGTCGGCCGCATACACGTGACCCTCGAGTGTCGCGTACCCGACAGTGGCCATGAGCACGGCCTCATACGCATCGACGAACCCATGCCCGAACGTATTGTCATCACCCGGCGTCCCGTGGTCGATCGCCGTCTCCATCATGATGTTCTTCACATCGTCGACCTCGATGTCCGGGTTCGCCTCCCGCATCAGGGCAACGATCCCCGCAGCGTGGGGACCGGCCATCGATGTTCCGCTCCATCCCCACTGCTCGTACCCACCGCCGGGCACAGAGGAGTAGACATCGACGCCAGGAGCTACTACTTCTGGCTTCGTCGTGTACGGGGTGGGACAGCCGGACGGCCCGCGGCTCGACCAGTTAGCGATCGGCCACGGAGGGGAGCCCGGCCAGTTGTTCGTCACATCGACAGCGCCGACGGAAAAGCAGTTGAACGGCGTGTCCGCACGGTCTGCAGGAGAGCCGATCGTATGCTCCCCCGGCCCCTCGTTCCCCGCAGACCAGGTGGTGACAACCCCCGCTGCCTCTGCGTTGTCGATGACGTCCCACCAGCGGTCGTCACAATCCGTGTACGGAGGGACGCTCGAGAAGTTCTCGTTGATACGCCAGGAGTTCTGGACGACATCCGGCACATCATCAACGGTCTGCGGATTGCCGTCAGGATCGGCGAACCACTGGTACGCCTCGATCACGTCGTTATCGAACTCAGGCCCTGCTCCCTGATTGATCGCGTTGTTTGCGATCCACAGCGCATGGTGGCCGACGCCGATCGTATCTCCCGTAGCATCCGCCCTGCCCGTCATCGTCCCCATGACGTGCGTGCCATGGCCGTAGCCGTCAGAGGGGAACTGGGTCGACCCAAGGGCGTCCATCCAGCACTCCCACCACGGATGCTGCCCCTGATATCCACGCCAGCGGGTGTTGAGCGCCGGATGATTGCCGTCCACACCGGTGTCGAGGTTGGCAACGAGGCGCCCCTCTCCGGTTATGCCGAAGTCATACCAGACCTCATCGGCGCGGATCGCCTTCAGGCCGGGCGTGACTCCGATCCCGTCGTACCCCACCCCGTAGCGCTCGTCCGACACCGGCTTGATGAGGTCAACGGCGAAGTTGAGGTACACCGTCCCGACGTCCGAACGGCTTGCGATCTC
>Ga0209427_10010285_pt1 | contig 10379 bp, 5 predicted proteins | sample DeeMarSWOR136_30_FD_187465 | JGI IMG/M metagenome (GOLD analysis project Ga0209427, IMG submission 187465) | Marine sediment microbial communities from White Oak River estuary, North Carolina - WOR-1-36_30 (SPAdes) (version 2) | ecosystem: Environmental > Aquatic > Marine > Intertidal zone >...
AGCCAGTCGAGCCGCTTGATCACGGTCGAGAACGTATCAACCTTCAGGAACTTTGCAGTGGCCTTGACGAGATCGGCATCCTTTCCGGCCCCGATGAGATGCCTCGTTACATCTCCGTAGGTCTTTCCCTTGAAGCCCTTGATCGGTTCATCCTGAAGCCAACCGAGGGCCACGATTCGCCTCATCGTCTCGCACCATCCGGTCATCCTGAAGGTTCCCCGGTAGACCGTGTGGGCATCCTTCAACCCGTATATCTCCTTGTATGGGACTGAATCCCTGTTCGGATAGTTCTCGAATGAACCTGCGTCAGGCACATCCTGGATGTAGTAATTCTCGAAGAGCTTCTCACCAGGCACAGAAACCTCTTTACCGTTCTCGAGCCACTTCGCTGCATTCCTGGATGCCAGGAGAACGCCTCGGGGGGACCACGAGAACTTGTACCCGAAGGGGTTCGTGCTGGCCTCATGGGCCGGTAAGGCTCCTGTGGTCGAGCGGAAGCTGACCACCTTGCCCCCGCGCTCCTCCACGTCATGAATAACCCTCATTGCAGACATGTGGTCGATGCCGGGGTCCAGACCGCACTCGTTGAGGAGGATCACCCCCGCTTCCTTTGCTTTGGCGTCCAACTCATGCATCTCGTCGCCGACATAGGAGGTTGTGACCAGATGCTTCCCATGCTTTATACAGAGATCTGCCACGGCCACGTGATAGGTGTACGGGAGGAGGCTCACGACCACGTCAGCATCCTTCACTTCACTCTCCACAGAAGTCATGTCCTTTACGTTCAAAGACTTGGCCACACCCTGAGGGTGCCCGTCGATGATCTTCTCAGCCTTGCTCACCGTTCGCGTGGCCACAACAACAGTCATGTCTGGCTGGTCCAGAAGATACCGCACGATCGGCTTCGCTACCATCCCAGCCCCGAACACTACTACCTGTGACATATCTCTCTCCCTTCACATTCCTATGCTAGGAACTTGCTCATGTATTGATAGTCAGGAGTCAATTCCCCGTGATAGAGGATCACTGCTTTCTTAACCGGTTCCGGCAGGTCTAGTTCTTCGAATGGAACGGTGTAATCAGTCTTGGCAATAGCCGGAATGAAGTCCTTGAGAACGCCGCTGAAATATATCGAGGAATCCCTTGGAATCTCCGAGGGCAGAATGTCGACGGCCATAATGACCGGCCCATCTCCCTCGAGCCCTTCCCTATAGGAATCTGTACCGGGCTCGTACACGTAATTCGGATCTCCCGGCTCCGTCGGCTTGTATGTAGCCTCTATGGAGCCGTCGACATCGCAGCTGATGTCACCGATTACCCTGAGCTTCAGGTTCGGCCAGTGCTCCTTCAAATACCGCTTGGTAACTAAACGAGGATAAACCGGGGTCCAGAAGATGCAGTTTACGAGAACAGAGAGATGGGGAAGGTAATCCTCGAACCTTCCGACATATTTCTCCGGGTGATCGTAATAGTCCTGCAGCTCGAAGACCGTCTGGGGGGATTTTGACCGGACCATATCTTCCTCCTTGAAGATGACCTTGAAGATGGTCCGTGCTGCGCCTTCCGTCTCCTCTGTTATACTCGGGAGCTCGCCCGGCGGGATCTCCGTAACCGGCAGGATATCAAGCATCTCCTGTGCACCTTGAGAAACGTTGCCGTACCCGGCGAAACCGATAACGACGGGGACAATCTCCTGCGGCAGCCCGCCCGCACGTATCCAATGTCCCACAACCTCGAGGGCGGCCTTGATCTCGGAGACCGATCCGTAGTCGAGGGGACGCCTGATCGATGAGAAAGGATTCTGAATCCCCTCCATATCGAGCCTTCCTCCATACGCAACGAGCGTTTCCACCATACCGGCGATGCCAGCCTGTCTGCCGAAGAATATCAGACGTCTGTTCTCTCCATCCACGACCCGTTCGTAATCGATCAGATTACAGCCGAGCTCCATCATCCGCTTGAGCATCGGCATGTTGTACTCCTGACCCTTTATGGTGTGTGAAAAGAAGACGTAGGTCCCGCCCTTCCGGAAGAACGAGGATGGGAACTCCTTTATCCCGAACACCACCTTGCAGGTGGAGAGGTCCTCACTGACCGCGGCCCCGACCGTCTCGTAATCGATCTCTTGAAACACCCGGATGTCAGAGGGCTGCACCATCACATCGACTCCCTCTCTCTCCAAGCCTCTCACATGATCCGGGATGAGCGGAGCCCTCCGCTCCCACTTGCTCTTGTCCTCTCTCCGTATCCCGATGAGATTGGCCATAAAATCAGCTCCCTCCCCAGCTACTTTCAAGGATATCTCAAATTTATAGAAATTTCGTATTTAGGTCAAGACGAGATATAACTTAAATATTCATCTATTGAAGGGCTCGAATAAAATACACTTTCTCGCATAGTCGTAGTTCATCTTTATATGCATATAATCCTCGAAAAGCTTTTCAAATACACTCATCCACGTTCTTCTCTCAGCCAATCTTCTTGAATTCTTGCTCATCTTTTTCCTCAACCCAACATCATGTATCAATAACATGATTTTCTCTCTCATTTCATCTCTATCTCTTACGATGTATCCATTCTGACCGTCTTCGACAAGCTCCTTTGGAGCCATCTGGTCAGTGACAACCACGGGCAATCCTGAGGCCATTGCTTCCAGAACGACGTTGCCAAACGTATCGGTCTTGGAGGGAAATACAAACAAATCAGCAGAAGCATACTCCTTGCTCAACGGTTTGCCTCTCAGGAAACCTTTAAAGATAACATTTCTCTTGGCACGTTCTTCCAGTTCCTTTCGATACGGACCATCACCCACCAGGATGAGATTCGCATTATCGATGTCTTTAAAAGCATACACGAGATCGTCCAAGCCCTTTTCAACAGATATCCTTCCTACGTATAAGACATTGATTCCTGGTCTCTGTTCCCTGTAATGAGGATTGAACTGCTCCAGGTCTATTCCTCTCGAAAATATTCTGACCTCAGTCTTTAGCTTGTCCTCTAAAACCATCTTAATATGTTCAGAAGGCGACATAACGAGATCGCATTGGTTATAGTACCCCTTGACGAAGTGCCAGGTGAGGTTCTCCCAAAATCCTGTCCTCTTAATGGTGGGGATTATCTTTTTACCCATCTTCACAGCAGTTTCTTCAGCATACTCAGGCAGGGCGGTATGATAGACACCCACCAAAGGCAGTCTGTGATAATAAGACAGTGTCAATGCCTGAAGCCCCATGTTTCCCGGGCTTGAAGCATGTATGACATCGAATCTGTTATTCACAAAATACATTCCAATCTTTGGACTGATGAGCTTGAGATCGAAATTGAGGTCTGAATAGACTGGTATTTTTGCGATCTGCCTGACTCTGTGAATTTTCACCGTGCCCATTTTTTCATCGGAATCCTTATCCTGTGTGGGACAAAACACATCCAATTTTATTTCGTTTTCCTGACAGTACCTTACAAGCTGATGATAGGTGTTGGTAACACCGTTTATTTCGTCAAAGGTATCTGTGAGGATGCCGATTCGTTGAAACTGCAACCATTGTTTTGCATTCTTCATAGTAAGCCCCGGAAAGACAACGGTATTTGATGAGGTTTACGAGGAACAGATCCAAGGAATTATCCATTTGTATCATTACGATAATGATAAGTCAAAGCATTTAAACGAGCATTCTGAGGTAGGTCTGAAGCTAATGCATTAATATACTCCGAGATACGTTTTGGCTCGCAACCTGATCAATGTTCTCGGCGTATATCGTATAGATCGGTCACAGGGGTGCAGAGGAAAATCGTATAACTCATTCACGCGGTGTAGTTGCTTGAAAGGAGATGAGAAATGAAAAAATTAATCGGTACCATTTTGCTCTCAGTTTTTGTCGCTTTACTGCTTTACGGAAGCCTTGCCGCCGACGAGGCAAAAGTAATTAAAAAGACCTTCGACAGAAAGGAATACCTCAGAATTCGGACCGTTATCGGGGGTTGTGAGGTAACGAAAGCGAAGGATGACCGTATCCACGTGACGGTGACCTATGACATTGATCCCGACGACTACGAGGCAGAATTCGACGAAAGGGAAAACAAGCTTATTCTCAGGGAACACATGAACGGTAATAATATCGACGGGGATTCATATTGGAAGATCAAGGTTCCTGACGGGACAAGAATACGTTTTAACTCCGCTACCGGCGGTATTGATATTAGTGGTTTGACGATCGAAATGGATGTCGAGACCGGTACTGGGGATATCTTGATTACCGATTCGAAAGGTGAATTCGAAGCTTCAACGGGGACAGGTGACATTATTATCAAAGAATCCGAAGGCGAGTTCGAGGTGAGCACCGGCACCGGAAAAGTCGAGGTTGAGGATTCAAGAGGGGATTTCGAGGCTAGTTCTGGTACCGGTGACATTGAGGGGCACAGCATTACGATTGATGGGGAGGGTAAGTTCAACTCGGGCACCGGTGATGCCGAAGTGAAGCTCCCTCAGGGTACTAACTTTGACCTCACTGTCGTTTCCGGTACGGGAAGTGCGATATTGAACTGCGCAGGTAAGCCTATTGAAGGCTACTTTGAATTTACGGCAAAGGTCGATGACGGGCGCATCATCTCTCCAATCAAGTTCGATGGAGAGGAGGAGTTTTACCGGAACAGAGACCTGTATGAAAGAAAGTTCTTTACCCGGGGAGATAAGGATACCAGAATCTTTATTAAAACAGGGACAGGGAAAGCAAAACTCAAGAAGTAGATTTGCACCGCGAATTGACACCGCTCGCCGATGAAACCCCGGTGGGATCTGAATGAGAATAAAATATATTCACGCCATTTACGCCAGTCTCACAGGATCTCCTCACTATGCCTGGACTGACATAAACGTCGGTACCACGAATTGAGGCAGCTCAGCGGCCGGGCGGCATCTATTTTACATTCTAAAGCCCACGGCGAACCGGTGAACACTTCCCAATGCCTCTATGTCCTGCCACGCGTAATCCACGACGACGTTGCTGATCTGGAATCCTGCTCCAAACCGGTACTCCCAAAACCTGTCCAGTGCCTCATCATCTGGATCGATGGGATCTTCGACATCGCTCTTGTCCATATCCATGAAGAAGCCGCCACGTACAAAGAACATCTCATCGTATGCAAATTCTGCCCCGACGTGGATCCTTTCAGCGAGGTCGTTGGGGTGGCTGTAGTCGATCGCACCGGTTATGCGAAATTCTTCAGCCGTGTACAGTTCATCCGCAATTCCCACCTGCAAAGCGATCGGAAGCGGGTAGTAACCGTACTCCTCATTAACGGCAACCTGCCAGATACCGCTGATGTAAGTGTTGTCGTACCTTCCTCGGAACTTCATGTCGGGACCGAAGTTAGTGGCCGACATGCCGAGCCTCAAATTGCGGAATCCGGTTCTGTACATGGTGCCGACATCGAAGGCAACCGTATGGCTGTAGAAATCCGCCACATCCGTCCTCACATACTTGACCCCGGCACCGATAGAAAATTTATCGGTGAACTTACGGGCATACGTGACACCGATGGCAAATTCATTCCAGCTGAAATCCTTATTGGTTAAAACGCCATCAATGTCCTGAGCTGTCGTCATTGTCATTTTACCCGAGAAGAAGCCCGTATAATGAACAGCCATCCTGCCACCGACTGCCTCCGGCATTGCAAAGGAGAAAGCACCGGCAATAGCTCTCATGTCGACTAAATACTCCAGTTCGGAAATGAAGAACTCGTATCCTTCGAGACCAGCAATCGATACAGGATTCAAAAATACACCGGTGATGTCATCCGATAAACCCAAGTAGGTGTTGCCCATGGCTGCTGCTCTCGGGCTCATGCCCAGCTTGAGGAATAGGGCTCCCACACTCCCCGCTCTGTCACTTGTCTGAGCCTGGGCAAATCCCGTCAGGACAACGAGGAGAAGTGTTATACTGACGAATATCCGTTTCATGGCTTTTTCCTCCTTTACGCAGAGGTAAAACTACCTTTGCCCCTTTATGACGACGAACTTCCCGATTTTTTCATTTCCAGCATTATCTTTGACCCGATAGATGTATATACCGGATGAGATCGACTCTTGCGACCTGGTGGTCATATCCCAGAACTCAGACCCCGAGAGAGCATCATGGTGAATGATGTCCACCAGGTTTCCGAGCAGGTTGTAAATGTAGATGGTGCACTTTTCGGGTAAATGATGAAAGCCGAGAAGTGTTTCATACTCGTCGAGCTCTCCTTCGTTGGAGCCTATATACGGATTGGGTGCAACCGAGATCTTATTAAGGGTACTATCCGTTGCCGTATTCCCAATAACACTCGTGATGGTGTTCTCATTTGCCCGCAGAATGCCGCTTTCGTCCTCCTCGTACAAGCGACTAGACAGAGCAAAGGGATTACTGCCGGTATCGTTCGTCACGTCATAGGCCCGTACCCAGACATACGTGAAAAAGCCGGGTATCAATTTAACTATTGTTTCCTCGACCGAATTATCAAAGGCAGCGTACCTGGCCCATGGGCCCAACTTGCTGATCGTGCTCGTATAAACGATGAAACTGTCTGCCGTGGCACCACCAGAGATGTCGGTGTACCCTGTCCAGTGAACCTGCAGCTCATCGGCAGTGACATCGACTGACAGATCTGGATCCAAATCAGGTGCCTGGGGAGGTATATCCGAAGCCGGTATTACCATCCCTCCGTCGAAAAAGTCCTGAGCATCCTGAACATGATCAACTAAGGTACCGAGGCCGAATGTCGCGTGGGAATCCTCGTCATACCCTTCTCCGATGACATACGCCATCCAGAAATGTGCAATTTCACCGGGTGATACATCGTACGGTCCGACCGCGTTCAAGATCCGGTAATCGAAGTCGTCTTCGGGCGGGAAGGGATTCTCCCAGTCTCCCGTCATCCGATCGTAATGGTTCTGGACCGATGATACATCGTTGTTCCAATCCCAGAAATTTTTCGACACCCACTTCTGGGTGGGATCTGGTGCTGCGGTTATGGGCCCGCCGACGGGAGGAGCTGCGAGGCAGATTTGTCCTACCGCATTGGGAGAAAGCCAGAGGCTGTCCGATGCGGTTTCAGTTTCAGGCTGGCCGGCGAGAGGATCGTAGTCCCAGTCCCTCATGTAACAGAACTGATAGGTTTCGTCCCAACCGGCATAGTCGTCGAAGTAGACATCGGGGACGTTCACATCACCGACATCGCAGTCGCTCATCCACCCCCAGTAGAAGTCATCGATCGATTTGCTGAACTCGATCGTGACGTGAATAAAGATCCAGTGGTCGTATCCTTGCACTCCCCACTGATGCCATTCGTAGGTGACTTCCATCCCCATATCTCCGTCCACACAGATAACACATTCGGGGGGCATATCCGGCTTGTCAGCTGTGTTCACGTGCACGGTCAGGCGGCGGTATGGATAGGGGTATGCGAAATCGGCTTCCGTTTCCACGATTGCCTGCTCGTCGATGGTATCGTACTGGGCCATATCGGAATCGCTACCATCCGAACCGAGATAGCGCCAGGCATTCGCTCTGCCCTCCACATACCCTCCTGCCCACATCCCCGCCTGCCAGACGTTGGATTGGTCTCCTCCGCCCGGATAGTATGCCGACAAATCCCAGTATCCCACATAACCTTTATTCGAAATGGCTGGAAACCAAAAAGCACCGATGTGAAGATCGTTGAAGAACGAATCGCTGACAGCTGCAACATTACCGAGCCTGTGCCTTTTGTCTGTAAAGGATACCAATTTGTCCTGTTTCAACGGGTTGATTCTCGCCTCCGTCACCCCCCACCAAACTGTGAGGAGGCAGGCTGCAACAAAGAAACATATTATTCTTTTCATGACCGAAGACCTCCTTTGCCTTAGAAACTCACCTTCACGCCACCTACTATATTTCTTGGTGGCCCGTATATAGTGTAGTCACCAAAGGGTCCAAGATAATCGTTGGGATTAGCAATAAACCAGCTTTTGAAATCCTGATCCGTGTCGTCCCAGGATGTGAGATTGCGCTGATCAAAGAGGTTGGTGATGCGCACAAAGACTTCCGTGTCGACTTCAAAGATTTCGAACATCTTCCGCACTTCCACATCAACATTGCTGATCGATGGATAGCGGACGTTGTTGCGTGTCGGTTTCTTGGACCAAGTCTTTGGATCGGTATACGGGGCGCCGGTTGCATAGTTCATCGCCAGATCAACACTCCAGCTCTTTGGCTTGCTGTATCCGCCCGTCAGCAGGAATGAGTGTCTCCGGTCCCAATCGAGATAGAATGTCTGGGTCGGGAACTCCTCGTCGTCGAACCTTCTCAGGTTACCCTCATTGATGTTCGAGCTGAATCCCTTCGCCACCATGAACGTATACGCTCCGTGGTAGTGCCAGTTGTTGAAGTGCCGTCTCTTCAGATTGATCTCGAATCCGCGGACGTTTCCGAAGCCCATGTTCATGTACGTCACATAGTTCTCCCTACCCTGAGGATTGGACACAGCTGTTGGCCCCACCGTCTCCGTTTCCGTCATATCCGTAATGTCCTTGTAGAAGAATGTCAGGTCGATGGCGGTGTTCGTGGCCAGCAGATGGTTGATACCGATTTCGTAGGCAACGGTCTTCTCGGCTTCGAGATCGGCATTACCGATAACGAGCCAGCGCCCCCTGGTATGAAATTTTTCATTCTGGTAGAGATAGTTAAACGAAGGAATTTGGAAGAAGTGACCGTACTGCATGTGCAGATAGCTGTCTTCCCTGATCGGGTAGGAAACGCCGAGCCGGGGGCTCAGCTTCCACTTTATATCCGCATCGACGAGCCCGCCGCCGCCTTCGCGCTCGAGCTCGATCGGAGCCTGATCCTGATTGGGACCATGCCATAATGAATCAGGAGCATCGAGGTCGTACGGATGATCGAAATCCTTGAAAACCTTGTGGTTCGGGTCGAAAAAGTCGAGCCGCAGACCAAGGTTCATGATGAGCCCCTCGAACTCGAGCTTGTCCTGTGCGTACACGGCTCCGGCGCGGGGCTGCACATCGTAGGTGTAAATGTAGTAGTTCTGCGTCGAGGCGAAAATATCCTTGTTTTGAACATCGTATATGTTCAAGTCAACTCCGGTTTTCATCTCACTTCTACCGATCTGCTGGGTATAGCTGCCGCGGAAGGTATAGATCCTCTTCTCCTGGTAATCGTAGTACGGGTTGTCCCCGCTGATGACGAAATTATCCTCGTTCCGTCTGATATCCAGGTCTATGTCATACAGCACCTGATTCTCCTCGTACGTGAGATTCGGATCCCACCCCTTCCCTGGCTGTCCAATCTCCGTGGTGCCGTCAAGCACACTGAAGGCCGCTCTCACGAAAGACTTGTCAGTGATCATATGGTTGGCGCTCAGTGCGAACCTGTAATTATCGTTCGTCGTCCACCGCCACGAGCCAGGGACAAGGATTCTTTCGTACAGACGATAAGAATCGTAACTCGAGACGTGCTCTTCATTCTCGACGTTCACGGAACCTTTTATTTTCGTCTTGCCGTAGCGGAACGACACGCTTCCATCATACAGCCTCGATTTTCCGGGACGGTTCAACGCTTCGACACGAGGCTGCCAGTCATCCCATTCCGTTGCTTCAAAGCCGAGAGCAAACCTCATATCCATGTTTTCCCTCTTGAACAGCGGTCCTGTGAGTGCGAGCCGTTGCTTCAGTTCTCCCGTGTCAAGCGGATCGCCCGTATCACTCTTTCTCCATAACATCTGAATCGGAAGATACATCCTGTGTTCGAGGGAACCGTGAAACTCATCTGTGCCTTCACTCGTAATAACGTTGACGATCCCCGAGCTGGCGTTCCCGTATTCCGCGTTGAATCCTCCGGTAAAAACTACCAACTCGCTTGCCGACAGGTTCGGCAGAGCCACCATCGCGTTGTTAAAGACGGGATCCTGGATGGGTGTATCGTCAATGTAATAGCCGACTTCAATGGCCCGGCCGCCCCTGATGTGGGTACCTCCTGCATCTATGGATGAACCTGAGACGTAGTTGATGACATTGACCGGATTATCCACCGGTAGGGCTTCGATCTCTTCCGCGAGGAATATGTTTCGCGTCGAGGTGACATCTACCTCCACCAGAGGTCTTTCCGCTTCGACGATGATCGGTTCCAACACCTCCACAATGGTTCGCTCGAGCTCAAACTCGACTGTCCTGGTAAGATCGGGTAATATAACCACTCCGCTGATTACTAATGGCTTGTAACCCATAAATGATGCCTGGACACTGTATGTTCCCGGAGCAACATTTAAAATAAGGAAGCTCCCGTCTTCCACCGCCATAGCCCCCATAGGTGTCCCGAGAATCACTACGTTTGCGTACTTGAGTGGCTCTCCCG
>Ga0209427_10010287_pt1 | contig 10379 bp, 10 predicted proteins | sample DeeMarSWOR136_30_FD_187465 | JGI IMG/M metagenome (GOLD analysis project Ga0209427, IMG submission 187465) | Marine sediment microbial communities from White Oak River estuary, North Carolina - WOR-1-36_30 (SPAdes) (version 2) | ecosystem: Environmental > Aquatic > Marine > Intertidal zone >...
CAGCTGTTCTTACATATCCAGCATTTTTCCTCTTCGCTGTATCCAATACAACAGATCGCATGGTAACCTGCAAGATCTCCGGTAGTATGGCGATAAACGCCATCTTTGTATTTGAAGAAATCACTATAAACTGCCATACATGCAACCATGGGTCCCTTTGTGTCCAACCACTGTTTCCGCTGGTCAATATTGATAATCTCATGCCATTTCCCGATTTTGAGAAGGCGATCGGCTCTGTCGCTGCAGAGTGTACAGTCGATATCTTCATCTTGGTATGGGAAACACTTCTCATCTGAGATACCTTTACTTTTGGCATAGTCAAGTGCATATGAAGGCCACCAACCCTTTTTGCATTTGCGACCTGCACCACAGAAAAAAAGGTCAGCCTCTGAAAGATCTATATCCCAAGCGGGTTTGTTATATTGAATTCTGGCTTGAGATTCAATGGTCGCTACCGTTCCGAATGCTACACATGAACCGCAACCACCTTGGTCCTGTACTGTAGTCACCCAATTCTTTCCATCTTTATCTCGCCAGTCGCGTTTTGGAGCGAAGGCAAAAGCTTTTATCTCTTTTGCCAGTACCGATTTTATACGTTCCATCTCATCCTCAGGTACTTCCAATCCTAAGCGAATCTTCTGTTCTTCATCACTTAGTCGTGAGATAGGAGTTTCACCTGCAACCCAATCGTATCCAGCATTCTTAATCATAGATCGCAGCTGTGTTAAGGTAAGTTCTTGCGGGTTGTTGGTTTTGTTTTCCTCTGACACTGGTTCCTCCTTTCATTTTGGTAAATTATAGAATGTAGTTAAACTCTTAAATCCTGTTCCTTTTAATTAGACCTCAGTTCTACATATTAATCATTCCTTTCTAATTTCTTTGGTCTTGGATGGACACTGACTTTGCATTCAAAAAGAGAGTTGCTCATGAGATTGGAAGCTGACGTTTAACCAACGTAGAAAAAAGTGGATATTAATTCAGCAAAAGCGAGGCGCGTTTCAGAATCGAGTTGGTTTCTTCATGGTTAAAAAGACCCCAATCTTGTACAAGTTATTAAGTCATAGCTACCTCCTTGTTAAAATACAACTAAAGGCTCGCTACTTCTTGATATGCCTTGAGCTCTTAAACTTGCAACAGTTGGTGGACACGAAAAAGTCACTCAGCCTGCAAAACACGCTTGTCAAAGATTTACCGAAAGGTAAAAGTTATCCTTTCGATGTTGCGACCTTAACCCCCTCGCTTCTGAGATTCTGTGCTGTTTTGTTTTCCTCCCCGGTCTCCTCACCGAACGCTAAACAGCTTAGATCTCATATCTTTAGCTTCGCTATTTAAGAATATAATAACTATCTTTTAAATGTCAAGTGATATTTTTCATAATAATAAGGTTTTTATGCTAGTATTAAGCGATACTAAAATATATAATTATTCTCGATCATGATTTCAGAAGCTTTGCATTCCTTAAGCAAAATCGTTGTGTTTTTAACTGATTAGATGACAAGAAATTCGCAGTTTATTGCGAGTTATTTTTCCTGGTGTTTTAATTTTCGCAAATCTTCACGGTTAATTAAATATAGAGGTAAACGATTTTCAACTGCCCAGCTAACTTATAGCTATACAGGATGTTATAAAGCCAATGAATTTTATGTCTTTGGCATAGAATTTGTTAATAAGAAACTTATGGCTTTATGACTTTTAGGGTTAAGAAATTCAATTGTTTAATTTTTAATTATCGAAATCGACTCACTGAAAGATTTCTTGTTTCGTATCTATTTGGAATGTAGGTGTTCAGGTGGCGTTTGGACTTGACAAAAATGAATTTTGTGTTAACTTAAAATTAAAATGTAAGGCTGTTAACCTCAAGAAGGTTTTTTTGAAAGAAAGGCATAGTTCTACAAAATTTGAAAGAATATTCAACTATTCGGTTTGTTTCCTTATCAGTTTTTTGGGTTTACTTGTTCTTTTTGATGTGTTCAACATGGAAAAAAATATACGTAATATATTTGGTTGGGCTGTTTTGTTTTATGGCATTTTAAGATTTGTGCTATTCAGGATGCGATATAAAGGTGAGGAGACTAAGTTAAACAACTTTAAAAAATTCTTGACATGAAAAAGATATGGTTTATTTTAGGTTTTTAAATTTTATGGAGAATTATTTATGTTAAAAAGAGATTCAGAAAAGTTTTTGAAAATTGCAGTTATCTTTTTACTTTTTCTAACCCTTTTTACCTCCACCTCCGGATGCAAAGATCTTGAATCTGGTATCCAGGCTTTCGAAAATAAAGATTATGAAAAATCCATACAGGCATTAAAGGATTACCTCAAGGATAATCCCGACGATCTGGAGGCTCACCTCTTTTTGGGCAAGGCCTATTTTGAGAAAGGTGAACTCGATCTGGCCCAAAAGGAATTTGAGGAGATTCTGGATGGGAGATCAAAACATACTCAAGCTCTTTACCATTTAGGATTGGTTTTAATCGAGAAAAAAGATTATAGTGAAGCTAAGAAGATTTTTGAAAAGGGGCTCAAATTGAAAAATGACAAGGCTTTGTTCCATAACGGTATGGGTTTGGTCCAGATGGCTGAGGGGGATCTGGAAGAAGCGGACGTTAGCTTTCGCTCCGCGATCTTCGAAAATCCCGATGTGGCTGAGTTTCATAAGAACTTAGGGGACGTCAGCTTTGAAAAAGATGTTCTACCCATAGCCATAGATGAGTACCGTCAGGCATTACAACTCGATTCCAATTTGGCTGGGGCATATTATAATTTGGGTGAGGCATATTTTAAATCGCATGATTTCAACTCCGCGGTGGAATCATTTAAATCCGCAGTAAAGCTCGATCCTCAGTATAAGGATGCTTATCTTAGGCTTGGCAATCTATACATGATCGACCGCAAACATTATCCTCAAGCCAAGGTTATGTATGAGGAATATCTCAAAATCGACCAGTCGAATCCAGATGTATATTTAAGCTTGGGTAAAGCACTTTATTATATAGGCGATTTCGAAAATGCCATTCAGAATCTCAAGAAGGCTGAAGAATTGGGCTCTGAAAAAGAACAGATTTATCTTTTTATGGGAATGGCTTATCAGGAAAATAAGGATTACCAACAAACTTTGAAAGCCTATGATCAATATGTAATGCTCAAGGAAAAGGAAAATCCCAATGCCTGGGAACAAAATGACGCAGAATTCTGGATGAAGAAGGGAAGAGCCCATCTGGCTATGGGGGATTCTCTAAATCTGGAGAGGGGTTCCTTGGCGTTAAATAAAGCAGTGGAGCTTGATTCCACTACAACGGAAGCCTTCTGCACCTTAGGTTATACTCTCTATAAACAAGAAAAACACAAAGATGCGATTCATTTCTTCGATAAATGCATTGAGTTCACCAGAGGGGATGTTTTTAACCCTCTTGTCTATCTGGCGTATTCATATATAGCCTTGGGCGAGTACAATGAATCGGTTTCTCCGCTGCTTAAAGCCTTAGAACTCCAGCCCGAGAACGTAAGTATAAAGAAGACATTGGCCGTGGTTTATTATCAGCAGAAAGATTATGAAAAAGCGGTTGAGCTTTACCCCGCGGTATTGGAAGAATATCCCGATAATTGCGAAGCGGTAGGGCAGTACAGCTATTCTCTGGTGATGCTTCAGAGATATAAACAGGCAATTCCTCATCTGAGGAAATCCATAGGGTGTTATCCCAACGATATCGGTTACATGTTGCTTTTGGCACAGGCTTATGAACTAAACAACAATTTAGACAGTGCTTACGATTGGTATATGAAGGTTTTAAAAATAGATCCCAATAACCAGGAAGCAAAAAAAGGTCGGGATAGAATAGACATGCAGAGGTTTTAATTATAATATGGAGTGGATAAATGGGAAATAAAAAAAAGGAAAAACATTCAACAGAAGAGGAAAGGTACAGATACATCGGGTTTGACGTGTTCCCGGGGAAGGCTGGGAAATTCTGGAAATCCGAAGAGGAGGAGAAATCATATTTAGAGAAGGTGAAGAAGAAAAAGAAGGCTCTTGCAAGAGAAGGTCGTGAGCACAGTATGGTCTATATGGATATTATCTCCAAATTCGAGAGGATACTTCTGACCTTTTTCTCAGCGCTTTTGGTTTTGACCTTTTTCATTCCCTGGTTTTCATTGGAAAAAGCAGGTCAAGCTGTAAGTTACACTCCCCTGGGATATATTCTCGATTTTGCCATGTTAACGAATTTCGCCAGCTTAGGTGGATTCCTGCCAGCTCTTTTAGCTTTTCTTTTGCTTTTTTACATAATCCTTTCTCTGTTATCAGGTATTGGCAATTTGATTTTTTTGTATCGTAAGGTAAAACCTTTTGAAAAGTATCTCAGATCTTTGAAAAGGATGCTTTTTTTCAATTATATTCCGGTTTTATTCTGGATTGCGGCTATGGCGATCTCCATTATTGGTTTTTCGACTCCGCTGGGAAGCACTTTGGGGATTAAGGAGCTTTCCGAAAGTTTCAACGTGATTAATTTCGTAACAGCCACAAGTTTTGGCATATGGATAGCTTTAGCTTGTCTTTTGGTCAATGCAGTTAAAGCATCTGATCTATGAATAATTGGATTTAAAAGGAGGTTTGAATGTAAAGAATTTGAGGCATATAACTTTTACTTGATTTCTATTCCGTTTGAAACTCTCAAAAAAGGAGGAAGGTAAGTGAAACAATCGGTTTTTATAATCCTGGTTCTGGTGGTCTCCTTCACCGTGGGTATTATAATCTGGACTCAACTACCTGCATATCTGCGAGAGGGAGGACCTCTGGTGTCGGTTCTAATCGCTCTGACGGTTATGCTTTTGTGCTTTATCCTGGAGCGTCTTTTCACTCTCCGCAAGGCCAGAGGTACATCCTCAGTTCAGGCGTTTTTCAAGAATGTGATATCTCTGGTTCAAAAAGATGATTATGATGGAGCAATCGCTGCCTGTGATAAGCAGAGAGGCTCTCTGGCTAACGTATTAAGAGCTGGCATCGACAGGTACAAAAGCGTGAAAACCCAGCCCATTCCCGCCGAGAAGAAGCTTTCGGAGACCCAGGCAGCTATCGAGGAGGCCAATGCTTTGGAGGTTCCCCTTCTGGAGAGAAATCTGATCGCCCTGTCCACTATCGCATCCATCGCTACTATGGTGGGTCTTTTAGGAACGACCATAGGAATGATCCGTGCTTTCGCCGCTACCGGTCACCGGGTCGGCGGGATCATCGATGCCCAGCAGCTGGCCGTCGGGATATCGGAGGCTTTGGTTAACACCGCAGGCGGTTTATGGAATGCTATTATCGGAATCGTGGCTTACAACTTCTTCGTCAACAAGGTGGATTCTTTTAACTACACCATGGATGAGGCGACTTATGAGGTGATCCAGCTTCTGAAGAGCAAGACAGCGGAGAAAGAGAGTGGTTCAAAGGATTAAAAGGAAAGGTGAGATGGCATGCTTAAACGAATGAAAAGAAGGGTCGGAATTAGAATCGACATGACCCCCATGGTTGATATTGCCTTTCTTTTGCTCATTTTTTATATGGCCACAACCACTTTTAAACCCCCTGAGAAAAAAGCGGTGGATTTACCCACTTCCCATTCACAGATAGAAATGCCCGAGACCAACCTCATGACCATAACCGTAACCAAAGATGATAGCGTTTTCGTGGATTACGTGATCTCGAGGAAAAAAAAGGTTGAGGAAGAAGGTAAGGTAAAGGAAGTATCGATCCCCGACAGGATTTACCAGGAGGCAACCCTTCAGAATGTAGCACAGGTTATCACCAAAATGAGAATATCTGATCGGGCAGCAGCGACTTTACCCCTGATAATCAAAGCGGATGAGAATATCACCTACGGGGCAATGTCTCTTTTAATGGATCAGCTTCAGGGAATTGAAATCCACAAGTTCAGTTTGGTCACAGAAGAGGAAACCGAAATCGAAGAAGTGGAGGATGAAGGGAAAGAAGGTTGAGGAAAGTAAGATCCTTTTCGTATCAAATTAAGGAGTGATAGAAAATGGCAGGAACCGAAGTTGATGTAGGCGGACCAGGTAAAAGAGAATTTAAAAAAGGTGCCTCGGGATTTAGAAGAGCAAAAAGGAGAATCGGCATAAGGATCGATATGACTCCGATGGTGGATATCGCCTTTTTGCTTTTGATATTCTACATGGTGACCACGGTTTTCAGCTCACCCCAGGCCATGGAGATAAGCCTCCCCCCGGATAAGGAGGCTACCGTTCCCATTGCGGAATCGAGGCTTTTGACTTTAAGGGTGGATGATGAGGAAAATCTATTCTGGAACATAGGGATGGAGGCACCGCAACCCTTGCCCTGGGACTCTTTGCGAGCTCTGCTTCTGGAATGGAATACCAACCAGTCAAAGCTGGTGACTTTGATAAAAATAGACAAAGAAGCGAGATACACCAAGATGGTGGACGTGATTGATGAGGTTCAGATGGTGGAAAGGCATTTTAAAGAAAAAAACCCGAAATTCAGTTACCGCTTCAGCTTAACCCCCTTCTCCGAATACGATAAAAGGGTGATGTCCGAGTATAAGAAAGCCGAAGGAGGTAGTTAAAGATGAAATCTGAAACTACCCTTGATTTTAAGGTTCCCTACGGAGCCTTTGAGCTTAAAAGAAGCTATCAGAAAAATCTGGGGATGGGAATCGTCTTCTCAGGCATTTTCTTCCTTGCAGTGATGGGATTGGTTATGCTTTATACTTTCCTGACTACTAGGCCAGTTGAAGCTGTCAGGGTGGTTAGAATTAGGTCGGTAGCCGATCTGGGAGCCCCCCCCTCGATCAGCCAGACCCAGGCACCTCAGCTCGCAGTTGCCCAGCCCAAGGTGGGTGCCGTTGCTCCCCAAGTAGGTATTCCCAAGGCTGTTCCGGATGAACAGGCACCTGAGGAGGTAACCATTGCTACTCAGGCTGAACTTGGTCAAATATCCGATCTTAAGGTCACCGATGTGCTGGGAGCGGGAGAAGGCGGCGACTCCATCGCCATCGAGATTCCGGAGGAGGAATATCTTCCGGCACCAGACGAATTCGTTCCCAGAGAGGAGGAGCCCACTCCGATAAAATTCATCCAGCCCCTCTATCCCGAGCTTGCCCGGAAAGCCCAGATAGAGGGAACCGTATGGGTGAAGGCGCTGGTGGATAAAAACGGCAGGGTAAGAGATGCTATGATAGCCAAGGCCTCGGGTACCAATGCTGGATTTGAGGAATTGGCTCTGGAGGCCGCCTATAAGAACATCTACAAGCCGGCTATTTCCAACGGGCAGCCCATTGCGGTATGGGTGGTTTACAAAGTGGAGTTTACTTTAAAGTAAAAAGAACTTAAAGCTTCTACGTAAAATAGGATGGGATTTCTGATCAGTTGCTCTTTTGTGATAAGGCAAAAATAACCATTGGGGTAAGAGGAGAATTTTGTTTTAAACTGTTAAAAATCTAAAAAAAACATTGCTAAAAGATAGAAGGCAGTTTAAATTACCAAACTGCCTTATTTTTTTATTTTAGGTTAATGGTTTGTTCGGATCAAAAAGAAAAAAGATTTAAAAGGAAAGGTTAAAGCTATGGATTTGGGTATCTTATGTGTACTTTTTGGTCTTCTGGGACTTTTTTTCGCACTGGGTCTTTTTCTTTCGATAAAAAAGCAGCCACCCGGGAATAAGGTCATGGTGGAGATATCCGAGAGGATCCACCGCGGAGCGATGGTTTTTCTGAAAAAGGAATACACAATTCTGTTGATATTCATCCTAATTGTATTTTCCCTTCTGTTCTGGAAGATAGGAAGGTGGACTGCTTTGGCTTATTTGGTGGGGGCTTTCTGTTCCATGCTGGCTGGATTTCTGGGAATGAGTGCTGCCACCCAGGCTAATGTGAGGACCTCCCAGGCTGCAAAAGAAAGCGGACAGGTAAAGGCACTTTCAGTGGCTTTTTCCGGTGGCGCGGTGATGGGGATGTCGGTGGCCAGCTTGGGACTTTTAGGATTGGGAATATTGTTTTATTTCTTCAGGGAAATAAATCCTTACGTTCTAACCGGTTTCTCAATGGGTGCTTCCTCGATTGCATTGTTCGCCAGGGTCGGAGGTGGAATTTATACTAAATCGGCTGATGTGGGTGCTGATCTGGTTGGTAAAGTTGAGGCTGGAATCCCTGAGGACGATCCCAGGAATCCCGCAGTGATAGCGGATAATGTAGGGGATAATGTGGGGGATGTTGCTGGGATGGGAGCGGACCTTTTCGAATCCTATGTGGGCTCAGTTGTGGCCTGCATAGCCATTGCGGCTGCCTCGGTCATCTACAAGGATATGAGATTGGAATATATGTCCCTGCCTTTATGGATAATCCTGGCCGGGATTTTAGCTTCGATTTTAGGGGTGTTATCAGTGAGGCTTTTCAACAAATTTAATCCTGCAATGGTCTTAAGAGTGGTAACCTACCTGGCAGCCATCTTGCTTCTTTTAGCCACCTATTTTATCATAGATAGGTTGAATCTGCCTCAGAAGATTTTCTGGACGGTTCTGTGCGGTACCTTAACCGGGATTCTGATAGGCGGGGTGACCGAGTTTTACACCTCCTCCAGCCCGATAAGAAGGATCGCCAAAGCCTCAGAAACCGGTGCTGCCACAAATATAATCACCGGAATCGCAGTGGGGATGGAAAGCATAGTTTTTCCTGTTTTATTTATCTGTATTGCAATTTTTATCGGGTACAAGTTAGCCGGTCTTTATGGAATAGGAATCTCAGCAGTGGGCATGCTTTCCACCATCGGGGTCACCATGTCGGTGGATGCTTATGGTCCCATTGCTGATAATGCTGGCGGTATCTCGGAGATGTCCGGGTTAGGGCCGGAGGTTAGAAAAATCACTGACAGGTTGGACTCTCTGGGAAACACTACCGCAGCCATTGGCAAAGGCTTTGCCATAGGATCAGCGGCTTTAACCGCTTTGGCTTTGTTTTCAGCTTATACCTCCGCGGTTGGATTGGAGCTTATAAATCTGATTAAATCCGAGGTGGTGATAGGATTTTTCATCGGGGGGGTTCTGCCCTTTCTGATTGCCTCGCTAACCATGACCGCGGTTGGGAGAGCGGCTTTCAAGATGGTGCAGGAGGTCAGGCGTCAGTTCAAGGAGATGGTTGGTCTGATGGAAGGCAAGGTTAAACCGGATTCTGACCGCTGTGTAGCTATCTCCGCTGAGGCAGCCTTAAAGGAGATGATTCTGCCAGGGCTTATAGCCATTTTGGCACCGATCGCCGTGGGTTTTCTTTTAGGTAAAGAAGCTCTGGGAGGTCTTTTAGCCGGAGCCACTCTTACCGGGGTGCTTTTAGCCTTGATGATGGCTAATGGAGGTGGAGCCTGGGATAACGCCAAGAAATTCATCGAGGAGGGACATCACGGTGGAAAAGGTTCACCCGCGCACAAGGCTGCTGTGGTTGGAGATACGGTGGGCGACCCTTTCAAGGACACTTCGGGTCCTTCTATGAATATTTTAATAAAGCTCATGGCTATGGTCTCTTTAGTTTTGGCACCGCTTTTCATCTAACAGAATTGAGAATTGAGATATGAGATAGAGGGAGCCAGTAAACAGTATACAGTAGGCAGACTGAAATTATGCATTATTTTAGAAAATTTCCGGTTTACAGCAAAGAATTAGATTTTGTCGAAAAAATCTATAAGATTTCAAATAAGTTTCCTCGATATGAAACGTTTGAACTCACCATTCAACTTAGAAGGTCCGTTATCTCAATAATATTGAATATTGCAGAAGGAAGTGGGTGCGAATCAAAAAAAGAGTTTGTGAGATTTTTAGGCTATGCCTGAAGATCAAAATATGAGGCATTAGCTTGTGTGGATATTGCGAAAAGACTAAAGTATCTGAATGAAAAGGAAATGAAAATCTTAGAGAAAGATTTGGAGGAATTGTCTTCTATGATAATTGGATTGATTAAAAGTCTCAGAAGTAAGAAATGATAACAAATGATAAAATATTCCTGATTTCTGCCTACTGATTATTGTATACTTTTTTCGAAACTTTTTTTGGTTAAACACGTTAAATTACTTATAACTTAAGAAAGGAGCTTTAAATGCATAACGAGTCTGTGGCCGTATCTGATAAGAGAGAAAGCATGTCTGAGATCTCGAGAATTTTCAACATCTTCTTTGAACCCCGCAAGGTTTTTGAGAATTTGAAGATAAAGCCCCGATGGCTGGTTCCATTTATCATCTTATCGGTTATAGGTATAATCTCTTTCCATTTTACCTATCCCTATATAGTGAAACAGCAAATAACCAGAATCGAGGAAAACGAAAGAATCCCGGATGCTCAAAAGGAAGTAATCATCGAGAGAATGGGTGAGAGGGAACATCCA
>Ga0209427_10010288_pt1 | contig 10378 bp, 11 predicted proteins | sample DeeMarSWOR136_30_FD_187465 | JGI IMG/M metagenome (GOLD analysis project Ga0209427, IMG submission 187465) | Marine sediment microbial communities from White Oak River estuary, North Carolina - WOR-1-36_30 (SPAdes) (version 2) | ecosystem: Environmental > Aquatic > Marine > Intertidal zone >...
CATAGTTTGGTCGGTAGTCATCGAAATACATGGTTTCAGCGTTCTCTATCCTTTGTGCGAGGGCGCGTACAAGTGTTGATTTGCCAGACCCTGAGGCACCAGCTATCGCTATGACCACGGTTTCTGTTTTTCTGGTGATTCTTTGTTTATGATTAAGAGTCATCGTCTGCTATTCATAAATCACCCATACCAATTTAGAACTTTTCAAAGGAAATAGAGAGCTCAACGCATTTAATTTGCCTCCGTTCAAGATTGAGTCCATTATCAAGGATATTACCATGAAAAAACCTCAGATTAAAACATGTTCACACGAAAATTACGAAAGAAAACCAAAACATTGCTTTGAAGGGAATCTGATGAATGTCTTCTTCAGTAAATGATTTTATAGAAACCGCATCCGGAAACAAAACAAGAAAAAAGGGAAAAACACTGCAGATCAGGATGTTCATCTCACTTTTACCAAGAACACCGATTATGGAATCCACCTGGTCCTTAGATCGCCTAAACATCGCTCTCACCATATTTTTCAACAAGCATGCTTTACCAATATCGACCGAACTCTCCTTGAGGTGTGCAAAATATGGGGGAAAAAAGGCTATTTAGTTTCATTTAAATCCAATTTTCCCGTTTTCGTCAGAGAAGACTTATAATCTGCGAAGCAGCTTGGACGCCCTCAATGGAGGGGACGAATATGTCCATATCGAAGATGTGGAGATCCATCAGCTTACAATTAAAGATAAGAGTCCTGAATAACCTCAGCGATCAATTAGATCAGACGTTCACAAAAATAAAGGGATTAGCGTCTAGGATTTTATCCCCTGTCAGAGTGGAAATGAATTGCATGAAAGATGAGGTATGGGTTGACCTATCCAGGATTTACTACAAGTATGAGGATATAGTACAGAAACAGGCATTCCGTGAAGTCCTGCTCGAATTGTCGGAGAAGATCAATGAAGGAAATTGGGAATCCGTCTACAAGAAGCTATACCGTATCGAACAGAGCGGCATCTCATAGATACAGCGACTGTATAAAGGGGTATTTTCTCCCCCGCGTGCGACTGGTCTCGTTTTGTGTACGTTTTACACTTAATCTTCTAATATTATTGAGAGGTAGTTGACTTTTTCTAGTTTGTAGGGAGCGGCAAATGGAAAGTCACGACTTTTTCGTATTCCCCTCCCATGGCGACATTGATCTCGCCGGTCTCCATGTTGTATACGATCGACCAGATGGTGCTCTCCTGGCAGGCCACCTCCAAGACACTCATCGCCTCCGACATGGATACCTGGCCACCCGTTTCGCGCAGCTCATCGTAGACAGATCTGTAACGAGAACATGGGACGGTCCCGGGTGCATCTGAGCTGTAGATGATGAAGTTGGTCATCACCTGCCAGGGCTCGTCGTTCCTCAGGACCTTCATCTCCCCATCGACGAACTCTATTATGGCTGAATTCCTCGATCTATCCGCTACGATGTAATGTATGGGTGGCTCGACCATCTCTATGTTGTAGTCATCTAGGAGTTCGAGTGCCTCCTCTACGTTCTTGGCCCTGTCCAGGAGCAGCCGGATGACCTGGATCTCCCCGATGGTGACCTTATCAGTGTCGTGCGGTGGCTCTGCATGGGAGATGGCGGCCATTCCCACCGCGAGCCCGTGCTCGTTCATCCCGTCGAAGGGGAGGTAGGGCGTCATCCTAAGCCCCTCTAGCCCCTCATCGGGATCCGGCTGGCGGCTCATACTGTAGCCGAAGTATCCGAGGTCGACCATTGAAACGCTTGCGTAGCCGTCAGGGGGATCCGTGAAAAGGAGCAGCGCGGGGTTCCGGGGGAAGTCGAAGTTCCTGCCCATGAGGGGGTCATCCCCTATCCCGAGGGATGCGAAGACGGTGCATGACGGTGCTGACCCGTCGGTGAAATCCGCGTCCAACCTCCCAGACTGCAGGTACTGCGAGAAGCCGTAGTCTCCATCAAACCTCATAGCGTAGAGGGGGTAGTCGTCGACCTTCTCAAAACCGGTTATGTTATAACTGACAGAGTCCTGGGTTCCATCCTCGTTGGAGACTGGCGAAAACGAACGGAATGCGATGAATCCGAAGACGATTAAAACAAAGGCGATAGGTATGATGAACCCTTTCTTTACCACGGTAACTCTCCCTATTAGAGAGAATTTCGCCTATTATTACCTTTAGTGCAAGCCCGATATTCGAAGATAATTATCCATAAATCCCTACAAGCCACTTCGATAGTATCATGAAAATCGTATCTACGTCGAGACACTCATCTCTGGGCTTGACAAAGAAGCTCTTGAGTGGCGACGGAGGACCTGATCTCCTATACCACGTGAGCTGCATTTGAGTGTTTTCAAGAAAAAAAAAGAGAATATCTTTTACTGGGATGCCATGTCGACGATCATCTGCAACAAGCTCAACTCGTACTCTATCGTGCCTGGGTATACCTGCAGCACGGGGTAGAACTTGGTCGTCTTCAGCATCGTGGGTCCGAACTTCTTGAAGAACTTCTCGAGAGCCTCCACGCTGGGCACGTTCCACAGGCAGAAAGCCCCGATGTCGGTTCTCGCCCACGTGTAGCAGAGCTCTATCCCCTCTGGAGCGGTTCCTTTGATCAGGTCTGTGAAACCCGCTATCATCTCCTTCGTTACGGTGATCTGGTCCTCTGGCGGCCATTCATGTACGGCAATTACGTGTGGGATGTTTCCTCACCTCCATCTTCTTGGTACTTGTATAGCTCCACACCTCGGAGCTAGGCTCCATTTGAAAACCTATGGTTAAGGTGACAATGAAACCTATAAACTACATGAGATGATCCTTATTTAAAATTTTATTCAGAGTTGAACATACCAGTAAATGCATACGCTTCAAGAGGGAAACGAGGACCTGTATAGGTTCGAGAAGATGCTTGAAGCCCAGTAGAATTTAGGAAAACCCGAACCCAACTCTTATCCTAAATAGATCAGCATCTCAGTGGTTTCGAAAAAAAAAGGTGGAGAATATGGTTGCTCTCATAAGACTTTCACGAGGTTCATGTGGGGGGTAGACTGCTGTTCCAAGCATCAGAATCCCACTTCCAGGAACCATCCACGAGTTTCCAGATCATCATGTACTTCCCCTGGTCAGTGAAAGCCTCTCCTCCCTCGGGGTGGATCTTCAGCACGTATTTACCGATCTCACACGCCGCCTTATCTCCCATCGGTGTAAGCTCGACCGTCTCGAGCTTCGCCTCCTTCACACCCATTTCCCTGGCGCCCTGCCAGAAAGCGGTGATGGCTTCCTTCCCCTTCATCATCTCGGCGTTCGGCGGGAGGATCGTCGCATTCTCCGTGTAGACCTCCATGGCTGCAGCTATGTCTCCCCTGTTAAACGCGTCCACGAACTCCTTGTTGACAGCATCAATCTTTGCACGGATATCTCCCATATCGTTCACTTATTCTCTCGTTTCTTGGTATTTGTATAGCTCCCCACCTCGGAGCTTAGATTCTACAGGATGCATTATCTGCACATGAATGTAGAACCTTGAATCAACCTTGATCTAATACCTTATTTAACGATTTACAGTAATTTGAATGCGCAAGCTAGACTGAACGTTGAATTAATTCCCTTAATACTCGTCTATCAGATCTTGTGTTCCACCGTTGGGTCTATCGCTAATAGTAGGTAGACGACGGCTGCTATCATGCCAAAGGACCCGAGAGATATTCCGAGACTACCATAGTCCCCCAACGTCAGGACTAGGCCACCAATCCCAGCACCAAGAGTCGAACCCAAACTAGAGGCGGCTGAACTAATCGACATCAAAGTCCCTCGAAACTCCGGTAATTGTTCCAACGTAAGGTTATCAGAGGCGGAATACCTCATCCCTGCGAGGATACAGCTGATGAATGCTAGTACCAGCGACATCCAGAGAACCCCCAAATTAAGATAAACTATCGTAAAAACACCCAATAAAAACGTGGATATAACCGTGAACCTCTTCCTGCCGAAGAAGTTTATTAGGTACCCGCTAGAAAGACTTCCCAACGTAAAACACAGCGCTAAACCTGAGATTATGAGAGACGCCCATCCCGTCGATATGAGGAACCGCTGCCTGAAAAATGACACGCTGTACGTGAGGGTAGCCGTCCATGTGGCCATTCCCAGAGATGCGCCCAAAAGGCACGCAACGGCGGATAGGTTAGAGAAGACCCTCTTGAACCCTTCAAGTAACTCCCAATCCCCAGTTTCTACACCACGCTTCTCATGCCTGGAAGGTATTCCGACATAGGCTACTACCATTGTCAAGAGCGATACCGGGAACATGAATCCGAGGAAGGTCATACGCCAATCCCCAATACCTGCAATGTAGCTTATGACCGGAGCCCCCACGAGGTATGATATCGACCCCCCTGCGAGTATCCATCCGACTGCCTTAGCCCTCCTTTCCAGTGGGATATGCTCACCTGCGAGAGCTGATGCCATTGGCCTGACTGTGGCCATACCGATCCCTGAGACAGAAAACGTTAAGATCATCATGTTGAAGTTGGGAGCTACGCTGCAACCCAAGGCAGAGACGACGTAGCATAATAATCCGATCATGAGTAGCGATTTATTCTTGAACCTGACACTCAGCATGCCAATTAACAGTGCAAATATCAATGCGATCGTCGAAGAGATGGCTCTTATCTGGCCGGTCACGCCTACTTGTGTGCCGAAAGTGTTGCCGATCTCGATTAGGAGCAATCCTGTGATGAGGCCTGAGGGCTGGGTGGCGAACCTTGCCAGCACTAGCGCTGGGAGAACCAGCCTTGAGGAGTTCTGCATTTTTATTGGTTTCTTTTTTTCCATGGCTTCATTGACCCTCATTGAGACATTTAGTACTGTTCCATAAGGGTTCATGCAAATAACTTAATACAAAACCCTTACCCATAATTAGCTCCGTGTTTTATTAAATAATTTACTCTAGGATAAAACTCAAGACATAGACAGCCAGCCTGCCACTTTCTTTATGCTTCTAGAATCAGTTTCTGAGTGGTTTAAAGAAAAAGATGGAAGGTACCTATAAAAAACCCATGTTGCGAAGTGCATGAACGATTATAACAACATAGAAAGTTAAAGTAATTGCAATATGTAGAAATCTATTTTGATGAGGTAGAAAAATACGATATCGACCTAATTTATCCAATATCCCAAATCTGTGAAGAAAACCCGTCGCCACCAGTATGAACATCACAATGTACAACGCTAATCCTGTTCCAAGTTCCGGATAGAATTGCGCCGGTCTACCCATCTGCTGCGCGTAGTGAATCGATATCAACATGACGGCGAGTAAGTTGCCGAACACGTGTACCTTGATGAGCGTTTTGACCAGTCTCGGGTTTCTACGCTTCAAGACGTAGTATATCGGAGTGTAAAACGCTATGAATAGGGCTCCTATCCAACCTAGCCAATGAGTAAAATAGAATGGACCAACTTGGAAACGCAGGTTGAACCAGCGAAGAAAGGTAGCGATGGAGAGATAGGTGGTGATGACGATTAATCCTGTTGCCATCCAGAAATTATGGTCTTTCAAAATCGAAGATCTTTCCATGGCTGGGCTCTCCATCAATAAATTATTTGAATCTAAAACATTATCAAATTTAAACGATGACATTCAACATCAACACAAACCACGAAGCGGAGAGGATTATCTTTCCGCCTTTTCGATCTCAACTCAAACCTTAAACAGTATTAGCGTAATCACTCCTCGGAGCTGGGATTCCATCAGAAACCATTTTCGTCAGGTGACGATAAAACCTTGAACACAAGTAGATTCCAGTGATTATTTAACATTTACTCAGAATAAAAGATCAGAATAAGAGTGTTTTCAAGTAAATATTGAGAGATGAAAAACTTGGTGAAATTGATCTAGATTCGTTCTATTAGAAAACTTACAGGTCTTGCTGCATCTATGCAACAGGCTAATGCTTTCCCTGATTCCTCATATATATCAGAGAAATCACCGCCACGTCGTATTGTCATTATTACAGGCCACATGACCTTCCAGGCCCAGTGACAGAAACCATCGGGTCTCAAGTCATCATCAATAATGATCTCTTGCCCAACCTTAAAATAAGGGCAAGGACCGCTAGATTTGATTGTAAGTGGCATTTTGTCCCAAACTTCTTCCGGCTTAGTCACTTTCAACACTGTAATCTTAACTCTTGGACTATCACTCATACTCAAATCACCAACAGGCTATAATCTTGAACTTCATCTGATCCTTTAGGTCCAAAAGTTTTTGGACAGACTAGAATCAGAGCGAGGAAATCACCCAGATTTACTAATAGTTCAACCCCATACTCTTTTCTTCACTTCTACCTAATCATCTTTGATCTAGAATGGTCGATCTAACGATGCTTCAGGTGGTGAGGGACCTCGTGGCTATCTTCGGGGTGATAGCGGGACTCACATATTATGTGATGACTGTGAGGAACGCAAACAAGACCAGAGAACTATCCCTACAATCACAGGATCAAGCCCTTGAAACCAGACAAGCACAGATGTTCATGCAGATCTTCGATAAATTCCATGAACCCGAGTTTTTCAACAAGTTCACGCAAATATTCACGTGGAAATGGACCGACTACGACGACTTCATCGATAAATACGGATGGGAAACAAATCCCGAGGCGTGGTATTCCGAGGGATCGGTGGCAGCTTTCTTCGAAGGAATCGGATTGCTGGTGCATCTGAAACTCCTCGACATAACATTGGTTCACGGATTGATGTTCCGGCATGTTAAAATGTTCTGGGAGAAGATAAGACCCATATCCTTGGAGATGAGGAAGAGGCTGCGCATCCCACACATTGACCAGTGGGTTGAGTATCTATACGCCGAACTCATGAGACATGACAAAGAGATGTTGATGACTTAGACGCCTGTCGTCATGGACAAAAAACGGCGTTCGAGGTTACTATTAAATACAATTAGAGTTTAGATTAAACAGGTTCTACTTTCAACTATATGTAGAACTCGACACCATGAGGAGGTTAAAAACTTGAGTGATGTGGACATCGAGGCCGACAGGAAAATACTGAGCGAGCTTCATACGAAGTTGTTGGTGGATGAAGACACCGATGTTGAAGAGGAGATGAGATACTTCGTGGAAGATACGATCCTGATACCGCCAAATGCGCCTCCGGTTAAGGGCATCAGTGCCATCCGAGCGGCAGTTAAAGAGATGGTTAAGACCGATTGGGACCTGGGAGATCCGGGACGTGGAGTTCTTAATTTGGAGATATCGGCGTCTGGGGATCTCGCATATGATGTTGGGCGATACAAGCTGGTGAACAAACGCCTGGAGGGTCCAGTCGAAGAGAGGGGGTACTTCGTGACCCTTTACAAGAAGATTGACGGCGATTGGAAATTCATGGGCCAGATATGGAACAGCATAAAGTCAGAGTAATGACATCCAAGAGACCATGCGTAACATTCCTTTTTTTACTCAGGTTGGAATAACTGGCACTCAAAGTATGGATGAACAAACCCCACAATCATCCTTTCTGGATTCCAACTCTAATCCTCAATGGAATCAGCACCTGAGTGGATACAAGAAAAAATATGGAAGATAGTAAATCAGTGACGACTAAGCTGTTTGTTACTAGATGATATCCTTGAGTTTAGGTCTCATGACGCTTACATATCATGTCTTCTGCTCCACAGAATAATACCATCAAGGCAACGAAAACTAGACCTATTATCATCATCAAAGGAGGTACATATCGTAAACTGGGTAAGAACGACAAGACTGCGACGTTGACTGGAACCATGTATCCAGCATTGTTCTGGACTGCATGAAACAACACAGCAGCAAGAATACTGCCATTTGTGTTGTTGAATATCCATGTCCGGTAGAAAGTACCAATAGTCTGCCATACAATCAACACAACCACTGACATGCCATAGCGGTCATCCCACGGCATCAGAGTCAAAGGATAATGCCATAACCCCTCCATCAATCCAAGGATTAGACTTGATTGAAACGCAGTATACTTTGCCTGAAGTCTGGGTAGGGCATACCCTCTCCACCCAAACTCCTCGCTCAACCCGCCATGAAGAATACTCACAAAGAAGCCTGGCAGGATCATCCAAAACTGGTCAAGCCATACTGGTCTCGGCTGTTGCACTCCAAAAACATACTGTGAGACGAGCCTAATACTTAGATAATAGACCGGTTGTAGGAGTATGAGGATTAGTAACCATCTTTGAGGTATGTCTCTGTTCCAGAAACGGCTCCATATCTGCTGAATTCCTTCTTTTCCCCTCGTGAAATAGGTTACGAGGAAAGCCGATATTGTAGGTCCGAAGGGCGATAGTATCAATATTGGCAGTACAGCTAATAGCTGACCAATATCTACTTCAGGCGTACCTACACCGGCAGGCATCTGGACTACATTACCGATAAATAGAAACCAAGAAATCCAGGACCAGCCAAAGGCGATTATGAAGAATATTAGGAGGTTTCTTGGCTCAAGGTTATCTGCTTTCCAGTACCTGTTAATGGACATTATTTCAGGAAGATAAAACATACTTTAAATCGATTTTGTAATAATGACTCCAATCTAAGAGGATCAGCCTCCCTTTGTTCTTCGATCTCAACTCCTACCTTACGGCATTAACTCCGAGGAGCTGGGATCATACCACTAGTAGAACCTCGAATGTCATCTAATACTTTGAGTCTATAATGTTTGTGAACGCCCACATCTTACTCTATATAAGGTGAAAAAAAGAAATGACGCCACATGATCGATATTATCTTGTCAGTATGCACATTTAGGAACCTACTTATTCATAGCACATGTTTCTCCTTTCAGGTAATGATGCCTAGACGAACATCCAAGCAATATCGTTGAAGAAACATGAGGGCTCAGATGAAACTCGCAGGAATTGAAACCGTGAAATTATTCTTCTTTGCAGGGATCTATACGATTGTCGGATACTTCATACCATTGCAGCAGGATGCACTGACACTCACATACCTGATTGGAACTGCTATAACAGGCCTGCTATACGCAGTCCTCCTGAGACAAATCCTCCACTCAATGACGATTGGGGCCAGAGGGAGATTCTTCGCAGTCTGGATCGCCATTTGGGTGGTCCAGATGTTCAACCCTCTTCTGGAAGGGATCTTCTTCACGGATCAACTCACAGGGTTTACCATCGTATTCGGGGCAGTGATATTCGGCATGATACTGCCCCTCATCTACACTGCTTCAGCTGTTATTCTTTTCAGACCAGAAAATGCGGATTCGTCTTTGCGCCAGAGGTTGAAAGAACATTTCAGTAGAAGGAGAGCATCTAAATGGGGGTGGAGGATAATGGCAGCTTCACTGAGTTGGACCATCATCTACTTCGTCTTCGGTAACCTGGTTGCCCCCTGGGTCATGCCATATTATAGTGATCCGAACAGTGGCTTCAACCTCGTATATCCGAGTCTAGTCGAGTTGCTTGCTTTGCAGACTGTCAGGGGGTCCATCTACGTTGGTTCTCTAATTCCTTTAGCGATTTCCATAAATGTCGATTTTCGGAGGGCGTTCATAACGATAGCTAGTCTGCTGTTTATTGGCGGTGGTCTAGCAATCTTCCTCATTGTAGAGACCTTTCCACTCGCTCTTCGATTATTTCACAGTATAGACCTGTTAGCAGACTCTATCTTCTTTGGATATGCGTTCTCCTATTTACTTGTAAGAGAATGATCAAACATTCTTAATACAAAATTATGCACATGATAGGAAACATCTCCACACATCTAAAGAAGCCCTAGAATATCCTATTATCTGACTGGATATTGTAATTATCCAATCTTCTATTGTTACATATGAAACATAGATATTGTCCATAATATCGCCATTATCCAACCAACCCAACTCTTATCCATACTTCACACTATCTTCATCAAGATCTAAGATGGTTGAGATAACTTACCAGATGGTATTGAGCACCCTCCAGACAATAGCTCTCATTGTGGGCATAGCTTACTATTTAATTATCATGAGGAACTCGCAGAGAAACCAGCAGATGCAACTCGAGACTAGACAAGCACAGCTATTCATGAATCTCTTCAGCGAATGGAGGTCAAAGGAGATGAGTGAAACGGTAAATGAACTTGTTTTCTCTTGGGTATGGTCTGACCATGAAGACTTTAAGGCAAAGTACGGTTCTGAAACTAACCTCGGACAGTGGAACAAGTTCACATCAGTCGTAGTCTTCTTTGAAGGAATAGGATTGCTGGTCCATAAGGGATTGGTAGATCCTTATTACGTGAGGAACTTGATGGGTGGAAGGATGTGGTGGTTTTGGGAGAAGTACGAACAAGTATTCATGAATTATAGAAAAGAGTGGAATATG
>Ga0209427_10010290_pt1 | contig 10377 bp, 4 predicted proteins | sample DeeMarSWOR136_30_FD_187465 | JGI IMG/M metagenome (GOLD analysis project Ga0209427, IMG submission 187465) | Marine sediment microbial communities from White Oak River estuary, North Carolina - WOR-1-36_30 (SPAdes) (version 2) | ecosystem: Environmental > Aquatic > Marine > Intertidal zone >...
TTAGTCCAGTTTTACTATTCTCTTTGAGAATACTGCTGGTGCTGTTACATCATACTGTGATTTAATACCTATCTCTGGTGTTAGCGTTCCTGATACTCTTTGTCGAGCTGGTAATCCTCCGTCCTCTGTCATTATCGCAGATAGATTGACAACTAGTATAACTCGATCTCCACTGTTCATACCATGTGTATTTGTAACTGAGCTGTCAGGGTCATGGATTGCTATAACACCAAAGGTTGTGCCTGTAGTATTGTCCATTATTGTATAGCTTGATCCCGGATCTATTGGTGTATAGAAGACACTTTTGTTGTCGGTGTTTACATCTTCTATGAGGGATTCATTTAGAGTGGCTATAGTCAAGTTATCATATAATACGCTTAATGTACACAAGCTTAAATCGATATCTTTTGATCCAGCTCTTGGTCGCACTGTTAATGCAAGATATTCAATTCTTGTTTTGTCAGGGTTTGTATAACCTGTAACTTCTGTAATAGCTACTCCTGCTGATACTTCTCTTATTGTTGAAGTACCGACTGTTTTTGCTCTTGATTGCAAGGTTTCACTAGTATTAATCAGTACACTTGCTGCAACAGCTGCAATTAAAACCATAGCTATGAAAACAATAAGTGTACCAATACCAACCATAGCTTCTTCATCTTTCTTAATTTGATGTTCTGGTCTTCGCTTCCCTGGTTTTATTGCGACTATAGTGTTTATCCTTAGGCATCCTAATCCCTGCTCAGAATCAACCAAAATAAAACCATCTTTGTAGTCTACGTCTTCAAGGATGCCTGTAACTACACTTGCTCTTTCTTCTCCAGGCTCTTTAGTGACAATTTTACAGTATTTGCCTACCAGCCTTTCCATATACTTCTTTTCCATTCTTCTTCACCACCTTTCTTTCTTTTCTATGCATTTCATGCCAATATAAGGCACGTCAACACATATCATGTATATTGTTCTCAAGTGACACTATATAAAGCTTCCTCGTTAGAAAACCAAAATGAAAAAAAGACTGGAAAGCAAAAATTACAATTTGACATTTTTACAAAATTGAACACCCTATACTCATTAATAACGCTAGAAAAGAGCAATTTTGTAAACTCTTGTTTTATCTGTAAATTTGCCTATATAGATAATAATTGTATAATAAGATTTATATATTATTTTGCCCAAATTTTATTCTGTAGAACAGTGATAAAATGGGTAAATCAATAATAACTGGAATAATAGCATTGATACTATTAATTTCCTTAATGTTGATTGGAATTACTGTAGCTTCTGTTATTACCGGTGAAAATACTGGGGCAACTACTGAAGAAAATTATGATCAAATGACTGAGGAAATCATCGATGAGATATCAACCTATATACAAATAAAAGATCAAAAAGGAAAATATTCTGAAATTAACGGTGAACGGAGAATTGACAAAATTGCTTTGTGGATATCTCCATTGGTTTCTCAAGTAATTGATGTATCACAATTAACTATTCAACTGAACAATGGAGAAACAGTGATGTTTCTAGTATATGATGGAAATGCAGAAAATTTAGAATCAAATTCTATATTTAGTCATCCAATCTGGAATAATATAGATGGGAGTAATTTTGGTTTCATTTCAATTATTGATTTAGATGAATCTTTAGTTGATTATGATACCATAAATGATTGTTCAGATAATGCCTATGCTGTTTTTAGATTACCTAATGATATGACAATGACAAAGCATGAAAAATTAATAGTTACTTTATTCCCATCTACAGGAATAACAAGAACAACAATCTTAGAAGCGCCTCTACCTATAAAACCTGTAGTTACTTTTGAATAAAAACTTTTTAGTCGTCCTCTGTATCAGATTCTTCAAATTTTTTTGTTTTAATCTCGCCATCTGCTGTATCTAAGCTTTTTTCAATTTCCTCACTTAATATAAGTTTTCCACTCAATGGTCGATCTGGTATTTCCATAATTTTTTTATTGATCTCCTCTTCTTTTTGTTTTTTCTCCAGCTCAGTTTGAACTGAGCCTAAAGTAGATCTGTTCTCTTCTAGTTCTTTATTAATACTGCTAAGTTCGCTGGTTTTTGATTCTATGGAACTACTCAATGACTCAAGTTCTCTTTTTTTCTCTTCCAAAATGCTATCTATATGTTGCATCTCCTGGCTTCTTTTCTCTAGGTCATCTCTAATTTTCATCAGATCGTCAGTATCAGCACTTTTTTCTCTATCAGCAAGTTTAAGCTTAGTATAAACCTCCTGGAATTTGCCATTCAGGTTTTCTAACTCCTCTTGCTTTCGTTCTAGTTCAGCCTGTACCTCTGCAACTTTAGATACATCGTTTATTACAGTTATCACCCCTTGAACTTCCTCATTGCTGTCAAGTACAGGCATGTGTGATATGTCTGTTAGTATTACGTCCCCTTGTTCGTTCTCGATGGAGATAGATTTTACAGATACTGGTTTTTTAGTTTTTTGACATTGTCTTAACCCTTTACGTAATCTCTCTTTTCCTATTGATTCGATTTCAAAAAGGTTCTTGCCTATTGCTTTATCTGTCTCTAAACCCAGTATTTCCTCTGCTTTTTTGTTCCATCTAGTTACAACGTCATCCTTGTCTACCATGATTACAGATAGGGGCAACATGTTGTTTATATTATCAAAATAAAAACTTAACTGGTCTTTTTCTGATTTGAGTTGGCTGAACATGTTTATCTTGTTTTCTGTTTCCTGTCTTACTTGCCTTAGTTCCTCATCTTTTGCCTGTAGTGTGTTTTTTATTTGTTCAAGATCTGTTTGCAATCGATCAGCGATCTCAGTTTTTTCTGACAGTTTTATTTGATTATCCTCTAGTTGTTTTTTGATTTCCTCGATTTCAAGATTTCTCTGTTCCAAGTCTCCATCCCTGGTCTGAATTAATTCCTGTTTTTTGTCCAACTCTGCTTTGAACCAGTCTAAAGCTGATTTACTCGCTTTTACATCTTTGTCCAATTCCTCTATTTCCTGACGACGTGAATCTAACTCTATATCTTTTGTTTCAAGTTCCTTACGTATGTTTTCTAACTCTGTTTGCAATGGTATCATCTCATTGCATTTATCCTCAAACTCCTGTTTGATTTGTTGCAACTCCTGGTTTCTATCTTGTATCTCTTCCTGATTATTTGCAAGTTCTTTCTGCAATTGTGTGGATTCATTAGTTCTATCCTCTAATTGTTGCTTTGTCAACTGTAATTCATCTTGTTTATCTTCCAGTTCTGTCGCTAAATGTCTCACATCTTCTTCTTTTCTATTTAACGCCAGGTCTCTATTTTCTACTGCTTCTTTTAGCTGATTTAGTTCTGTTTTTATCTGATTAATTTCATTTGTCTTTTCTTCTAATTCATTATGATTGTTTTCCAACTCAGTTTTTATCTGGTTGATTTCCCTAGTTTTTTCTTCGATTTCTTCTTTTTTAAACCTTAATTCTTCATTTCTTGAATCTAGCTCCTCTTGTATCTGTTGAAACCGCGGCTGCATTTCTTCTTCTTTCTTGTTTAACTCATTACTCCACGTTTCCAAATTTCTATGTTCATTTTTTAATTCTTCTTGTAATTGTTTTATTTCTCCCATTTTTTCTTCCAGTGCTTTATTATTTGCATCCATTGTTTGCCGTATCTGATCTAGCTCTGTCTGACTCGTAATCAAACTTCTCTTGGTTTCTTCTAATTCGCTATTGATCGACTCTAGCTCTCTATTTTTTGACGCTAATTCTTCTTGTCGGTCTGTAAGCTCCGTTTTTATTCGACTGATTTCATCGTTTTTCATATCAATTTCAGAGTGTTTATTTTCCAATTCTGTTTTTATCCAATCGATTTCATCGTTTTTCTCTTCAATCTCCCTTTCTGCTATTCTCAGTTTTTCAATCTCTGATTTTAATTCATCCTCTTTCTTATTAAACTCGGCTTTCACCTCGTTGATCTGCTGATCCTTGTCATCTAATTCTAACCTGCTTTCTTTGAGTTCTTCATTAGCTGCTTCAATCTCTCTGTTAATTAAACTAAGTTTTCTAAAAGTTTCTTGGAATTTGGCATTCAAGTTTTCCAATTCCTCTTGGTTTCGTTCCAATTCAGCTTGTTTCCTTGCAACTTCAGATACATCATTTATAACCATTATTGATCCTGAGAATTCGTCGTTAACATCAAATAAAGGCATATGCGAAATATCTGTTAGAAATCTATTGTCATTTTGATCTTTTATGGAAACTGATTTGACAGTAACAGGTTTTTTGTCTTGTTGAATTTGATTCTTTGTACCTACTAGTCTCTTGTCTTTCATCAAGTCGAGTTCGAAAAAATCCTTGTCTATTGCTTTATCTGATTCCAAACCAAGCATTTCTTCTGCTTTTTTATTCCAACTAGTTATAACATTATCCTTGTTTATCGTTATTATAGGCGACGGTATTGAATTTCTCATATCCCTAAGATGAGAACTTAGTTGGTTTTTCTCAATTTCTAGTTGGTCTATCTCATTTGCTTTGTTTTCTAATTCTAATCTGCTGAGTTTTAATTCTTCAGCTCTTGTTTCCAGCTCTTGTTGTCTTTGCTCTAACCCGGTTTGTAACTGGCTTATCTCATCATCTTTCTTACTTAACTCGCTATTTCTAAACTCTAAATCGCTATGTTTGTCCTCTAATTCTTTTTGTAATTGTAGTATTTCTTCCTCTTTATTATTTAACTCCAAAAATTTTGCTTCTAACTCCTGTTTTCTGTCTCCTAACTCATTCTGTAGTTGGTCAACAACCTGGTTTTTCTCCATCACTGACATTTGTCTTTCTGTTAGCTGCTTTTTGATATCCTCAATTATATTGTTTCTTGTCTCTAATTCTGCATTCAGTGATTCTAGATCCTGATGTTTGTTTTCAAGTTCAGTCTGCAAACCATTGATTTCTTGTATTTTCTTTTTTAACTCTGATTCACTCTGCATTAACTCAGTCTGGGTTTCTTCTAATTCTTTTCGGGTTAGTTCAAAGCTATTTTTTTCATTTTCTAATTCAATTTTAAATTGGTTAATAATGTCGGTTTTATTCTTTATCTCTAACTGACTGAATCTTAACTCGTCTCTTATATCTCCCAATTCCTCATGTTTTAAACTAACTTTTTCTCTTTCTTGTTGTAATTCTTCCTGTAACTTATTTAACACATCATTTTTTTCTTCCAATTCTCTTTGATTTAGCTCTAAGTTCATTTTTAGCTGTTCAATATTATTGTTTTTCTCCTCTAACTCTCCCCTCCATTGTTCTAATTCGTTTTGAAGTTGGTCACCATGCTCGATTTGTTCAGTTAGAACTATTTGTTTGTCTGTCAACTGTTTTTTCATTTCGTTTATTATACTATTTCTTGTCTCTAGGTCATTTGTCATCAACTCTAATTCTTCGTCTTTGGTTTGAACCTCTGTTTGTAGAGATGCAATTTGTTGCTGAATTCTGTCGAGCTCTTCTGTTTTTGTTTGTAGTTCTGTTGTCATTTGTGTTATTTCATTGTTCCCTGTTTCTAGGTCAATGGTCATTGCTTCTATTTCTTCTTTTTTTGTTTGTAGTTCTGTTTGTAGTTGTGTTATGTGTTGTTCTTTGTTGTTGAGATCTTCTGTTTTTGTTTGTAGTTCTGTTGTTATCTGTGTTATTTCATCTTGTTGTTTGTCGAGCAAGTCGTTTCGATATTCAAGATCCTTACATCTTTCTTCTAATTCTTTTTGTAGTTCGTTTAAATCCTGTCCTTTTTTATCAAGTTCTGCATCTACTGTTTGTAGGTTTAATTCCATTTGCCGAATTTGTTCTTGCAGTTGATCATTAGTCTGGGTTTCTTGTATTATTACTAATCGATTTTCCGTTAGTTGTTTTTTAATTTCCTCAATTATATCGTTTCTTGTTTCTAATTCTGCATTCAGCGATTCTAGATCCTGGTGCTTGTTTTCAAGTTCAGTCTGCAAACCACTGATTTCTTGTAATTTCTCTTGTAATTCTAGTTGACTATGCATCAGCTCTTTCTTCATCTTTTTAAATTCACTTTTAATCGGTGATTTCTTCTCTTCTTCCAATTCTGCTTTGATTCTATTAATCTCATTGTTTTTATCTTCTAATTCTAATTTACTCTGCTTTAACTCTTCGTCTCTTGATTCTATCTCCCCTAATGTTTGTTGGAGCTCTACCTGCATTTGTTTTATTTCTTCCTCTTTAATGCTTAACTCGTTATCTTTGAATTCTAAGTCTTTTAATGTTTCACTTAAGCCTTTTTTCATCAGTTCAACTTCACTGGTTTTTTCATCTAACGCTGACTTTATGGATCCAAGTTCTTCATTTTTTAATTCTATTTCATTTTGTAATTGTTGTAATTCTTCTTCTTTTTCATTCAATTTTAGCGTGCTAGTTTCTAGTTCCTGTTTTCTCTGTGTCACTTCTGTTTCTAGGTTATCAGCAAAAGCAGTTTTTTCAATTAATTGCTGTCGATTGTCTGTTAACTGCTTACTTATATCCTCAACCAGCTCCTCTCTAGTTTCTATTTCTTGTTGTCTGTGTTCTAATTCTTCTTGTAGTTCTGAAATATTTTGTTGTTTTTTATTTAACTCAGTGGTTTTTATTTGTAAATTTATTTTAATTTGTTCTATTTCTTCTTGTTTTTCATTTAGCTCGTTATCTCTAAATTCTATCTCTTTGAGTCTGTGTTCTATTTCTTTTTGTAATTGTTGTAAGTTTTCTTCTTTAGCATTTAATTCTAAACTAGTTGTTTCTAATTCTTGTTTAATTTGATTTAACTCATTTTCTAAATTAAAAGCAAAATCAGTTTTTTCTGTCAGTTGTAATTGTTTCTCTATTAATTGTTCTTTGAGTTCCCCTATTATTTTATTTCTTGTTTCCAGGTCTTCATGTATTGTTTCAAATTCACTTTGTCTATGTTCTAGCTCTGCTTGTAATTCTAAAATAGTTTGTTGTTTGTTATTAAGTTCGTTGTTTCTAAAATCAATATCTTTTAGTCTATTTTCTAATTCTAATTTTAGCTCTTCTAATTCAATGTTTTTCGTTTTTATCTCTGACTCTACATTGGAAATTATTTTTGTTTTTTCTTCAATATCTCCTTGAATTGCTTCAAGTTCTTTGTGTTTGTCTTCCAATTCTTTTTTCTTATTTTTAAGCTCGGATGTTGTAAATGATAGCTCCTCTTTCAATTGTTTTAATTTTTTTCTAATCGGTTTTTCTTTTTCTTTTTTTAATTTTGTTTCTAGGTCATCAATTGTTTTTATTTTATCTTCGATTTCTTTTTGTATCCTCTTGATCTCTTTATCTTTTATCTCTATTTCTTGTTGTTTTTCTGTTAACTCTGTTTGTATGCTACTTATGTCGTTTGTTTTTCCAGTTAGTTCGATTTGTTTTTCAGAAAGTTGTCCTCTGATCTCTTCAATTAAAACATTTCTTGTTTGTATTTCTGCGTTTAGAGTTTCTATTTCCTCTTGTTTGTTTTTTAGATCGGTATGTATATTGTTTATTTCTTGAGCTTTTTCTTTTAATTGTGATTGATCAGCCATTAACTGCGCTCTTGTTTTCTCAAGCTCGGCTTCTAGCTCTGTGATAATTTGTTGTTTTTTGTCTAATTCTTCAGTTTTTTCCTGTAAATTTGTTTCCATTTGCTTGTGTTCTTCTTGTTTTTTATTAAACTCATTGTTTCTAAATTCCAAATCTTTTTGTCTGTCTTCTAACTCTTTTTGTGATCGTTGTATTTCTCTTTCCTTTTCTTCGAGCTCTTTGTTTTTTAATCTTATTTCATCGAATCTATCATTCAGTCCTGTTTTTATTTGTTCTATTTCATCCTGTTTTTTATTTAATTCTTTGTTCCTAAATTCTAGGTCCTTAAGTCTTTCTTCTAGTTCATTTTGTAAATGTTGCACCTCTCCTTCCTTTGTTTTTAATTTTGTCTTAGTTGCTTCTAACTCTCTTTGTATATGTTCTTGATCTAATTGTAATTGTCTTATAGTACCAGTTTTGTTTTCTATTTCCCTTTGGTTGTTTTGTAGCTCTTTTTGTAATCCTTCGATTTCTTGTTCAAAGGATTCGATTCGCTGTTGCTTTCTTTCTAGTTCAGCTTGAAGATTCTTTAACTCAAAGCTTTCCTCCCCTAGTTCTACTTGATCCTGTTTTAATTTTGTTTTCGCCTCTTCCAGTTCATCAGTTCTTAGCTTTAAATTTTCATTACTTACTTTTAGTTCGTTTTGTTTATTCTCTAATTCTGTTTGAAGATGTCTTAATTCCGCCTCTCTCTTCAATATAGTTCTACGATGTTCTTCTATCTCATTTTGTCTCTCTTCCAAATCCAGTTTTAAATGTTCAAATTTGTACCTTTCTTCCTCAATTATTACTTGACTGTTTCTTAGCTCGTCCTGTAATTCTTCAATTTCCTGTTCACGCAATCCGATTTGCCGCTGACTTAAATCCAACTCCGTCTGCAATTTTTTAATTTCTTCATTTTTTATCCTAATGTTTTGTGATATATCTATTGGTCCTCTATCTATGAAAGCAACTCGTTTTTCTGGCTTTTTCTTTGATATAGGCTCTTTCTTTTTTTGTTTAGTAATATTCCGTACAATTCCAATTTCATTGTTGTCTTTATACATCTTTGTTTCAATTTCAAAAGATAAAATATCTCCCTGGTTGGTTTTTACATCTAGTGAATAAAGAGGGGTTCCTCTCCCAATTAGTTTAGCCAGTTGCCGATGTGTTACCTGTCTCCGAGAATCTTCTGTAAGAAAAATGGAATCTTGAAGACTAGTTCCTAATATTTCATTTCTAGTAAAACCAAGTTTTTCACAAAAGGCATCATTTACCTCTGTGATTCCTCCTTTTTTATTTACAATAAAAACAGGCTCATCGCTATTCAAGTAATTAGAATAGGACTGATCATCTAGCTCTTTTTTCTCCTTCCCATTCATTTTATCAGATCTTTAACCTTGTCTCCCCTTACTCTCCCCGGATATCAACCAGTTTTTTTGCTATAGTTCATCCTTAGCAATTAATTTTTCTACGGCTGATTTTAATTCGTTATATTCTTCTTGCAATTGTTCAAAGCGCTCTTTTATATCATTGTATTTTTGCTTATAAGGGTTTTCAATTTCTTCAGCAAGTACAAGCTTACTATCCTCTTTAGTATCTTCAGGAGTTTTTGGATATTGACTTTTATCTTCTATTAGTGTTTGAGTAGAGATATTTTTACCTAATTTTCCAAATGATGTATCATCTAGTCGTTTTAGCAAGTTTTTACATTTCTTGATATTAACATCAAGAACATTTACCTTGCGCCGATGATTTGTTACACTCTCTGAAAACTCCCTTCTATCGATATCTTTTATTAATCTCTTTTCAGTTAAATCCATTAAACTATCTTTTAATGCTAGACGTTGTTTTTCTAAAACTTTCAGACGTTGGTGAAGGAGTTCTTTAAGGGAAACAGCCTCATCAATATAATTTACCATTTGGTCATCATGTTTTACAAAGATGTTATATAACTCATCATCAGTAATTGCATTATCGCCAATGAGTGTTGTAAGTTCAGGAGATACTTTCTCCTTGAATTCCAATCGTTCTAAAATTTTTAATGAATTTATATACCAATTTTGTACAAATATCAATCCATCTTTATCTTCATCAAATTGATCAGCTGGAAAAGATAAAACTGAGTCAGATTTCTTATCTTTTATCTTGTATCCAACAAGTTTTTTATCCTTGTCATAGATCATATCAAAAACTATTCCAAGTTTTTCGCCAGTGTCTTCAAGGAACACCGGTTTACCTCTCATATCTCGTGGTATAATTTTTTTCTTTTTGGAGGTAGGCCACTGTTTATCCTTATCTTTTTTGGAGGTATCTGATTCTTTCTCATCTGGTATTTCATCTTGATAAACATCTGTTTCAATTTTGCTCTTATCCTCTAAGGAAGAACTGTCTTCAATTTGAATTTTTTCAGTTTCTATTTTTTCACTCTCTTGTTCATCTTTTTGAGGAGTTTCTTCCTTTTTATGTCTAAAACCGATTTTTGTTCTCTTTTTTACTTTTATTTCTTTATTTTTATCTCTTTTCATTTTCTTTTTCAATTCTAGTTCTTTTGTTCTTTCTTTTTCTTGTGCTTCTTTAAGTGCTTTTTTCTTTTCCTTGATTTCTTTTTTTGTCTTTTTTAATTCAATCTCTGTTCTCGTAAAATCATTGTTTTTCTTCTGATTTTTTTTGGTCTTTTTAAAAAAAGCCATCCTTAGTTACTCCCTCCAGTGATTATAGATCACATCTTCCCTCCAATGAAAGTAATGGGTCTTTTTGTTCTTTAACATTTCGGATAAGGCGTACTAGAAACCAGGATACAAGTGCTAATG
>Ga0209427_10010292_pt1 | contig 10376 bp, 7 predicted proteins | sample DeeMarSWOR136_30_FD_187465 | JGI IMG/M metagenome (GOLD analysis project Ga0209427, IMG submission 187465) | Marine sediment microbial communities from White Oak River estuary, North Carolina - WOR-1-36_30 (SPAdes) (version 2) | ecosystem: Environmental > Aquatic > Marine > Intertidal zone >...
GCCCCTTCTATGTTATCACGGGTGGGGTAGAGCCTGTCTTGGTCGATACGAGCGGCTCTGCTGAACTCATGTCAGATCTGCGGCTTGAACCCGTGAAACATGTCATGGGCTTCGAAGATGCTTTAGCACTCGTGGGATTAGCCCCGGAGAATATTACCACCGTCATTCAAACCCACCTCATGTACGATCACTGTGCAAACTCCAAGATTTTGCCCAGGGCGAGATTCGTCGTTCAGAAAAAGGAGCTCGATTTCGCCTTTGATCCTCATCCCATGTTTGCCGGCGTTTATCAGCGCCAATTGTTTGAAGATCTCCCTTTTGAGAGCGTGGATGGCGATGTCGAGCTGTTCCCTGGTATCAAGCTGCTTTTTACCCCTGGGCACAGTCCAGGGGGTCAGTCGGTTGCTGTATCAACGAGCGCTGGGGTAGCAATCATTACTGGGTTTTGTTGCACAGGGGAAAACTTCGTTCCTCAAAAGAACCAAGCTTGGGTGACGGACCGTATTCCCGAAGTAATTCCGCCTGGAATCCACACAGACACGCTGCAGGCTTACGAAAGCGCTTTGCGCGTCAAGAACGTGGCGGATATTATCATTCCAATGCACGACCCCGTAATGGCGGGTAAGGAAAAAATCCCGGAGGGAGGGTAGCCATGAATTTCCCGGGTTCCGTTACGGTGTAAATAACCCACGTCCCTGAAATTGTCACTTTCTCTCGGAGATTTCCGTAATTCCTGGATATTCCCCCAGGTTGATGTTCTTTACCTTCTGCCCTCCCATAGAAGGGCACGGGTGAGGGTCAGGCTTGCAATATACCATGTGAGGCAGCAGAGTTTCACGAAAAAACCGTTAAGGGCATTGATACCTATACCTGTGGGCATTACACTCCTTGTGGTGTTTTCTGTTTTGGATATCAGCCGGCCCGAGGAGAAATTCATTGGCTGACCCTAAGTCTTTCTGTTTGTCTGCTTCGTTATCCTATTCTGGCATTTGGGATGGGCAGTGGATGAACAAGGGCTTGAAATGTTTGCTGTTTGCACATACTGTTATAATTGATAGTCTGCCGATCGCCACGAGCCCCGCTATTCCGACGACGGATCTACGCCTTGGCACGTGTGTCTCGGCCTTGGGCCGAAGAAGTTTAGGAGCGCACTATGAGACCGGTAGGGCTACCCCACTGACGTCCTGAATACCCTCTGAACATGAGATCGCTTTGGTAAGGTGTTTACGTAAAGAAAGGATTGATAATGAAGATCGTACATATCCTCGGCATTTTTGTTTTCCTTGTAGCTTCACTGTTCAACAGCGCCTGCACCATTAGAAGTGCGCGCGAAACTCCCGTAGTGAGGGTGGTCAGGGAATATGCCCCGACGGTGGTCAATATAAGGACTGAAAACATTATTGATTTAAGGGAACATCCCGAGTGGGGGCAATACGGCGAGGAGCTTGACCTGTTCTTCAAAAAATATTTCGGGGAAATGTATTCCGAAGGCACGTTAAAATACAAGAGTTTGGGTTCAGGTGTCATTTTGGGAAAGAGTGGTCTTATTGTTACAAATGCACATGTTATCCAGAAGGCAGGTAGTATTTATGTAGTTCTCAACGACGGCACCATATTGCAAGCAAAAGTCATAAGAGTGAGCCAGAGTGACGATCTTGCCATAATTAAGGCAGATATTCCTTCTCTGGTGAAAGAAGTAAAAATTGCAGATATCAGGAACCTTATGATTGGGGAAACTGTTATAGCTATAGGGAATCCTCTTGGTCTAGAGAATTCCGTAACTGTAGGCGTGGTAAGCGGCAAGGATAGAGCATTCTCAAACTCGGAGTGTGAATACGTTTGTTCGGGCTTAGTGCAGACAGATGCTTCCATCAATCCCGGGAATAGCGGTGGCGCTCTTTTGAACCTCGATGGAGAACTTGTCGGCGTAAATGTGGCGGTCGTACAGGATGCACAGAACATCGGGTTCGCGATACCTGCTGGAAAGATAGTGAAGCTGCTGGAAGAATTTAAATAGCTGGCGGTTCTTTGCGACATACGGAGGAAAGGGACGTTCGTACAGAAGTTGCCCTATACTCAAGAAAACAAGGGGGACAATTTTCAACGATGTCCCCCTTTCTATTGGCTGTCCAGCTTTGGGTTTCAGAACCGACTATGGACTTGAAGATCCCGCATTCCTCAAGAGGCTTCGGTACGGGTTCACTGCCGGAATACATGAGTTCGGAGCACAATGTACGAATCGAAGGATTTAGCTTCGCTCAACGAATTCCACAATGTTCCCATCGGGGTCTTTGACCATCGCGATACGCACCCCAGGACGGAGTTCCTTTTCGGGCAGATAGAACTCGACTCCTCTGCTTTGCAGTTCATTGCACAGCCCCGTAAGATCTTGAATGACGAAAGTAACGTAGCGAAAGCCGAGTTGGTTCTCCAACCCAATCGGTCCCTTCGTTGGCATGGTGTTGGGTTGGATTATCTTGAAATCGCTGCTGCCGAAGCGCAGACGGTGCATAGTTCCGAACCATACCGGTACTTCACCCATGTAGTCCAATCCTAAGGTATCTCGATAAAATTCGAGACTGGCCTTGATATCGCTGACTAACATACCGAGGTCCAAAGAATCCTTGGCAGGTTTCATCATGATTGTTCTCTCCTTTCATCGTTGGGACTTGATCGCTTCGATTTTTTATGCTTTCCGAAGACCATCCAGTTGGAGAAACCGCCCTATCCCATTGCTTGGCCGACGATGACATCCACTATACCATGACCAGCCAAGAATTCAAGAAAAGATAGGGGGACGTCGGTTCTGAACCAACGTACGAGAGGCCCTTTATTTTTGGGAAAAGCAAATGGAATGGCTTTACAGTTTGCTCAGGAGGACATGTATCTGCGCAGATAATGATTTTTCTGGCGATAATTGAAGCGCGGCCTCCAACGATTCCTTGGCCTTTCTCTTCCTGTCAGATTTTAAGAAATGGACAGCCAGCCTGTAATAAGCTAATACCCTGCTGGAATCGTCTGCCTTGGCTCCTTTGAACCCGTTAATGACATAGTCATAATATTTTATAGCCAAAGTGTCATTATTTTCTTCAGACGTACTAGTTCCACTATAATCGGAAGGCCCAGTCAGGGAAGAATACGCATCGCCTACCAGAAGAAAATATTCTGAATATGCTGGATTGTAACCTGATAACTTTATGGCTTTTTTACCGTATCTTACAGCCTTTTCTCTTCTATTGTTGATATAGAGGCTTTTCCCCAAAATGTAGATGAGTTCCGGATTATATCGTTCGCCAACAAGAAATCTCTTGCCGATATTGTAACCTTTGGATAATAGAGGTTTGTAGTCTATGTGGCCGTTTTCTTTAAGAGAATGGGACTTCTCCAAATATGCTTTTGCAAGAAGAAAATTGGTCTTGACGTCGTTCGGGTGGTCTGCGCAGAATGCTTCCAGTTCCGATATCACGTCATCGAATTGTCTTTTCTGGTAGAGCTCATATACCGCGGGATATGTATCTGCAGCGGGATTTTTATTTGCAGTGGGATTTTTATTTGCAGCGGGATCTGTATCCGCACCGGGAGGTGTATCTGAAGTTGTGATCACCTTTGCCCCACAGGAGGGGCAAAATAGAGCACCGGCAGGGAGCTTTGCGCCGCACTTGTAGCAGAAATTTGCCGCGGCCTGATAGTGGGTTTCAGGTCTCTGTTTCTCTATACCTTCTGGGCCAGGTTTCGTTTGTTGAGCCGTTAGGTCTGCCGGGAGTTGTTCACTCAGAAGGATTGCGCTCGGCCTCGATTGCTCGGCCAGAGGAACCTTTGCCCGGGCATCCAGGGGGAGCATAAGGAGCAGGAGAGCGGCTAAGGCGAGCAGAACGCTGATTCGCGTTGATGTTGAAAATGTTGAAAAGGTAATAAATCTTTTCATAATTAATCTCCTTGTTTTTTTGTTATCCTACAGTCTTGCAGTTCAGTTACCTCACAACGAGATTTACCCTCTTGACTAATATTTTCCAGCGTTTAAAAGAGCAGTTACCTTATCGCCGATTTTGCAAATTTCATTCCAAACCGCCATTTGTTCGTCGCTGTTCACTCGATTTTTCTGCTTGACCGAATAGGGGAATAGAGAATCTCCCCCTTTTCTGACAGATATTTTCATACTTACAATGATTCATTGTTTGTGCTATATGGTTGAGGGTTGTTCTTTGGTTATACTGAGACCCTGAAAGGAAAATAAAGGAGCTGAACAATGATCGTCGCTAAATCCAGCCATGCCAGGAGCTATAGGACGCCCGGCCCTCACGAGCGAGAGTTGAAGGTCCTGATCTCTCCCAGCCTGCAAAAAGGCGTGGAAGGGCTGGCCGTGGGCATGACAATCCTGCCCCCTGGCAAATCCAGCAGTTTTCACAGCCATGATGGAGAATGTGAGACGTGGCTCATAGTCTCCGGCGAAGGGGAAGTTCGAGTCGGGGAAGAACGCGAGCTCGTAGGGCCCGAATCCGTAGTTTTCCTACCGCGCAATATCAAGCACCAAATCATCAATACCGCCCAAGAGCCCCTGCGTATGTTCTGGATCTACACACCACCTGGGGGAGAGAAGAGCGTCCTGGAGGGGAAGTTCGAGTAAAACTGATTTCGAAATCGGCCAGCCGGGACAGGACCTCGTTGCCTGCCCGTAAGGCTTTTACTTCTGGCACAAACTCATTATCCCCCCAAGGGTGTTCTGTTTCGGCCTTTCCCGTAATAGCTCAATCCCATGAGGATCGCTGCGCCATACTTCCATTTCCGAAATATTTTCATATTGGTACGCAAAAATTATCCAGATTTTATTACAATTATCAGCAAATTATTTGGATTTTATAATAATTTCAATTGATTACAAATATGGACGCTATTGGCATAAGATATGCAAAACCATCCAGAAGTAACAAGAGTAAACCAAAGGCCAAACCATCGGTGAAGGTGGGGCGGAGGGGATATCCCAAGGCTTTCGAGTTGCGGCATTATACCAGAGAGGCGGGCTGCCGAAGTGAATAAGAGACTCGGCTTTTTGCAAACGCTATCAAATAGATTAGACAATACAAATGGCGCTGGGAATGAATTAACGCCATTGTATAAGCCCAAAGTACAATGTATCGTGGGGGTTTGATATGATTTTTTTCGGGATATCATTGGTTTTTTTTGTGGCGCTGGTTGTGATAGCGGCGTGGGCATTCTGTGAAATCCACAATAGCAAATTTCCTCATAACCGGAGCAGAAAAGTCTCTTCAATGGGTTAAGGGTTAGGTCTTGCATTATAACATTTTTGCATTTGTCGTGGGTCTAATAACCGATGCGGGCTATCAGCTTCGAAGGCTGCTGAGTTGTGGCGTTGAGGAGCGGCCCATAAGGAGCTTGGGAAAAGATCGTTTTTTCTTACATGTGCATTAATGTTGCATATATGTTTTGGATCGTAAGGGGACGGCAAACAATATCTAAAGGCTAAGTACCAGATAGACGGCTACTACACCCGTAATTGTATTCTGTTCCACAATCTAAATCGCTCTGGGTCATTCCAGTACTGGAGCGCAGGAAGATTCCCACCAACAACCCGTAATGACTTCGCTGTCGCCAAAATCGGAGCTCAATATGCCCAAGCGATTCTTATTATTGCGTTCCACTTTCCTCACAAACTCATCACTCCCACAAGGATGTCCTGTTCGTAACGGATGAAAACCGACTTTCATATCAAAAAATGAGTATTATGTCCCTGGAATTACAGAAAATCGTCGGTTCCATACCAGGTCCAATTGGTTATGTCACAATTCTTTTGGTTTTGAACCAACCCTTTTGAGGCTCTTGGTCGCCGTGGACATAATACCTTTTTTGAGATTCTCTATTTTCAAGATCGGCCAGCCTGAAGAGATCGTTGTTGCCTGCCAGTAAGTCTTTCTGTTTTCCGCAAACTCATCATTCCTACGGGGATGCCCTCGCCCCAAAGTCAGGTCTCAAACTGTTTCTCTTGTTTTTCATCCGCATCCGGTGCTACCTCAACCCATCTCTCTTTCATTGTTTATAGCCGTTTTCCAGATTTCATATGTTAAGCGAATGTGGTTTACATGCTCTGCGCGCCTTCCAATTCATATGCGTAAATACGTGAGTTGTTCAGGACGTGCTCAATACTTTCTCCCGAAAAAGGGAGTTCCATCAACTTCCTCGTCCGCAATCTGCTTGCAGGATTTTCCACCCCTCAAGCCGGTGGTGGAACGATCAGATGAAACACTTGAAGCTGATCACTGCCCGCATGACTGAGGCTGGCACCTTCACTGGGCCCGAGATAAACGCCCGCTCCTTTTCCGACTTGGTATTCCTTCCCCTCGAGACGAATGACTCCGTCTCCTTCCATGAGGTAGAGGAGCTGGTGAGAGTTTGGAAGTGGACCGGCATCAAAGGTCTCGCCCCGATCCAACCAACGCAGCATGCCCAAGACATTTTTGGCACCACAGAGCTTTGCATTCACCACCTCAGCCACTTGCCCCGAGGCCTCGTTCAATGTTTGTCGTGTGCATTTCTTCGTATCGATAAAGGTTGCAGGCATATTTCAGGTCCTCCTTATTCGAGGGTTGTTCACGGGACAAGCGCTAGGTTTGTACCCATATTTTTCCATCCACCTTTTCCCACCTCAGATCGTCCTCTGTTCCGTCGAGAATGGTGGTCTTAAAACGGTTGGGAGCTTGAAACTCAAAGTACAGCGTGTCCTCAGTAGCCCGTAGACGGTGCTTCACCTCTGGCGGGAAAAAAACGAGTATCCCCGCCGAAACCGGTGTAATTCCCTCTTCAGTCTCCACCGTGCCAGCACCGTCAATGAAGAAGTAAAAATGTTCGCAATTTTCATGAAAATGTTCGGGCGACGCAGCACCTTTTTTATATCGCATTATGCCGGCAAGCATGTCGTCCGTATCTGCCATCTCTGGATTGACGAAAAATATACGTTCCCGACCCGGTACCACCGAGACCAGCTTGGGGAGTTCATCTTGATGAAAGATATAGGCCATGGAATTTACCCTCCCTTATTCGAACAAGTCCATAAGGCCTTTTGGCTCTCAAAGAGCCACTGGAGCATTGGCGCCGATCCCTGGCAAATTTCAGTAGAAATTCCGTTTTATGGCAGCGGTGGGTTATATATCAGATGTGCCTTGGTGTCGATTCCACTGAATTCGGCCACCCATTCCAGAGTATTCCGGCCACCCCATCGGAGCGAAGCGCCGCTGGTTTATTACTCTTTCTCATAGGTATCACTTTGAGTCAAGTCTGAGCATTTCTTTCTCATGGAATCTCCTTTCAGATTGATTCTCTGTGCTTTGTAGTGTCGAAATAGGGGAAATTGTTTCTGAAACGACTTACGATAGATTCTTTATTTCTGAGGACGCAAGACCTATTGTGACATTTCCCGTTTTCTAGGTCGGCCAGCCCGAAGAGGCCCCTACAGCTTACTGGCAAGCCTTTCTGTTTCCCGCAGAAACTCATCTTCCCCATGAGGATACCCTGTCTGTCCTTTCTCCCGGAATATCTCAATCTCGGGAGAGTCTCTCCACAGGAATTGCTCCCAATCAACGACCCCCTCTCATATTAACAAAATGAGTATTAATTCCCGGGAATTTTACGCTTTCAGGAAGGGAAGCCGTGCATAGCCCAAAAAGCTATGCGAAGCTCTTACCCAAAAGCTGTGGGGAGTTCTTTGCGGCCAAAGGGCCTTCCCCCAGCTTCACAGAGGCAGTAACTCACCCCTTCGGCCTCAAAAGGGTCAAGGCACCGGTAGGGGCGGGGGCACGATCATTAAATCGATCCGCCGGTTGATAGCCCGCCCTTCCGGGGTTTTGTTGGATGCCAAAGGTTGTTTGGATCCGTAACCGACGGCAGCGATCCTCTTGTCTGATACCGTCCCATTCGCTACAAAGTACGCGCGTACGGCTTCCGCTCGTTGCTGGGATAAATATTCGTTGAACTCGTCTGACCCTGTACTGTCCGTATGCCCTTCGATTATGACATGTGGCTCCCCAAATATGCGAATGGCCCGTTGAACCTTACTGAGCAGTGCGTAATTACTTGGCAAGATAAAGTCCTTACCAACGGGAAATTGAATAGCCCTCAAACGAATTACCAGCCGATTTCCTTGTTTATACACTTCCGCCTCATCCCGCCTGAAGTAGCTTTGAACCTCATTGAACAATTGGTTAAACTGCCTTTCCGCTGCCAAGCGTTCTTTTAAAGCCTGTTCCTCCCGGGTCCTTCCTTCTAAGAAGGTAATCTGTTTCTTCAATGCTGCGGTTTCTGCCTGCTGCGCCTTCACTTTAGAGACCATGAATCGATGATCTTTCTTCAGCGCGGTAACCGAGCCGAGAATATTTTCGACCTGCGTATCGAAACTTTGGTCACGCATATCGGGCGCCGCAAGTTTGCTGGTCGTCTTATGCAGGATTCCCTCGGCCCAGAGCGTGATCTGCTCGGGTTCCATCGTTCGAAACTTCTCGCTCTGCCGCACCAGTTGATGGAGGCGTCGAGCTTGAAAGAGCGCCTCGCTGGCCTTCTGGTGTATCATTTCCTTCTGGTAGCGGTGTTTAGAAATAAATGTTTCAGCTTCTATCAACTTGGCTTGTGCAACTGCAAGCGTTTCCGGCGCAATTTTATGCGCCCCCGCCGTTTCCGCTTGGTCGATCAGCTTACGAACCTCGCCGAGGGTCTGCTCTTTAATTGCTCGCAACTCAAGTTGATCAAAAGCCCTGGTGACCTTTGCTCTATTTTTCCGAGCCCATTGTAGGTTGTTGTTCTCAATCGCTTTCGTGAGCTTAAGAAATTGTGCTTCCACCTCAACATAGTCCTCGCCCAAGCGGGTGGCGCCTGCAGCCCGAGCAAGGTCCCGAGCTTTAATGGTATCGGCCAATGCGGGCCTCGCTAGTTGAACCATCTCTTCAGCGCGCTGTAGTTGGGCTCGTCCGTCGGCTATCTTCTGTAAGACCTTCGAAAGCTCACCACCGCGACCCAGTAGTGCTTTTGCATCCTTGAGGGACATATCGGCTTTAGCAAACCATGTTGGAGCCAAAACATTGACTTGATTTTTTCGTGCGTTGCGGATCTCGTTATCTAAGCGGTTAACGTGCTCTATTGGATTTTCCGATCTCGCAATTGGTTCCACCTTCAATTGGTTCCCTGCACAGGCACCCAGAAAATAGACTGCGGCGGTGAGCAGTACCATGATTGCAATGTTCTTCCTAACCAACATCGTTTTACTCCTTTCCTATAGCTTGATTTAGTGAAGAGATACCAGTCTTTCCACCGCCATTGACAGTAGGTGAGACATACAGCGGTAAAAAAACTAGGATCTTACCCAATGCGGTGGAAGAAAGGGGCCAAGGATTCGAGGATTCAAATGTTTATTTTCTCAAGACTCTATTAGTGTTTTGACCATCCTTTCAACCTCTCCTCTATCACTTCGAAGTTTAAATATTCTATCATTCTTAATGGAGGCTAAATCAACGGCTCATAAGGTCTGCGCCCCTCATTTACAAGTTGAGCCATAAGCTCTCTATAAAGACCTGATGTATTATAAACTTCTCAATATAATCGATAAGACTTCTGCCAAACCTTCAACTCTTTGTAATTATTAATCATTTCACTTGAATCCTTCTATGACCAGCAACTTTTTTGGAAATGAACCCAAAACTATTCCTTTTTTTACCTTATACCAAGAAAAGTGGTCAAGACTTATTTTGAATAGAAGTTGTGGCAGCCATTCCCAAAAACAGGGATCCGTCGTTGACTATGTTAAACGGGCAATAGGGGATGGACAATAAGGAACGCGGTTAAAAAATATCACTTTATAAGGTTATTAGTTCGTTATAAGATAATCTTGTGCCTCGTCAAACCAGATTTGATGCTCGTGGGACTGTACACCGTATGATTATACAGGGATTGGAGATCTGTAATTATTTCGGAATTATTAGGGATGAACAATAACTTCGTAATGCGAGGACGGAGGAGAAATACATCACAGGCCAGGCAAGGATATCGTATCTTTTACGGCATGAGTTGGGGATACCCGCAGCAGAGATGAGGGGACATTTGGGGGTTTGCACAACAGCTATTGTCAAGGCCATTCAAAATCTGGAGTCTCAGAGTGAAAAGTGACAGTTTTCAACAACGTCTCTCTTTCCCGATTCCCGGCAAGGGAAAGGAGTTACGAGGATACGGAATTCCAACGGGAAATCATTAAGGAATTGATCTTCGAGGTCAAGGAAAAAGAGTCGGGAGTTTCCTGAGTTTTTTCAGAGGGACTCCGTTGTTTTTGAGCGCAATCTGCTGGAGAAGTGGGGTACCCATCGAGGGTGAGCAGAGCTTGTCCT
>Ga0209427_10010293_pt1 | contig 10376 bp, 8 predicted proteins | sample DeeMarSWOR136_30_FD_187465 | JGI IMG/M metagenome (GOLD analysis project Ga0209427, IMG submission 187465) | Marine sediment microbial communities from White Oak River estuary, North Carolina - WOR-1-36_30 (SPAdes) (version 2) | ecosystem: Environmental > Aquatic > Marine > Intertidal zone >...
CACCGGAGCCCTGGCTGGGAAGGTGTTGAGGAAGAGATAGTAACAACACCAACCCCTTTTTTCCACACGCATAATCTACGTATGTAACAACCCAGCAGCTTAGACTTCCCAGAAAGAACCCTGATTGTGGTGACCTCTTGGATTGGTAGTTTGTGTGATCGAGGATGCCTAAAGGCGAAGTCACAGTGCTCCTGTAAGGGCAGATATACATGCGCGCTAATCAGCCTATAGAAAAGTGATCGAGCTGGCTCTCAGAAAATGGACCACCAACTCCTCTTGACATAATCTGCTTTTAATCTCAAGCAATATCCTTGGCATTCCTTATTCTTGAAGATTTCACAGTTTTTACATCGAGTCAAAGCATAATTTCTATATTTACCTGTATCATTAAAAAAAGACTTCATCATCTCTGAAATGTTCATACTACCGACCTTGTAGGAGCGAATTATTCCACGCATTGACATGCAACATTCAACGCTGAGGTCAGGCAATACTTCTAAATTTGGTTGACATACAGCTTTAGGGTATTCAGAAAAGCGGTTCAGATAAATCCACTCCTTTGTTGTAAAGACGCATGGAATTAAGACACATTCTAAAGTCGGCTTTATACCTTCTTGCACACAATCCTTAAGGAAACTTAATAATGTAGGTTTAATCTCAATAAGATGTTCAATAGCCACATATCTATTTGATTTATCAGTTGAAGGTTTACTTGAAGAATATCTTAAAAATAGGCAGTTGTATTTCTTAGCTAGGTCGATGATATATTTGTATTCTTGGTTCGGTTTATAAAAGGTAATTGACAGCTGAAGCAACAAACTTCGCCTGTCCAAGCCATCCCGTATAAGCTTGTCCTCATCCTTCCACATTAGAAGTTCTAGATTTCTATTCAGAAGCGACCATTCTTCCTCAGTGTATGAGCTTGGATCGTCCACGTTCACCAAGAAAGTTGTTTCTGTCATTGCCATTACCTCCTTATAAAGTTCCGTATCTGCCAATCCATTCGTAGTTATGCACCGAATCACAATACCTTTATTAGTAAGCTTTCTAACAACCCCCAATATGTCTGGGTGAAGCATGGGCTCTCCACCTAAAAGTTGAACATTTTTAAATTGGATTATACTAGAACTGGACTGGATCATCCACTCAATCACTTTATCCAAATCTGATAGTGACATGTGATGGGCAGATGACTCATCAGCCGTAATCCAATCCAGAGCATAGCAGTAGGGACAACGACGATTACATAGATTGGTAATGTAAAGATTAACTCCGCCTATTATGTATGGTTGGCTTATTTTAGACAATTTCGCATCCATAAAATCTACACATTCATAGCTATATATTATTTTAATGATTTTTTTGCATGTAATTATACATCAAAAAGTGCATTTGACGCGCGCACAATATTAAACCACCTTTAACTAAATTCAATGTGCGCGATGATGTATAAAGGAGGTTTATTCCAGACGGCGCTCAGATATTACCATGAGCGCCATATTCTGTGGACTAGACGTCCACAAGGAAACAACCTACGCAACCATCCTTGGACTCGACGGAAACATCCTAGTCCAAAAAAGGATGAGCAACGAGGACATACACGAGTTCCTGGAGCCGCTCAAAGTTAACTAGGTGGCCATGGAGGCCTCCACGTACATCATACCAATGTACCGCAGGCTGGTAGAGGAAGGATACGATGTCACAGTATCTCATCCGAAGAAGACGAGGTATATAGCCGAGGCAAGAATCAAATCCGACAAAGTGAACTCTAAAGCACTGGCAGAGCTACTGAGGCTGGAATCGTTGCCTGAGAGCTATATACCACCGCCTGAGGAACTCGCCGAACTCCGTGAGAGGGTACGCCGCAGGACCTTCCTCGTCAGGCAGAAGACCAAACTCAAGGTCAAGATCAGGGATATCTCGCCTGCGAGGGTGTAGCGCGTGCGAGAAAGATCAGACACTGCTGACACGGCAGAGCTTATACCACGCGCCAGCGATTGATCGGAACCGTCTTCGACATCCTATCCCTTGTCTCCTCGAACACCTCTTCCCCGATCTCCCGAGCCTTCGCTAGGATCTCCCCTTCGTCAACTGTTTTGATGACCCTGCCCTCCATGACCGTCTCTCCATCGATGATCACCGTCTCCACGTCCGAGCCATAGGCATACCTGGTGAGCTCGGCCACCAGATCAAAGGATGGTGTAAGGTGGGGCTTCTCGAAGTCGACTATTGTGAGGTCGGCCTTTTTACCGGGCTCGATAGAGCCGGTCTCTTCCCGAACCCTGTGAGCACTAGCAGCGTTTATGGTGACCATCTCGAGGAGGTTCTCCGCCGGAAGAACAAGGGGGTCGTAATAGTAGAGGCCGGATGTGCCATGGAAAACATAGGATGCCAGTCGCATCAGCTCGAAGGGATCTGAGATCCTCATATCCGTGCCAAGAAAGCAGTTAATTCCCAGGGCATTAAACAGTGGGAACTTAGGGATTCCGTGGCTGTTCAATGCGGCCCTTGGACAGTGGCAGACTGCGACGTCGTTGGCTGTGAGGAGGAGAATCTCCCTGTCCGCGACGTAGACCATGTGGTGGGCGTTGAAGTTGGGGCCGAGGATGCCAAGCCGGTCGAGGTGCTCTACCGGCCTCTCCTTCCAGGTCCTGATAGCGTACTCGATCTCGTGGCGATGTTGGTCCAAGTGGTCGCTGATGATGGCCCTATGCTCATCGGCGAGCTTCTTCGTCTCCACGTACAGCTCGTCAGAGGTTGACCAGATATTGGTTGAGAATCCCACCCTCAGCCTCCCGTTGGCGGCCCCATTCCATCTCTGGAAGAACCTCTCGGCGTCCGTGAGGGCTTTCTCGGTGGTCTGGCCTCTGGGCAGGGGGCGGGAGTAGGGGAAGTTGGGGATCTCCTTATCGTGCATTCCGAAGGAGATGGTTCCTTTCATGCCAGTGTCTTGGAGCGCCTTTGCTACCCGGTCTGGATGTTTGCTACCCACGTCCCCGATGTAGCTTACGCCGTTCTTGAGTCGGTCGATGCAGGACAGGAGGGCCGCAGTATAAACCATCTCTTCGTCCAGTGCCTCTCCAAAGGGCATGTAAGTGAGGCCGAGGGGTATCGGCTCCCCATAAATGAGTCCCTTGACCAGGGAGGATGCAAGGTGGACGTGGCTATCGAACAGCCCTGGCAACATGACTCTGCCCCTCCCCTCAATCACTTTACCTGCATCGTATTTGTTGTCAATGTCGGCGGACTTTCCGACATCGAAAATCTTTCCCTCATTAACGGCGACTGAACCCTCTCTTATGATGGTTCTCTCATGGTTCATTGTGACAATCGTAGCGCCGCTGATGAGGAGGTTAATTTCTTCCCTCAAAAACATCAGCTCATCATTAAATATCCGGCGAATAATAAAAATTTGAGCTCTGCTAATGAGTAGAATCATATGTCCGGGCCCATTTTACGTGAGATAACCGTTCGTCACATATTGATTATTTGAATCGGTGGATAAGTGATAGGTTATCTTTCTAACGAAGATGGCGCCTTTGGGGAGTTTGGAGTGTATGTCTCACCCTTCGGCTAGATACTTTTCTAGCTAGTCCGCGCGCGTAACTTCTTCTTGGTGTTTCTCACCCTTCTCGGTCTGAAGGCTTTCAGTTTGACGGCGTCAAGGCCTAGCTACCTGATTATGACGTGGGAGGTCACCTTTTCCTCTTCTATTCCAGTCTCGCTCATCGTTGTCACTCTCATATCCTTGTCCTCCAAACGGAGCTTCTTTACTAGCGCGCGCTTTATAGTTGTTAGCTTTGGATCCTCCCTCATCCCAGGCTTCCTTGTTGCCAAATACTCATCACAGTTTTTTCAAGGTTCTCATCATGTCCTCTAGCATGCGCGCAGACGCGCTCCATAACCCTTTTTTCTTTAGTGTACACATGATGATTGGTATTATGGTCCCCAAAATAGAGTCAGATGTCCTTGTTTTAGGTTCAGGTGGAGCTGGTTTAAGGGCGGCTATTGAAGCTGAAGCAAATAATTTGTCTGTCGTAGTGGTATCAAAGGCACCCATTGGAATGAATAATGCTACGGTTGTCAGCGCTGGAGGTTTTCGCGCTGCTATTGAAGGCTTAACGCCTCAGGACCTTTTTAAGGATACTATCGAAGTTGGGAAGGGAATAAACGACACTCGCCTAGTTGAGGTTTTTGCCAAGGAAAGTGGCGATAGGGTCTTAGAACTAAAGCATTTCGGAGTAGATATGCGTATACACCAAGGAGGTATCTCTGTAGGCGATATTCCAGGTCTAAGAGGATTAGCCTTGACGAAGCCGCTGGTTAATTACGCAAGGTCTCACGGGATTCGGTTCTCTGAGAACGTTATTATAACTAAACTCCTCATTAATGAAAGTATCATCTCGGGCGCCATCGGCTACGATGCTCAAAACGATCAGCCAATTATATTTTCGGCTAAGGCTGTGGTACTAGCAACAGGGGGTGCTGGTGCTCTCTATAAACGGACCGACTGTCCTTTAAGAACTACAGGTGATGGCTACAGTCTTGCCTATAAAGCGGGTGCTAAGCTCCAAGATATGGAGTTTGTTCAGTTCCATCCCTTTGGACTTGCCGAACAGAATGCGCCTCCATACTTAGTTAGAGGTCCGATTCGCGAAAAAGGACATATTATTAATAGTCTTGGTGAGGACATACCCAAAAAGCACAAGATCACGGCCCGACCACTAGGGACGAAGTCCAGAGACCTACTATCGAGGGCCATGATGATAGAGATCCTTGAAGGAAAAGGCATCGATGGCGCCGTTTTCCTCGATGCTACTGAACTCTTCAAGCGAGCCGGGTTACAAGACGAAGAAGAATGGTTTTCAACGACGCACTATGTATTCTTCAGAGATAAGCTTAAGGCTGCTGAGAGGCCCCTACGTATAGCACCCATATGTCACTTCTGCATGGGTGGTGTTAGTATAGATGAGTACTGTAACACAGGTGTTCCTGGTCTCTATGCAGCCGGTGAGGTTGTTGGTGGCATTCATGGAGCGAACAGGCATGGTGGAAACGCTCTAACTGACATAATTGTCTTCGGAGCTAGAGCCGGTGCAGCTGCAGCCGAGTATGCGAAGAAACGTAACAAAGTATTACTCCCAAATGAAATAGAAACTACCGAGCGAGAGCGCTATGTAACATTGAGGGAAAGAGAAGCGAGTAAGAAAGGTAATCCACGAGAAATTATGACGAGGTTAAGAGAAACGATGTGGCTTAAAGTTGGAATATTGCGAGATGAGTTGAAGCTCCAGAGTGCTCTATCCGATATTACAAATCTAAAAAAAGCAGTTCCAAGGCTATATGCAACTTCAGGGAGAATGATGATTGAGGCTCTTGAGGTGCTAATGGCGCTAGAGGTAGCAGAGATGATATGTAGAGCAGCCCTGAAACGGACGGAGAGTAGAGGTGCCCACTACAGAACTGACTACCCTATGATGGACAACTTGTGGATGAAGAAAATTATCATCAGCCGAAACGCCGATGGAGAAATGCAACTGCGCGCGTGACCAGTGGGTATAGCGAAAAGGGCTTGCACGAGAGGAGGGATCGCTGCGATTAGACCCAGCTGCTGAAGTGTAAGGTTGAATTTGTCTCGCAAGATGGAAAATATGGCCGTGTGGATTCCTCCGAAGACACTGGTGAGAATATGAGTCACCGTCATCATTGTAAGACTGTCGTTTAGCAGGGATCGAGCCTCGGTGAAGCTGCTTTTGGATTTTTACCATTTTCCCTATGCTGGCGGTGTTGATTTCCTTTTTTATGGCTTATTTTGTGGCTTTGATGGTATTTTTAAGGTTATTTTTGGTTCTACCGCTCCAGAAACGCCCAGTTTCCTTTGTTCCAGATATACGGCGCGCGCTTAGGAACTAACAACTGGGGTAACAGTTCCACCTACATCCTTAGAGAAAAGGACGAAAACTACAAGAGCTACGGCCATGAGAGGTGAGCAGATCAGCAACAATGTCTGCGATGAAAGGTATATGCCTGTTAACCCAACAAATAGAGAACCAATCATCGAGCCTAGATCAAACATCGTCATAAATACTGAAAGTGCGAGAGGCCTGTCTTCGTCCTCGACGCTCTCACTCACAAAAGCCATCGATGGGGCTATTCTCATCCCCCATGCCAAGCCATAAGCAGCCATTACTAAGATTAATAAAGTAAAGTTCCTGATGTATGCAAGAAGGGCGTAGACGATAATAGCTACAGCATATGCTAGGATGAATGGCTTCTTTCGTCCGATCCTATCGGATAGCTTCCCAGCAGGTATCCTGATGATCATGTTGGTTACCCCTCTGAAGGTGAAGAGGAGAGATATTAAAGACGGGGATAAAACCAGATTTAATCCAGCGTAGACAGGGTAGACCACTGAGAATACCCCCATGGATATCGACCAGGCGATTCTTGCAATACACATTGAAACGAAGTTACTGTTCTTGAAAATCCTCGAGAAGCTAGTACTGATACTTAACGAAGACTGAGCTACATTTGTGTTCTTCAGCTCATACTCCGCTACCTCCGAAGGTTTGACGATTATTAGAAATATCACCATGGAGACCAAAGGGAATAATGCACTTGCTAGGAACAGCTGGCGGAAGTCCCAATACACCATAAGGATGCTTGCTATTAAAGGCCCCATGAAGGTAGCGGCTGCGATTGATGTGAAGTATAGCCCCATGGTGCTACCCCTTGTTGCTGATGTGGACTTATAGGAGACATACTCCACCGCAATCGGGCTGTATATAGCCCAAGTCAGAGCTGCGATGCTTACTACGGGGAAGAACCAGGTTGGGTCGCGGACGAATGCGAAGAGGGTTGTAGTGGCAATAGAAAGTACAATAGAGAAGAACATCATCCACCACCTTCCCAGCCTATATGAGAGTGTGCTGGCAGGCACTCTGATTAAGAGCATTACAAAAGATGGGAGCGCCATGAGCAACCCCAACTGAACGTATGTGGCTCCGACCTCTACAAAATATAGCGGTCGGAGATCCTTGGTCACCGATGAGTTAAGAATTAGGAGGAAGGATACAAATATGATGCTTAGTAAAAGCTTGGAGCCGTTGAAAGATCTCATATAGTCCGCGCGCCTGTGTGAAGGTCTATTATATCTCTTTCCTCTTCCTCCTTCTCGGTTAATCTCTTTAATTTTTATTGGTTGAATTTATGTCTCTCCGTTTCATTTCCTTTATAAGCTGATTAGCTCTCTCTAAAATTTTAAGATTCATTTAGTTCGTCTCAGTGGAATATATAGTTGGAGATAAGCATTTACAGGTGTACCATCAGTGTATGCAAAAAAATATTTGCGCGCGCAAACGTGCTCCTAAGTAGCTTATTCCGTGAAAAAAATACTATCCGGTGCCACTACTCACAGGCGTAAGACCCGCAACCGACCCCAGCCCAAGGCCTCCCGAAGAGAATCAGTTAAATCTAGATCAAGACCAACCACTACCATCAGGTGCCAAGCATGAAAGTCAAATTCGGGTTAATGCTCCCTGTGATGGTCCCCAGCAGCCCAACCCCCAGATCCCCCTACCATGCCCTCCAGCACGGCTACACCCGCCTGGACACAGCCGTCGTGAGGGACGCCGCCCTGGAAGCGGAGAGGCTCGGATACGACTCGATCTGGGTCTCAGACCACTTCAGCCGCGCCGCCTGCAGGGAGAGGCTCGAGTGCTGGACCACCATGTCCTGGCTCGCCCCCCTCACGAAGAGGGTGAGGATAGGCAGTATGGTCCTCTGCAACCTTTACCGCCACCCAGGCCTCCTCGCCAAGATGGCGGCCACCCTCGACGTCCTCTCCGGAGGACGCCTCGAGTTCGGCATAGGGGCCTGCTGGAGCGAGGACGAGTGCAGCGACTACGGGATCGACTGGCCCGAGAACGCTACTAGGGTCCGGATGCTCAGGGAGGCGATAGTCGCCATTAAGCGCCTCTGGACCATGGAGACCACTACATTCCATGGGAAGCACTACGACATCACAGACGCCTACTTGGAGCCCAAACCCGTACAGAGGCCCCACCCGCCCATCATGATAGGCGGTAGCGGGGAGCAGCTCACCCTCAGGCTGGTCGCCAGGCACGCCGACAGGAGCAACTTCGGGGGTACCCTCGAGTATGTCAGGCGGAAGATCGAGATCCTCAGGGGCCACTGTGAGGAGATAGGTAGGGACCCCGACTCCATAGAGAAGACGAGTAGCATGGCAGTGGTGATCGCCCCGACGAGGGACGAGTACCTTGAGGACATGAGAGGACGATTCGCTGCCGACGGCGCCCACGGCGAATTCGATGATTGGCTGGCGAAGATCGAAGACTCCTACATAGCTGGCACCCCCGATGAGTGCGCGGAGCAGCTGAAAGCCTACATGGAGTTGGGCGTGACCTACTTCGTAATTCGCTTCGGGGACATCCCGCGCCTCGACGGCCTTAGACTATTCGCGGAGAAGTTAATACCCAGACTCAGTTGAGAGGGCCTAAAAACCCCTCAAATACGGGGCAACTAAAAGGAGGCGTAATTGCCCTGTTCGTCGACTGCAATTTTGCCTGCGCGCGCCTGTTGGTTCTGGAAGACGAGGGACTTCACGATGACGGGGATGAAGCGCGCGTAGTATAGCGCGTGTGAGTTCCATTAAGTTCGTTCGCCTATACGAATATTCTTCCTATACAGGAAAAAATATATTGAAATGCAAAACAGGTCTAAATAATATATAAAATTCGACATATTTCCTCAGTATTTCTTCAGCTCGTAGTCCTTGATCTTTCACAAAATATTGTGAGTTAAATAAAAGATTTAATAAGAAGCGATTGAAATACGAGGGGCGACACAAAAAGGGATCAAGAAGTGAAGAAATTAAATCAAGATAGTAAGCATAATAAAATAGATATAGTTTAAAGATGGGGGTTTTTATTTTTACATCGGTCTTCTCAGGACCTTACCCGGTAGGGCTCCGGTGTGTTCCCCCTCATCTATTACCATCTGGCCGTTAACCAGCACATACGGTATGCCGTCAGGGTATCGAGTTGGGGTTTCCCATGTAGCATTGTTTTTTATTGATTTGGGATCAAAGACGACGATGTCTGCCCAGTTGCCCTCTCTTAATACGCCCCTGTCCCTCAGTCCGATTCTGTTCGCCACGAGTGAGGTCATCTTACGAATAGCTTCCTCCCACGAGAGGATGCCAAGCTGTCGAACATACCTATCCAGCACGATCGAGAAGCTCCCATAGGATCGCCAGGAGCCTAACCTTTCAGGTGGTGGAGGCGCGTCTAGGACGGAGCTGTCAGAGCCTATTGATGTGAATGACGCCTTCAATGCGGCAATGAGGTCCTCTTCTCTAAAGGCTCCGGTATTACCTATTGTTGTGCCCTCGTCGTCAAGTATTATCTTGCGGAGTGCGTCAAGAGGGTCTTCGATGCCCATTGCAACAGCAATGTCGTTGATGTATTTTCCGTTGAACTCTGGATGGGACTTGGAGTGTGCCACGACGTACTGGGTCCTTAGGTTGCGAACATCAGGCATCGCCGAAGCGGCTACAAATGGCAGCTTTTCTCTTTTTTCATGAATTAGCATGGCCTCTTTCTCATAACATTTGTCTAGGTCCTTCTTCAGCTCCTCGTATGTCTCATTGTCCTTCATGTCATTCATCATCTGCTCAAACGTTTTATCTGGCATTGGATAACTATGTATACGCCCACTCATGGTTCCACCTTGGCACTCGAACAGCGCAATAGGATTACTCGGCATGCATAAGAGTGTGGGATAGACATCGCATGTAACCTCTAATCCTTTCTTCCTAGATTCTGCGATCATTCTAATCATCTCTACAGTTTTACCCCAGTTTGCTGGATGTCTTGCGTAGAGATGGGAATAATTAAGAGGTATGCCTGTCTTTTCAGCTATCAATAATCCTTCTTTTAATCCTTCTATCAACGTTTGGCCATCATTGCCCCTCGAGTGTAAATCAAAACACCCTCCATAACTGACTGCAACATCGCATAGTTCTAAAATATCTTCCGAGTACATATTCCACATTGACGAGCTTATGCCGAAGGCTCCTTCCTCCATGGCTTGGGAGACCATTTTCTTTAGCTCTTCCACCTCACTTTCTGTTGATTTGATTACCCTCCATCTGGTTCTGTCACGACCTCCATACATAAGTTCACGAATTTTATTCATTCCCACCATGTGAGCCATATTTATTGCTATTCCTTTTTTTTGAGCCATGTTCCTAAATTCCTCAACTTTGTAATCTCCGGTCCCGCACATGCCAGATACATTGGTTGTAACGCCCTGTCTCACATGATTCTCGCATCGAGGATTTGTTAAAACAGTGC
>Ga0209427_10010294_pt1 | contig 10376 bp, 7 predicted proteins | sample DeeMarSWOR136_30_FD_187465 | JGI IMG/M metagenome (GOLD analysis project Ga0209427, IMG submission 187465) | Marine sediment microbial communities from White Oak River estuary, North Carolina - WOR-1-36_30 (SPAdes) (version 2) | ecosystem: Environmental > Aquatic > Marine > Intertidal zone >...
CCGTGTCTCCTCTATGCCAGCGGAAATCCCCGCTACCGCCGAACGAGAAGACCTCCGCACCTTCTAGAAAGAATTCTCGTTTTTCCGGATAATAAAGAGAGAAACGCGTCAGATTGACCTGTTCCTGATCTGCTTCCACCTGGGCAAAATCGGTGTTCAAGGTGAGGTCTAAAGCCAGGTTGGCTGTGAGTGCAACCTTTGCGTCCAACCCGATATCACCCAGACGATCCGTGGCAAAATTGGTACTGGAATCGTTTTCCATGCCTCCCATGAAGTAAGGCCTCAGTTCCAGGTTGCCTCCCATTTTTGCTTCGGCTATGCCGTGAAGCGAACCCGCCTCGGAGAGACGAAATATCCCTGCGCCTCTTCCAAAATCGCGCGGGATAAGCTGCCAGTAGGTATGCTCATTCTTCCTGCGGATCATCCGGGCGCAGTTGAAACCCCATGCAGATGAGCTCTCCTCTGCAAACCTCACGGTTTTCCAGGGGATGGCCATCTCGATAAACCAGCCTTCCTCGGTGATTTTTGCTTTGCATAACCAGACGCCGTCCCAGGCGGGATTGTAATCCCGGCCTTCGTTAGCCATTAGCGCTTCGCGTTTGACTCCATGAGGATTGGTAATGAAATAGTAAGCGCTCCGGTGGTCGTGATAGGTATCCAGCACCATCTCAAAATAGTCATCGTCATCGACAATGGCATCGCGCCGCATTTCTCTGGCGATAATCCTGGCCGGCTCAGAATCATAACACTTGACGCCAATGTAAAGATTCCTCTCATCATAGAGAAATCCGACTTCGGTTTTCTCGGATGCAGGCGCTCCCTCTTCTGGCTCGCGCTGGGTGAACTGCCCTTGAAAGCTGGCGTTTTGCCAGGCCGGGTCGTTCAATAGTCCGTCGATTTTCACTGGCGTTTCTGTCCGGACGGCAGTGATGTACCGTTTACCGTTCTCATCGCGGAGGATCGAGTTATTCTGTATGGAATTTTTTAAGGGATCTTCAGCCCAGGCTATTCCTGCAAGCAAAAAGAAACATATGATAAGAAGCGGTTGGTTGAAGAATTTCCGGCAAAACATGATTCAGCTTATGAAAAATGAACCAAAGATGATACCACAATCTCCAGCTTTTTGAAAACGCATAATACAGCCTCAAGCTCGGGGAATATAGGATGGATCTTCTAACAGAAAAGCGAAGTGAAATTCTTGTAACTTTAATTAATAACGGATTCGTTCCGCCCTTTTATCATTTTAAAGGAGCTAAAAGAAAATGCGACAAAATTGTTGAAATTGCAGGATATGAGGTGGGGTAAGGGATTTAATAAATTTAAAACCTTTATTCAACATTTCAGTATAGCTCCTCAGATTCAACAATTACAAAAGCTGGTTCATGTTGTATAGGAATAGCTCTAAGTTCAAATCAATTTTTTACCTAAAGAATGAGAAAGAATATGCGTAAATTAGGCGTGAAGAGAATAGAGCCCTAAGAACCTGAAGGAAAAAATAGGAAAGGGAAAAATGAGGACTTTGAAAGAAATCTACAAGGATATTAATGAAATCAAGGAAACAAAAAACGAACTGAAAAATAGCTCTATCCCAGAGCCCGATAAAATAAAAATGATGGAGGATTTAGACAGAATAATGGAAAAATTGAAAAAAGAGGGAAGAGAAAGCGCCATATTCACCGATGAGCCATTTTTCGGCAAAGCACCATTGAAGCTCCTTAGAGACCCAAAAATTAGGCTTCAAGCAAAAGGACTCTATGTTCTTATGCACACTTATAGTCAGCCAAAAGATCTGATGAAAGATCCCAGGACTTTCGTCTCATTACAGACGCTGGCTAAGGATTTGGGGCTAGGGAGAACGCAGACAATTTACTGGATAAAGTATTTAGAAAGTACTGGATGGTTAACGATAAAACACAGAGGATTAAATTGCTCGAATTGGTACATACTTCACGCTCGGAAAAAAAGAAGAAATAACTGATTTCCCAGATAGGTAGTTCGGAAAACCGTACTTCCTGAAGTACGGGAAACCGTACCTTAATTAGGGTTTGGGAAACCGTACCCTAATAAATATAAAAGATTACGAAAAGAGAAAAATGATTAAATCTCCCCTTCGCCCTTCGGGCTCGGGGAGAGTCCCTTCGGGATTAGAAGAGTTTTATTCTGAAGGAGAAAAAATAAAGGTACGAAGATCGCTCACCCCACCTTATTGCAGAATTGCTATCCTGTCTATTATCCCCTCAACTCAGCTAGCCTTAACTGCAGGTGGTGAGACTAATTGTACAGTATCTGACGAGAGGGAAGTGGCTTGACATTCAATCGCCAGCCGTAGCGCTTGAACTCGATGTAAAGAGGCTTCTTAGCCTGAAAGTCATCGAACTCCTCGAGCTTGGACACGAACTCGAGGATGACCGTCTTCCTTGGCGGCACCTCAATCCCATCGTTCGATAGAGGTTCGCGAGTTTTTGGCTGCACTCCCGTCAATTTGGTCTCCGCTATGACCTGACCACTCCTTCCGATTAGATTCACTGGCGGTCTGACCACCAGAACAGTATCAGAGGCGTTCTCTACTGAAATGGAGAATGTTAAGCTCGCGAGATCGTTCCGAATCCGTAGTGGATCCCCCTCCTTAGTGTAGACTCTGGATCCGGCTGCTACTCCGCTCCAATTCTGTTCGATAATCTGGATATGGATTAGTTGCTCGCTGTCTTCCGCAGAATCGAGTTCGCGTCTCGAAGTTGATGCAAGACCTTCGAGGCCTGTAGGCACGACAGCAGTGTCTTGGGACAAACTGCTTTCAAGGTTGTGCACAAGTCTGAACCCTGGTTCGATGTTCGGATCGTGACGCAGGCCGACGATTCCGTATTCATTTGGTGCGTTACGGCTTGCCCGCTGTGTCGTCCTCTCCTTTTCCGGCTGCCAATCGCTTCCTAGAGCGAAAAGTCTCTGTTCGATGGTGGGAACCCATCCGCTCACACCAAGTCCTTGAGCGAAGTCGAACAATGTTCCGTAATTGATGCGTCCTTCATCGCTCACGAAAGCCGAGAACGGTCTTCCCAAGGCAACTTTGAAAGCTTTTTCGCGTATTGAGCCGACTAAGGGTCGTTTCGCAATCAAGTAGGGACCGACTGTGCCCTCAGAACGCCCGTCTCGCATGCGTCCATACTTGCCTCCGTATGCGACAGTCCCACCGGGAAGACGGACGAACACGATGTCTGATCTCCAATGACGGTATTCAGGACAATTCTGCGCGTTTAGACCTAGAGCCTCGAAGAACGTGCCCTCCATATCGACGATCACCGCTCCTGTCTCCACATGCCGATATCGAGCATAGCCATCCACCGTGTCCTCGATGCGGTCACACTTCATCGTCAGAAACAGTAGCTTCCGAATATCGTCGCGGAGCAACCAGCCGACGGAGCCCAGAATCACTACAAGCAGGCAGGCACCGACAATCGGGAGAAAGCGCTTAAATCGTCTTCTCTTGATTGCCCCAGATGGCGACACTCCAGCCTCCAATGACGGCTCAGTAATTCTCTGGGCAGCCAGTTCGGATACAGGACGCGACGCAGCCATTTCCTGCCTCACATCACTAGCTAATGGGGTGCTCTCCTGGTCCTCCTCCCCTGGTGGTTGTTTAAATCCGTATTTGATAGTTTCCTTGATGATTTTAATAAGACTCTTTCGGTCAGCTTTATTCAAATAATACAGATTAATTGTGATGTCTTTTTTATTCATTAGAGACAAAGTCATTTTTTTTCTTCTAATTCTTTTAATCTTTGATATGTCTTTCCATTTAATGTCTTTTGCACGAACAATAAAGAACGTTGGAGATATGTGTATTCCATCATCTACGATCTGAATATAAGAGGCTTTTATTATCAAAAATAAAAAATGTAGAAAGCCGGAAAATGAGAGTACTGAGAAGATAATAAACATAATTATTGAACCCCTATCCCCTCTAAGAGCACCTCTGAGAAGATAAATGAAACCAAGCAAACCCAAAAAAATGCTAGCTATAAGTTCTCCATAGACATGGTGTTTTCCCCATTTATACACCTTTTTGTTGATAGCGGACATAATGCTCCCTCCATAATCTGATTTTAGCTGCTTATATCTTATCGTGATTAATAACATAAACTAGCTTTAGTAGCAATCTAAAAAACGAAGGAACGAAATTCTATTGGAATAAGCCCTTTTATATGCTTTTTGAGTCAGTTTTAAAACGAGAGGAGTGGGGTGAGTGAGGGGTCTCGAACCCCCAACCTTCGGATCCACAGTCCGATGCTCTAGCCAGTTGAGCTACACTCACCATAAAAAGGGGATTCCAAATTTTCGCATCTATCGGGTTTTATGTCAATATGGACCGCATCTCTGGACTAATTCTTACTTTAATTTTTCATCAAGGAAAGATTAAAGTGAATCCTTGAAAAACGTCACTATAAATCTTCATTAGCTGGTGTTTTGGTTAAGGAAAGAAAAGATTATAGAAACAGGTTTTAGAAAAGCCTAAGGTGTCCCTTTGGGGAACGTCCCCATCATTGACTTTCGATGAGGTCGAGGACGTCGGCTTTATCCCGCCATTTTTCCTTGACCTTGACCCAGAGGTCCAGAAAAACTTTTTCACCAAGGATTTTTTCCATTTCCCTGCGGGCTTCGGTGCCGATGGCCTTTATGATTTGTCCCTGTCGGCCGATGATGATCCGCCGGTGGGTGTCTTTCTCGACGAAGATCGTGGCCCTGATGAATTTTTTCGGTTTTAGATTCACTGAAGGCTTGTCTTGAGAAAACCTTTCCTGGTCATCATCCATGGCATCGATATAGACCGCAGTGACCCAGGGAAGCTCCTGCTTCACATGACTCAAGAGCTTCTCCCGGATTATCTCTGAAAAAAGAAACCTCTGGGACTGGACGGATTTTTCATCGTCCGGGTAGATCTTCTCAGCTTCTGGTAGAAACTCGTATATCCTGTCTTCGAGGACATCCACATTCGTTCCCCGGAGAGCGGAGATAGGGATGATTTCCTTGAAATCCAGCATCTCCTTATAATGGTCGATGATCAACAGGATTTTCTCTTTTTTGATGATGTCCACCTTGTTTATCAGCAGGAAGATGGGAGTCGATATTTTTTTCAGCGTCTCGATGACGAACTCGTCTCCGTGCCCGAATTTCTGGGTGGCGTCGATGAGCAGGTTGACCAGGTCGGCTGTTTCCAGAGAAGAGTGGACAAAGCTCATCATCCGCTTGTTCAGTTTATGCAGGGGCTTGTGAATCCCGGGATTATCGACGAAGACTATCTGTCCCCTGTCAGTGGTCTTGATTCCCAGGATGCTGGTTCGTGTGGTCTGGGGCTTGTCGGAGATGATGGCGATCTTCTCACCAAGCATGTAGTTGAGAAGCGTGGATTTGCCGACGTTGGGCCGGCCAATCAGAGCAACATAACCTGATTTCATCACCGGATCTTTGTGATCCTCAGTTTTTTGACGGTCCTCTGGCCGACTTCCAGGATTTCCAGGGAGAGGTTCTTGAGCTGAATTTTTTCTCCGAGTCGAGGCAATCTTCCCAGGTGATGAGTGATCAGGCCGCCGATCGTTATATAGCTTTCTTCCCCAAATTCCATATCAAAGAGCTCTTCCACTTCTTCCACTTCCGCATCTCCCGATATTATGTAATCGAAAGGCCCTTTCTCAATGATCTGGACTTCCTCCAGGTCATACTCATCCTGGATCTCTCCCACGATCTCTTCCACCAGGTCTTCCATGGTGACCAATCCGGACACTCCGCCGTGCTCATCGACGACGATAGCCAGCTTCTGCTTTCGCTTCTGAAGCTCTTTGAGGAGTTCGGTCACTTTCATCGATTCAGGGACAAAATACACCGGTCGGATCAGGGGTTCGATCGGTTTGTTTCTGGATTCCTCATCCGCGTACTCGAGAATGTCCTTGGCGATAACAACCCCTTCGATGTTATCCACCCTGTCTTTGTAGACAGGAATTCGAGAACGCTTTTCTTTGACCACCACCTCCCTGAGCTTTCCGATGGTCGAATCTTTCCTGATGCAGGCCATGTCCACCCTGGGGGTCATGATTTCCCGGACAGTGATATCGCCGAATTCGACCACGCTTTTCAAAAGCTTGCTTTCTTCGGTCTCGATGATCCCTTCTTCTTTGGCCTCCTCGATAAAGGTCTTGATTTCCTCGTCCGAGGCTTCGTGCAGCTCTTCCTGCTCGTCATTGCCGGCTTTGATCTTGGCTATAGCCAGAAGTGGAGCTGCGAGAAAATGGGCCAGCCTGTAAGAAGGCAGAAACAGGCTGAGGATTCTTTTTCTGAAGAGAACGTTGAGAAGCCTTGGCAGGGAATCGAAGAACAGAAAGTAGGCGGCGAGCGATATCAGGAAAAACCAGAGCGGCCAGAACTTCAATCTTGGAAAGACAACGGAGATATAGACAAGAAAAGCAATGAGAAAGACGATGCGCATGAACCCGACCGCGATCCTGATCTCATCATAGATGTTCAGGATCTTCATCCGGTAATTTTTGTCTTTTTTCTCGAGGAAGCGGCTGAGGGCTATTTTGGAGAAGGAAATCAAGGACATGTAAAAGAGAGAAAAAAGAAAAGCAGCCAGGAAGCTCAAGCAGAGCCCTATCCATACATATAATTCTACGTCCATTTTAATCTTTGGCGAAGAGACTCCTTATTTTTTCTTCCTCCTCTTCGATCCCCTCAGAGTGTTCATAACCGAGAAGATGGAGAATTCCGTGGATGGTGAGAAACTCCAGCTCTCTCTCCAGGCCGTGTTCTTTGGCGAAACACTGCTTGAAGGCCTGAGGGACGGATATGACTATGTCTCCCAGGTAGAATTTCCCATCCGCGCCTTTTTCTCTCATGGGGAAGCTCAGTACATCGGTCGGAGCGTTTTTTTTCAGGAACTGCCGGTTCAACCTGGTGATGGCTCTGTTGTCCACGAAGACGAGGGTGATTTCGGGAAGATTCAACTTGTAGTGCTTGATGATTTTTTTTAGCAGCTCCTTGAATTTGTTAAGGTTCAGCCAGTATCTATGTTGCTGGTTTATTATTTCTATCATTCGATTTTTTGTTTTTCACGGCGGTCTTCTTTTTCTTCATCTCGAAGTCAAAACCAGGATATTCGATCCGGGGATGGTAGAGGGTGTAGAGGGTGGCCATGAAAGATGAAGCCATGGTCCTGAATTCCTTGAGCGAGAAATCGCAGTCATCGAGCTGGCCATCCTCGAGATAGCTGTTGATGATTTCGTTGATCATCCGTTTCAAATTCGTGCGCGAAGGCGCTTTGATGCTCCGGGCAGCCGCCTCCACGGAGTCGGAGAGCATGATCAGGGCCGCTTCCTTTGATTTCGGTATGGGTCCCGCATACCTGTAGCTTTCTTCTTTGATATCATGCATTTGCGGGTCGTATTTTTCTTTTGCCTTCTGGAAGAAGTATCGCACCAGAGAGTTTCCGTGGTGTTGTTCGATGATATCCCTGATTTCTGGGGGAAGTTTCAGTTTTTTAGCCAGCTCCACTCCCTCCTTGACGTGATTGATGATCACCAGAGTGCTCATGCTGGGCGTAAGGTCTTTATGCAGGTCGGGATTCCTCATTTTATTTTCGATGAAATATTCAGGCATCTTGCTTTTCCCGATGTCGTGGTAAAGGGCACTGGCCTTTACCAGCATCGGGTCCAGTTTTAGTTCTTCAGCGGCAGATTCAGCCAGGGATGCGACCAACAGAGAGTGATGATAAGAACCCGGAGCTTCGATGGCCATCTTCCTGAAAATCGGCAGGTCTGAATTGGAGAGCTCCAGAAGCTTGGATTGGGTGAGAAAACCGAACAGAGGCTCAAAAACAGGAAGGAAAAGAAAGGCCAGGGATGCACTCAGAAGCCCCCCGACAAGCCCCATAAGGAGCTCACTGACGAAGATGTCCGCCGGTCCTATGCTTTCCTTTATAAGATGAATGATGATGATGATAAAGATGTTAATAGGGGCTACCAGGTGAAAGCCGGCCCGAAATGTGGAATTCCGGTTGTGATTCCCGTAGTATTTGATTCCGTAGATCGCCGCCAACCCTCCGATGAAGCAGAAGATGACCATGTTGAAATCACCTTTGAAAAAGTAGCCGGCAAGGATGCTGTTGATGACAGTATAGAAAAGGGCAAGCTGGCTTCCGGTGAGAAAAGCGAATATGAGCACACCGAATTGGAGGGGGAAGGCATAGGTGTAGCTTTCAAGATGTTTGAGCAGAAAGAAATTCGAACTGCCGCTGAAAGTCCCGGCCAGAAAGAGACAGAGTTTGTAAGAAAGAATGCTGATGATAAGAGTGGCACCCATCATGATGAAATTTTTCAGCGCCCGCTTGAATTTCAATATCGATTTGAGATAGTACCAGAGCGTGAGGAGGATCAATCCGAAAAGGAGGAATGTGCCGGAGAAATTAGTCAGCCAATTCGGTCTGGCACGGAGGTTCTGGTTGATTACTCTTATCTGATTCAGTTCATCCTGTTTGATTTCGTCTCCTTTGCGGAGGATGACTTTCCCCTTTTTTATGGTGTAGAAGACAGTCTCTATGCTCTGGCGTGCCTTCTCCTTTCGTTCGTCTGATTTCATCCGGTTGTATTTGATGTTTTCCTTGAGGAAATGGTGGGAGAGGGAGAGGAGAAGGTTTTTTTCGCTTGAAGGAATATCGAGCTGGTCTATTTCTTCGTTCAATTTCCTCTTGGCTTCGCTTATGTCCAGTATTTGATTGACTCTCACAGTCTGCTCTGTCTGCTGGTCGCTGTAAAGAATGAATCCCTTGCTCTGTTCTCCGCGGTAAAAGAGTGTTTTGGAAGTGATGATTCCCTGTTGAGAAACCTTTCCCAGGAGGCTGATCAGACTGTCTTCGATGCTGGCAGCGAATTCGGTCCTTATCAGAGTTCTCAGATCGCTGTAGGAAAGGGTTAGGTCATATTTTTCAAGTATTTCTTTCTGGAATACTTCGCTCCTTCGGGCCGTGATAGGCTCCTTGAGCCACTGCCTTCCGAGAATGAAGAATTCGTGGGTCTCCTCTTCTGCGGTTAAAAAAACATTCGGGTCAAAGTCATAGACCAGAAGTGCGGCCTCAGCAGCCTCTTTCCTTCTTTTTTGGGTTGTCTCCGTATCTTCGATGGTCAAGTTTTCCGGGGCGACGATATCCGAAGGAGCGATGTCTCCCAGGGCAAAGTCATCGGGCAGGGATTTTGACGGCAGATAGGAGATGAGGTAAGAGATGGCAGCCACAAAGATAAAAAGATAAGTAAAGGGACTTTTGATGAGCTTCCTCCAGAAGCTCATCTTTTCTTCTTTTGGAGGGGCGCCCTTTTTTGGTTTTGTGGAGGAAGGTTCTTTGCTTTTGAAGAACTTGATGTCTTTAAAGGATACGATGCTCATCTACTTCTTTCGAGATTTCGCCTCAGCCTTCTGGTAGGCTTTTATGATTTTTTGAACCAGTGGATGCCTGACAACATCCCTTTCGCTAAAATGGACGAAAGCTATCCCACTTATTTTAGAGAGAATTTTCATGGAATGCAAGACACCGGATCGTTCAGGCCGGGGCAGGTCGATCTGAGTGATATCCGCAGTGACCACCATTTTGGAATCTAAGCCCGCTCGTGTCAGGATCATTTTCATCTGTTCTTTAGTCGTGTTCTGGGCTTCATCGAGGATGATGAAAGAGCTATTCAACGTTCGCCCTCTCATGTAGGCGAGGGGAGCGATCTCAATGATTCCTCTCTCGATCAACCTGTTCGCCTGCTCTGTCTGTGCCAGGTCGAAGAGCGCATCATAGAGAGGGCGAAGGTAGGGATTGATCTTCTGTTGCATATCTCCGGGCAGGAAGCCCAGCTTTTCGCCGGCTTCAACGGCAGGCCGGGTGAGGATGATCCGGTTGACAACCTTGTTCTGGAGGAATGTCAGGGCCATGGCCATGGCCAGGTAGGTCTTGCCAGTTCCTGCGGGGCCGATGCCGAACACCAGGTCATGGGTTTTGATCGTCTGGATGAATTCCTGCTGTGTCAGGCTCTTGGGGGTCACGGATTTGCGCGATAGGTTTAGCGGCTCGGCTGGAGAAAAATCATCCAGGCGATGAGCGCGGCCTTCCTCGAGCAGGTCGAGCACGATATGAAAATCCTCTTCCTTGAGATTATATCCTTTCTCCTCGAGCTCGTTCATCTTATTAAAATAGCCTTTGGCGAATTCGACTTTTCCCGGGTCACCGTCTATCATCAAGCTGTCGCCTCGGACAGACAGAGATATTCCGAGCCTTTTCTCCAGTTTTTTCAAGTTCTGGTCCAGCACTCCAGAAAAAGAGTTTTTCCTGAAGGAGGGGTGTTGGATTTTTTCCA
>Ga0209427_10010296_pt1 | contig 10374 bp, 14 predicted proteins | sample DeeMarSWOR136_30_FD_187465 | JGI IMG/M metagenome (GOLD analysis project Ga0209427, IMG submission 187465) | Marine sediment microbial communities from White Oak River estuary, North Carolina - WOR-1-36_30 (SPAdes) (version 2) | ecosystem: Environmental > Aquatic > Marine > Intertidal zone >...
CCTCTTTCCTTAGCTGCCTTAGCCACCAGCCTCCCCGCCTCGCCAGCACCGATAACCAGCAGCTTGCACCCGCCCAGCTTACCGACCACCCGGGCGGCTAAGTCCACCGCCACCGAGCTGACCGAAAGCGGCTTTTTGCTGATTCCAGTCTCCTCACGCACCCGCCGCCCGGCCCGGATGGCACTCTGGAAAATATGGCGCAGCGGCAGATTGACCTTCTTTGCCTTCTCGGCAATATCCAGCGCCTTCCTTACCTGGCCCAGCACCTCAAATTCACCAACCACCATTGAGTCCAGACCACCGGCAACCCGGAACAGGTGCTCAGCTACCGCCTCACCGCTGAAGCGATAGGCATACCGGCGCAGGTCGGCATTGCTGATATCCAGGTGAGCCTTTAAGAAATCAAGGCTGGCTTCCTCAGCCTGCCCGGCGGTATAAACTTCAGTGCGGTTGCAGGTGGACAAAATAACGCCGTGGGCAACGTAGCTGCCCAGCAGGGAAAGGGCTTCCCCCAGCTTGCCCGCCCTGACCGCCGCCTTCTCCAGGATAGCCACCGGTGCCGCCTGATAATTGATGCCGACCAGATTAATCTGCATATTATCCCACCTTGAGCTTGCTCAGAATGAGCGCCCTGGCTTTCTCTTTCTCGCCTTTACTTAATAATTCAGTGAGCTTATCCAAATCCAGTGCTGCCTGCCAGTCATCACCGCCAACCGTAATCCCCCGCCGCTTTAGCCCGGTGCGCACCTCATCAACAAAAAGCGCCAGGGCGGCATACTCCTCGCCGAATTTTTCTTCCAGCCTGGCCCGGATTTTGCGCGCCAGTGCCGGACTGCGCCCCGCCGTGGCGACGGCAATGGTAACATCACCGCGGCGCAGGCAAGAGGGGACAATAAAATCCGAGTTCTCGGCGTCATCAACCACATTGACCAAAACCGCCTTATTCTTAGCCTCCCTAACTATCTGCCGGTTGGTATCGCTATCACCGGTAGCGGCGATGGCCAGAAATGAATCTTTCAGGTCTCCCGCCTGATATTCGCGGTTCAAGGCTGTTATCTCGCCGTGCTCAGCCAGCTGAACCAGCTCCGGGATAAGATTAGGGCTGATTACGGTAACCATGGCCCCGTGCTCCAGTAGCGCCTTCACCTTGCGGAGGGCGACCTCCCCTCCCCCGACCACGACACACTTCCGGTCTTTAATATTGAGGGAAACGGGATAGTAAGCCGGCTTTGGCTCGCCTCTTTTCATAGCCGATATTTGACCCTCTTTTTCTTGATTTCTCTGGTGCTGAACAGCAACACGCCGTCTTTAAGCCCGGTCTGCCGGGATACCTTGTCCGCAATTTTCCGGCAGGCTTCTCTGGTGTGACCGTGAATCATGGCAAAGAGGTTGTACTGCCATAACGGGTTGGTCTTTCGCTCATAACAGTGGCTCACCTCGCTGAGCTGGGCCAGCTTCTGACCGGCAGCATCAACCATCTGTGGTGGTGCCACCCAGCACGCCATAGCGTTGGCTCTGAAGCCAACCTCACGGTGATTGACCGAGGCGCCAAAGCGGCGTATAACGCCGCGCGGTAATAAAGACTGGCACCGGGCTAAAAATTCGGCTGCATCCATATTGAGCCGGGCGGCCATCGCGCCAAACGGGTCTGAAACCAGCGGCAGGTCATTCTGTAATTCATTGATTACCCGCCGCTCTGTCGCCGAGAGTTTAACTGGTCGAGGAAGTTCACCCCCGCCCAGATGGGTGCCTATCTTAAACTGCTTTAACACCGGCAGCGAAAAGGCAGTCTCGGCGCCAATAGCCGTGCTTAGACATTGTATTTCAGCCTCAAGGTCAGCCTCCGGCGGCAGCGACAGGGTGAACCAGAGATTAAAGCGGTGCTCCCGTTCATAGCCGTGGCTTACTCCGGGGTGCTCGTTAATAATTTTAGATGCTCTCTCCAAACAATCTTGGCTTATCTTCATAGCCACCAGTGTTGTCTGGTAACCGAGGCGCCGGCTATCCAGCACCGGTCCTATCTCCCGGATGATACCCTTCGCCTTCAACCGCCTGATATGCTCAATGACCTCGTCCAGGCTGATACCCAGACGCTGCCCCAGCTCGGCATACGGCTCCCCGCTCAGAGGGAACTCCGCCTGCACTATGTCAAGCAGTCTGGGCTCAAGGCTATTTAATTTCATACTGAACACCCCCGGCGGGCGGCTCATAGACACAGTAAGGCTCCGCCTCAAGAAAATCCCCGGTAGCCTCATAGGCACGCGCCCGGCAGCCACCGCAGATTAATTTATACCCACAGAGACCGCACTTCCCCTTCAGCCGGGAAAGGTCTCGCAGCTGGTTAAATAGGGGCGAATTGAACCAGATATTGTGGAAGCCTTCCTGCCGGATATCGCCGGCGACCACGTCAAGGTAGCCGCACCCCTTCACCTTGCCCTGGGAAGAGACAAAGCAGAAGCTGATGCCGGCGAGACAGCCCCGGGTAAGAGTATTCCCCGGGTTGTGAGCCGTGCTCAGCACCGGGCTTTTTGCCTGCTCCTGCCTCTGCTGGACGACACGCAGGTAGTGGGGCACATCGGTCGGCTTGAAGAACATCCGCTCCCCCAGCTCCAGCTGCTTATCGTATATCCAGTTGAGCGTCTGCTCGTATTGCTCCGGCGGTAGCTCTACTGACTCCAGTCCCTTGCCCCGGCCGGTTGGCACCAGCATAAAGGGGTGAAAGGCAACCGCCCCCACCTCCAGTGCCAGCGTCAATAAATCATCCAGATAGCCCACATTGAGCTGGGTGATGGTGCTGTTAATCTGGACTTCAATACCCGCCCGGCGGGCATGGGCGATACCAGCCAGGGCGGCGTCAAAGGCGCCCGACTGACCGCGAAAATCATCCTGAAGCCCGGCTACGGGAAAGTCCAGGCTGACGGCGACACGCGATATCGGCACCACCTTCATTTTCCGTGCCATTTCCTCATTGATAAGGGTGCCGTTGCTACCCATGACCACCCTTAATCCCTTGCCGACGGCATAGTCGGCAATTTCAAAGATGTCCTGTCTGACCAGCGGCTCACCGCCGGTGAGGATGATAATCGGCCGACCCACTTCCAGTATCTGGTCAACGAGACGAAAACACTCCCCGGTTGATAACTCATCGGGATACTGCTCATCGCCTGACGAGCTGCGGCAGTGGGCGCAGAATAGATTGCAGTTTCGGGTCACCTCCCAGGCGACCAGCCGCAAATCGGGGGTAAGTATATCCTTTTGTTCAGCTGCCATCAGCTTAGGCCAATCTCCCTATCGCTCAGGTAACAGGCCGGGTCTTCCGCCCAGACATCGCCGGAGACTGCCTCCGCCCGCACCCTCAGGTTGCCGTTACAGAGATCAAGGTAACGGCAGCGCCCGCAGCGCCCCTTGAGCAAGCTCTTGCGGTTACGTAAATCCCTTAGCAGCGGTTCGGAGGTGTCCCGCCAGATATCACTGAATTTTCGTTGCCGGACGTTGCCCAGCGCATAGTGCCACCAGAACTGGTCGGGGTGGACATTGCCCAGGTCATCAACCGCCGCTATTCTGATGCCAGAGTTATTACCGCCGTTGCGCTTTAGCAATTCCAGGACTTTATCGGCGCGCGCCGGGTCGCCCTCTTTCAGTTTGAGATAGAGATAGACACCGTCAGCGTGGTTGTCCACGGTGAGGACTTCTTTATCCAGACCGCGCCGGTGCAAATCTAGAGTATGCGCGCAGATTTCATCCACCACCACCCTGGTCTGGGAATGGGTGATATCCTCTTCCTTAAGATTACTGCCCCGCCCCGAGTAGGCGAGGTGATAGAAACAGGCACGGTGGATACCCTCCGCCTCAATTAACTGAAAAATAGCCGGAACCTGCTGGTAGTTGTGCCGGGCGATGGTCAGGCGCAGTGAAACCCTCAACCCGGCGCCGATACAGGCCCTGATGCCGCTAAGGGCTGCCTGATAGGCGCCCTCTTTACCGCGGAAATAATCATTGCTGGCGCCGATGCCGTCCAGGCTTATGCCTATCTCGGCAAAGCCAATATCGCTCAGCCTGCTGGCTATTTCTTTCGTAATCAGAGTGCCGTTGGTGGAGAGGACAACCCTTATACCCAGCTCTCTGGCCAGACTAGCCAGCGCCAAGATATCCGGCCTGAGCAGCGGCTCACCCCCGGAAAATAGAAGCACCGGCACGCCAAACTCGGCTAAGTCAGTGATAAATTTCTTACCGGCGGCGGTATCCATTTCCTGCGGGGACTTCTGACTGTCGGCAAGGGCATAGCAGTGCCGGCAGCTTAGGTTACACTGCCGGGTGCAGTTCCAGACCACCACCGGGCGCGGGGCCGACTGGGCTGGCTCCTGCCCGTAACGGAGGCGGTCACCGAAGCTGACATTATCACAGAGGAGACGCGAGACTGATATCAACCCTTAGTTCCTCCCCCCGCCTTCTGCTGGTGGGCGTCCACCAGCGAGACCAGCGCCTCGTCCAGAACATGGGCCACCAGCGGTATCGCCTCCACCACCCGCCCGGTAAAGGCTTCTTTCTTTCTCATCAGCTGGGTGGCGGCGTGCATAATCGGTTCGCGGTGCAGGATAAAAGCCTCCACCGAATCAGTCAGGGTCAGCCCCGTCTCAGCCAGGGTTTCGCCAAAATCGTGACCGACCTCATGAATCATCTGGGTGGTCTCCTCCCGTCTGGCGGGCTCGGTAATGTATTTAATAATCAAATCGAGCAGGTGCCGGCCCAGCTCCGCCATATGCCGTCCTGATTTTTCATTGAGGTGGCGAAACCAGGGCTTGTCCTTCAGGGAGGTGCGCGCAATCTGGCGCAGTATATCAGCCGTATCCTCCAGCTCCAGGACCAGGTCTTTGATGCCCAGCATTTTGGGGTGCGAGCTCATGAACTTCTTCAGCTCTGAGCGCGAGTAACGGCGGTGCCCGCCCGGGGTGACGAACGCCTTTATCTTGCCCTCATCGGTCCACTGTCGCAGGGCGGCCTCGCTGACCCCCAGCAGGTGGCTGGCTTCGCTGATGCTGATTAACTGCTCCGGCTCCAAAACTCCCCCGATAACCTACTAAAATCTCCAAAATCCTACAAAAATCTGCATCATTATACTGCATGAAACGCCGATAAGCAAGGGGGGCGGGGGTGTTGACTAAAGATATATATCAGTCTTAGTATAAAAGTATTATTGGTTTGGGTGATTAGAGTCTAGGACGATTCTAAATGGAGAAAGAAGAGAAAGCCTTAGCTAAGCTTCGAGAACAAGCTATGGAACCTTTAGCTGGAGTGCTAAAACGGGTTGAACAAGCGTACACCGCTTATGTGGCGGCGGAGAAAGAAGTAGCTAGGGTCTATAAGACTAATGAACAGCAAGTGGAGCAGTCTTATAAAGAGGCAGAGCAGCAAGCTAATATCACGTGTGAGCAGGCGATTGAAAGAGCCGCCAAGACTCGCGAGGTAGCGGAACAGCAGGCTGAGGAAGTCTATCGAAAGGCGAAAGAACATGCCAAGAAAACTTATGATAAAAGCGTGCAGCAAGTACTGCGAGTTCGCAGAGAGAAAATAGAGCAAGCTTGGCAAGCTTTCAACTCAGAATTTGAAAGAATGTGGAGTATTTATACAAAAGATATCCTACATAAAGTTTATCAGGAGCCCGAAAAAATCGAAGGTGCTGAATTCCTCATGCCGCTATCTGGTTCTACCGACCCTGTTCTAGCAGAACTATGGGATAATGCTGATGATGCCTACTACGACAACTTATAAGCGTGGAAGCGTAGTCCTCGTTAGCTTCATTTTTACAGACGAAACCGGAGCTAAAAAGCGTCCCGCCGTTGTAGTTAGCTCAGATAAATACCATAAAGACCGCCAAGAGGTTATTATAGCAGCAATCACTAGTAGAACAGACCGCATATTGGCTGGTGACCTTTTGATAAGGGACTGGAGTGAAGCAGGGTTGAAGAGTCCATCGGTAGCAACTGGAATTATCAGGACAATAAAGCACGACATGATTGTCCAAAAGTTAGGCACACTTTCAAAATGTGATCTTAGCGAAATCGATAAAAATTTGTATGTTATCCTCGGGATAAAATAAGGGCAGTTTTCCTTAATATCCCCCCCACCCCCTCCGCCCCAATACAGCCTCCCCCCCATAGCTTGGAGCTTGTTTCAGCGTGTAGTATATGTAGTATAATTAGATAGCTGGCCTTTGGGGGAAACCGAGATGGATGATGAGATTAAGAGTGCCCATGAGATAGCCATGGAGAAGGTGGCGAGGCTGGGGGAGGTGACCGACCAGGAGCGCCTGAGCTGGAAGTACGTCCCGGAAGGGGAGAAGCTGGCGGCACGCTACCTCAAGCAGGGGCTTAATCTGGTGGCTGAGCTGAGCCAGTATGAGGAGAAGGTAAAAGAATACGTCGTCAAGGGTGCCGAGGAGATACTGGCCCGAAACATCAACCTGCCCAAAGACGAAGTCATCAAGAAGACCAACCGCCGGGCAATGGAGGGCTTGAAAACCCTGAAGCGCGACAAGGTCGGCGTGGAGAATGTCTTCAGCCAGATGAGACGCCTCTTTGACCACTATCTGGAAACGGGGGAGCAGCAGCGCCGGCAGGCTTACGAGACCCTGAAGACCGAATTTAACGCCCGGGTCCAGCAGGCAGTCCAGCAACAGACGGGCATGCCGATGGGGATAAAGATTGATATTGAAAGAGAGCCCCAGTTCCAGGAGGAGTGGCGCCGAATGCAGGCCCAGCTGGAGGCGCCCTATCTGGGGTATTTAGACCAGTACAAGCAGGCGCTATCAAGTATTACCTGATGGGAATGACTGATGGATATTGATGACGAGAGAATCAAATACGTCGTTGAGCACACTGAAATAATCAGACCGCCGAAGCAGAGTCTGGCCACCTTCGGCACCACTAATATCGGCTATTACCTGCTCACCGTGCCGGCTTATGCCGAGCTGGTCAAAGACATTGCCGAGACGGCGGTCAGGGAGGGGCGGATAATTGTGGGCCGACCGAGGATTGTCACCCCCTACTACCTCTCCCGTCTGGAGGGGTTCAGCCCGGAAGCCAAGAGATATTTTGAGCTGCTCATCAAGACCCAGGGGCGCGATGCCCCCGGCCTGTTCTACAGCTTCCGCAACGAGCCGAAAGAGCTCAGCATCGTATCGGATAACCTGCCGGCGGTAATTGATAAGCTTAACGCCAAGCTGGACAAGGGTGGTGACCCCCTGACCTCAATCATCAAGGGGCAGGATGAGCTCTGGGATGTATCGCTGCTCAAGTTTATCTACGAAATTACCCGGAGCTCACTGCAGGACAACCTGACGCAGATGGAAACCCGGGGGCTGCTGGACATAGATACCAAGGGCATCCCGGCTGATGCCAAGGCCCGAATTGAGGAGCTTTTCGGCCGGGTGGCGCGGGGCGAGCTTGAACCCCGCGAACTAAAAGATGAGCTTGACCGCTGGGGAGTCTTTGATGAGTACCAGGACCGGTTCTTCAATATCTTCCGCCAGAGAAGATAGGAAACTGATACGGTGAAGATTGCGCTGATTGACGCCAGAGACCTGTCCGAAGCCTGGTTTCTCTGCCTGCGCCAGACGCTGAGCGAAGGCACCAAATATAAAATCGAGCGGGGCAGCTACGCCGGTCAGCAGCGCCAGGAGCTTGAGCTGGTGGTGGTCCAAATCAGGCACCCGGCAACCAGGCCCCTGATTCCCGGCGTCCCCGCCGGAGTGCCCCCACCCACCTCCATGGAGTATGTAGAAGACTACCTCCCCTACCTGATGACCGCCCACAAGGGCGAGGAAGAACAGTATACCTACGGCCAGTACCTGGAAAAACAGATTACCGAAGTAATCAAGATGTATAAGGAGGACGGCTTTAACACCAATCAGGCTTTTATGGCGGTAGGCGATAGCCAGTCCATCTATCTTGCCGACCCTCCCTGCCTCCGAGCCATCGATACCCGGGTCCGCGACAACCGGCTCCACTTTATCGTCTATTTCCGCTCCTGGGACCTGTGGGCTGGCTTCCCCTCCAACCTGGCTGCCATCCAGCTGCTGAAAGAGTATATGGCGTCCGAGATAGGGGTTGATGACGGCGAGCTCATCGCCATGAGCAAGGGCCTGCACCTCTATGAGTATGCCTGGGAACTAGCCCAGCTTACCGCCGCCATGGCATAACTCAGCCTTGCGCTGGAACCCCGCTCAGACTTACCAGAATCGCCGTAGAGCCCAGTATTACTTAAACCAATAGAAACTTACCTTTTCCCATTTTTAGCGTTATAATAATCTAGAACCTAAAATAAGGAGATTCCACCATGAAAAAGATAGCGATGGCTTTAATGCTGGTGACACTTGTCCTGATACCAGCTGCCTGCGCCGGGGCAGCCCAGGAAGCCGGCGCACCGTCAGTAATTGCCCCCACCGCACCCGCGCCGGCACCGGCCGCACCGGCGGTAGGGATGCTACCAGGGAAAGACTATACCTCTGAAGGTATGCCCGGCACCGCCGAAGAGCGGATGATAATCCGCACCGGCGATATGTCACTGGTGGTTGCTGATGTCATGCAGGCGCGCGACGAGGTTGCCCAGCTGGCGGTAAGCCTTAACGGCTATGTCGTCTCGTCCCGAATCTGGGGGGAGGAACAGGAGATGAGGGGGCAGATATCGATTCGGGTGCCGGATGAACAGTTTGAGCCCGCCCTGACCAAACTGAGAGAACTGGCTATAAGGGTGGAATCGGAGAGCACCGATAGCCAGGATGTAACCGAGGAGTACATTGACCTGGAAGCCAGGCTGAAGAACGCCGAAGCCACCGAGAGCCAGTACCTCGCCCTGCTGGACAGAGCCACCGAAGTGGAAGACATCCTCAACATCTATAACAGCCTGTCCCGGGTGCGCACTGAGATTGAGCAAATCAAGGGGCGGATGCAGTATCTGGAGCGGACCACATCAATGTCCTACATCTCGGTAAGACTGGAGCCGGAAGCTACCGCCGCGCCGCTGGCCCGTGCCGGCTGGAGTATGCTGGAGGAGTTCAAATCAGCCATCCGCGGCATCGTTGTCTTCGGGCAGTGGCTGGGCACCGTAGCCATCTGGCTGATAATCTTTGTCCCGTTGTGGGGAGCTATCATCGGGATTATCTACTACTGGCGCCGGCGCCGGAAGAAGGCTTAGCACTCTACTTTGACTGAAGCCGTTCTATCACTTCGGGCTGAGTCAAGCCAGCCACGGCGATGATTTTGTTCCGGCTGGTATGACCGCTTATTATGGTTATCGCCCTTTTATCCAGCGCTAATTGCCGGCTTAAAAGGGCGAGCAGTTCCCGGTTTGCTTTACCTTTGACCGGCGGTGCGGCTACCCTTACCCGCCATACACCACCGCTAAAGTCAACCACCTCGCTCCGGGCAGCACCCGGGTAGACCCTCAATGAGATCCTGGCTTCACTTTCGGTCATAGCTTACGGAGGCTATTCATAAGACCCGGCACGCCCAACGGCGAAAGCGATGGTGGCCAGGAGTAAAACCGCCGACAGTGCCAGCCAGAACATGGTGGTAAACTCGGCACCGAGGGGTGGCATATACCCAAAGGCATTGACAACTCCAGCCACCGCACTTAGCCCGCCCAGAGCGCCGAAAATCCAGGCTAAAATTACCATGATAGAACCTCCCCAGGTTAAGCAGTGCCCAACCTGTTTTGGCTTTATTCTAGCTCATAGTTACGCTATAATCAATAGGCGCCAGCCAATTATGAGGTAATAAGGTAGGGGTTATAAAGTAAGGGTAGTATGACCAGCTTAGCGCAAGAGATAGGCAATCTGCTGCGGCAAAAGGGGCTGACCCTGGGGGTAGTTGAATCCGCCAGCGGCGGTCTAATCTCACACCTGATAACCAATGTCCCCGGCAGCTCCGACTATTATAAAGGGTCAATTACCGCCTACCGCGATGAGACCAAGACGGGGGTGGTTGGGGTAAAATCAGCTACGGTCAATAAATACGGTGCGGTCAGCCCCCAGGTGGCTGAGGAAATGGCCGCCGGGGGGAGAAAAATACTGGCCAGCGATATATGCTTGGCCGATACCGGTATCGCCGGACCGACCGGAGGCAGCGCCGAGAAGCCGGTCGGGCTATTCTATATTGGCTTAGCCCACTCCAGCGGGAGCTCAAGCCAGAAACACATCTTCCCGGGAAGCCGGGAGGAGAATAAACAGGCCTCCGCCCAGGCAGCACTGGGCTGGTTGAAAGAATATCTAACAAGTCTAAAATAGAAAGGTGTAAGTTGCCGAAAAAGATGGTCAAAATAGTTAGCGCTATCCTGATAACCCTGCTGGCCCTGATATCGGTTTCTTCCTGTGCCCCG
>Ga0209427_10010298_pt1 | contig 10374 bp, 7 predicted proteins | sample DeeMarSWOR136_30_FD_187465 | JGI IMG/M metagenome (GOLD analysis project Ga0209427, IMG submission 187465) | Marine sediment microbial communities from White Oak River estuary, North Carolina - WOR-1-36_30 (SPAdes) (version 2) | ecosystem: Environmental > Aquatic > Marine > Intertidal zone >...
CCATCGTTCCCTGCGGATCATGCAGGTAATGCGTCCATTCGTCCATGTCCCCCGGCCACGGCTTGATGGTTTTCGTCCACTCGCCGGTACACTGAACGTACGCCACACCTCTTGGTGCCAGGACGCGCCGGACCTCGGCCATTGGCACATCGCCGAGATTCTCAGCCACAAGGAGGTTCACGAGGTTGTCGATGTAGGGCAGTTGTTCGCCGTCGAAAAGGTCAACCGAGACTCTACCGTAAAGACCGAGCGAGCGGATATGCCTGCGGGCTTCTTCCACATTTTGCGGATCTTTGTCGAGGCCGTGCACAAGGGTGCTGTCGCCCGCGCCGAACGCAGCGGTGAGCTTGCCGTCGCCGCACCCGACGTGAACGATCAGACCGCCCTTGACACCCGTGGCGTCCAGGATCTCTTTTGCCGTCCGTTGCTGTTCCGGAAGCTGAGCAAACGCCACCGAAACGAGAAATAGCACCAAAACAAAAAATAGAATGACTCTGGATACTCGAATTTCTGACCTCATGAGATATCTCCTTCGTAGTCGAATATTAACCAAAAGATGAGCCGATCGTTCTTGCCACACTACGGATATGATCAGCCGCCTTTCGGTATTCCTCTGCGCCTTTCAAGTGTTCCAGCATAAGCGGCGTATCCGGAATTTTGCTCAGCTCTCTTAAGAACGTGGCGTAGTCCAGGCCGCCCAGGCCCGGACGGACCTCGTCGAGATGGGTCGTGAGCTTCATCTGTAAGAGAATGTCCTTGGCATGACAGCTTTTGATATACGGACCGAGCTTCTCAAAACATTCCCGTATCAGTTGGCCATTCCCGAAATATCGCTGCGGGCTGCACACCAGATTAACCGGATCAAGATGGACGGCGAAATGCTTTCGATCTATAGCCTTGTATAAACGCAAGTAGGAATCAGCCGAATCCGGATAAGCCCAGGGCATCGTCTCCAAAGTAAAGTAGGTTCGAGTCGGCTTGACATCGTCAATAATGGATCGCGTTACCTCGACAATCATATCAAAGGTCTCGTCGGTAAGATTCTCCGGAGAAGGCCCGTCCCACTGTTCGCCCCGCGAGCCGGTGATATTCACGCAACACCTGGCGCTAATCCGGTCCGCCAGTGCCAGTTGTGTACGGCATTTTTCCAGAGCCGTTCGGCGTGTTTTCTCGTCGGGGCTGATCGGATTGCTCCAGGCCCCGACCTCGGCAATAATGATGTCGGCCTTTTCCGCAGCCTGAGCGTATGCTTTGACGATATCGTCCTCAGCCTCGGCGCCGACCGGGCAGTAGGCGGCCCTGTAGCCGAGTTTCTTTACCGCCTTCACCCAAGCATCCGGATCTGTGTATTTCTCAAATATCGGCCCACCAAGTCGTAGGCGCGGCATCTGTGTCTGGGCGGCGGAAAGGTCAATCGCTGACGTGGAGGCCAGGAGGGTCGCTCCAAACAAAGATTTCTTCACAAAGTCGCGTCGTGACGTCGATTTCTCATCGCGTTCCATTCTTCGTACCTCCGAATGACATAACAGATTCACATTTGATATTCTAACCGAATAGCGTGATGAACTCACGTAGAAACTACCCCGACCGAACAGATAGGGATTCCAATCCGAAAGATACGTCCGTTGACATTCTGTCACTGTATCAGTAGTCTACAGCAATCCTAATACAATAATGAACTAATCAATCAAGCAGTCAGGAGGTAACAAAAAAACATGAAAGCATCCCATCGCTTAATGAACACTATCAAGACCGCCGTCATCTTAGGATTGCTCTTTGCCGCTCATGACGTTATAGCTCAAGGCACACTCTCGGATTATCAGCGTGCCCTTAATCTACACGAAACCCTCGCCGACAAGGTGTTCAAAGACCGCGTGAGCCCTCACTGGTTCCAGGACAACACCCGATTTTGGTATCGTAACGATCTGCCGGAGGGCAAACGCGAATTCATCCTTGTTGACGCTGAGAAGGGCACCCGGAAACCCGCGTTCGACCATGAACGACTGGCCGCTGCCTTAGCAAAGGCCACAGATCGAGAGATACAGGCCGAGAAGCTTTCCATCGACCGTCCGACATTCGACGAATCCGGCTCGTCGCTCACATTCAGTCACGAGAGCCGTTGGTGGAAGTGCGATCTGAATTCGTACGAAATCGAGGCGACATCCGGGGAAGATTTGCCGAGCTCCTCACTTCAGCCCCTCCGCAGACCGCGACCGAGCCGGCGAAGCGGCAGAGAGACATCGGTTACCTTCATCAACCGCACGGAGAAGGATATCGAGATCTACTGGCTTGATTCAGAACGGCAGCGTAAGCACTACGCCACGGTAGCGGCCGGCGATCAGCACCGTCAGCACACGTTTGCCGGTCACGTTTGGCTGGTGACGGACAAGGAGGGGAAGATGCTGGCCGCGTTCATGGCTGAGGAAGAGCCGGCCGATGCCGTCATAGACGAGAATACGATTCGTCAGGCCGCGGACCGAGGAGGATCGACGGAGCCGAGAGGGCGAAGGGAACCGGGCGCGCGAGCACAGTCCCCCGATGGCAGATGGTCGGCGTTCATCAAAGACCACAACCTGTATGTGCAGAACCTCGATACCAAGGACGAAACGGCACTGACCGAGGAAGGTACGGAGGAGGATGCCTATTCGAATCGGCTCCAGTGGTCGCCCGACTCGACCAAGCTCGTCGCTCTCCGTACGCGCAAAGGCGACGAGAGAAAGGTCTATCTGATCGAGTCTTCACCTAAAGATCAGTTGCAGCCCAAGCTCCATGACTACTCGTATCTCAAGCCTGGCGACCAGGTGGCAATCAGCAAACCTCATCTGTTTGACGTCATCACCAAGCGCCATATCGATATCCCGGACGAACTTTTCCCGAATCCCTGGAGCATCTCCGAAATTCGCTGGGTGCCGGACTCCAGCCGGTTTACCTTCCTCTACAACCAACGGGGGCACCACAGACTCCGCATCATCAGCGTGGACGCCCATACGGGCGAACCGCGTGTCATCGTCGATGAGCAGAGCAAGACGTTCATCGACTACTCCGGGAAACGATTTAGCCGTTACCTCGATGATACGAACGAAATCATCTGGATGTCGGAACGCGAGGGTTGGAACCATCTCTATCTCTATGATGCCGAGACGGGAAGCGTCAAGAACCAGATCACCAGAGGCCCGTGGGTCGTCCGTCGTGTCGAGAGCGTGGACGACGAAAAGCGGCAAATCTGGTTTCAGGCCGGCGGGATTCGACCCGAGCAGGACCCTTATTATGTCCATTTCTGCCGGGTCAACTTCGACGGCTCCGGCTTGACGGTGCTCACCCAAGGCAACGGCACGCACGAGATCACCTTCTCACCCGACCGGCGATTCTTCCTCGACCGGTGGTCCCGCGTCGATCTGCCGCCGGTCACGGAGCTGCGCTGCGCCGAGGGCGGCAAGCTCGTCTGCGAGCTGGAGCGGGCCGAATGGGACGCCCTGCGGGCCACCGGCTGGCGCACGCCGGAACGATTTGTCGCCAAGGGCCGGGACGGCGAGACAGATATCTATGGCATTATCATCCGTCCAAGCAACTTCGATCCCGCTTGCACATACCCCGTGATTGAGAAGATCTATGCGGGCCCGCAAGGCGCCTTCGTGCCAAAATCGTTCGGGCTCCAGACCCGCGAGCATGCGATCGCCGAACTCGGTTTCATCGTCGTGCAGATCGACGGCATGGGGACGTCGTACCGCTCCAAGGCCTTTCACGATGTCTGCTGGAAGAACCTGGGCGATTCGGGCTTTCCCGACCGGATTCGCTGGATGAAGGCGGCTGCGGCCAGGTATCCTTACATGGACCTGACGCGCGTCGGCATCTTCGGCGGCTCAGCCGGCGGACAAAGCGCTCTGCGCGCGCTGTTGGCTCATGGCGATCTCTACAAGGTCGGCGTTGCCGATTGCGGCTGCCACGACAACCGCATGGACAAGATCTGGTGGAACGAACAATGGATGGGCTGGCCCATCGGGCCGCACTATGAAGAGCAATCGAACGTGACGCAAGCCCACAAGTTGCAAGGCAAGCTGCTACTGACCGTCGGGGAGCTCGACAGGAACGTGGATCCCGCCTCAACCATGCAGGTTGTCGACGCCCTGATCAAGGCCGACAAAGACTTCGACATGCTGATCGTCCCGGGCGCCGGGCACGGCGTGGGGGAGAGGCCCTACGCCAGCCGGCGACGGATGGATTTCTTCGTGCGCCACTTGCTCGGCGTCGAGCCGCCCAGCCGGGACCAGACACGCAACAAGAACGATAGCTGATACCTATAATAGTCAATCTACGTTCGTCGTCGGTTTCCTTAATCTTTTTATGGCCTCTTTCAGCCTTGCGTCCCGCGCCGACTCTCGTAAGACATCCTTTATCGTCTCATCCCGCAGCTTCTTTAGGCCCTCCGGCAAATCGCTCTGTCGCAGCATGAATTCGAGAAAGTACTTCCCACTCTCCATCGGAATACTAATCTTGCCGACATAGCCGTCGCTTGTCGCTTTATCCGTGCTTCCGCGTTCTTCTTTTCCCTTGGACCGGTCAGGGCCATAGACTTGCAGATACCCTTCAGTCACTCGCAGCTCGTACCCCGCGCCGACCATCGCCGCTATACTGCTGATGGCTTGGCGAATTTTGACATTTTGCATACTTGCCGATACGGTGCATTCGGCCAGCGGACTGCCTCTGAGCCCGGCAATCAGAGTCATGCCCGCCCGGTTCGCCAGGTCCCGGTATATCCTGTCAAGCGATTCGTCCTTGTAAGACACATCAACCGTTTGATCGAGCTTCAACTCCTTGAACACAGTAGAAGAGACAACACGGACCTCCGGCATCTGCCCGGGGAAGTCCATCCCGGAAATATACCATCTCGTCTCCGACGGTGCCCTCCCTATCACGACCTGACTCAATAGTTGAACAACGGTCACCGGGGTAGGTAACACGATTTCGGTCGGCTCAGGCTCGTTCGGCTCTGGATCGCGCGCCTTCACCATGGCCTGTGTAGTTCGTCGTCGTGGGTCACTTCTCGGAGAATACACTGGCTCTATTCCGGAAAGCTGGCGCAACAAATTGTTCAGTTCTGCCAGAACGCCAATCGGCGAAATCAGCACTTTCTGACCCAGTGCGGCGTTGATGGTCTGCTGCACGTCGTCACGAAGGTACACTTCAATTGGCTCGGTGTAGAGCGCCTTCAACAGCTCCAGTTGTTTCGTCGTCGGTGTGCCAAGGATATGGTCCAGCTCTTCTCGTGGATAGATCGTGATTTCCTCCTCTCCCACGGCATATCGCATAAAAAACGCATTCAGCATCTCTGTCAGACTGTCCGCCAAAGGCCCTTGCAGTGTCACCGACAGCCTCGTCGCCTCACCATAAGGGAGTTTCCAAACGGCCTCATCTGACAACGCCAGTTTCACACCGGCTTTTTGCCCGATTTCATCCAGCGCCTCGACGATGGTGACGTCTGTGAGCCGGATCTCAAAATCCGCGCTCAGCTTTTCGAGAAACTGAGACTTGTCTGCCCGGACAACACTGCTTAAAATGCAAATGCAAACCACAATCCTCACAGCCACATTTCCAAAACTCTTCGCGCTCATCTCTTTTCTCCTTTCTCTCAAAAGGTTGTCACAACAAACACAACACGTCTTTGTCTTCTTTGCTCTGTCCGTTATCCGCGATCGTTTGCTGCGGCCGGCTGATAATGATCCATGCGGCCCGGCTACTTTCTCTCTCCAAATCACCATGACGATCAATGATGTCAACGACGCACTTTACCGCCCTTCTATCATCGCGTCCGGCATGGATGACCACCAGCGAGTTGCCCGCCGTATCGTTGATCTGAACCGAAGCCCCTCTTTGCCGATCCACAAACTCAACCACGGCGGACCGGCCTTCGGGTGTTCGCACCTGCGACGGCCCGTGCATTCTCAACACGACGACGGCAAGTACGATCACCGCGGCCGCAGCCACTCCGGCGGCTACCTTGAAGAAGACCGGCCAGCCACTCGGAGCAACCTCGATCCGCCGGGCTCGGTCCAGCCGAGCAGAGATTTCATCGGTCAACCGGTCCCAGTTCATCCTCTCCAATTGCTCCGTGGCATTCCTGTCGAGGAGCCGGTCGATCCTTTTTCTTCCACTCTTCATGCGTCAACTCTCAAATCTGAAATCACAAATAGTCCTTCAACAGTACGCTCAACTTCCTCCTGGCCCGAAATACATGCCACCGCGCCGTCCCGACGGAGCAACCCATGATCCGGGCAACCTCCCGGTGTGACAAGTCGTCAAAGCCAAAGAGCGAGATAGCCTTGGCCTCTTTCCTGGACAGCTTCAACATCGCCCGCCGTATTGCCTCTTCTAACTCAGCTCCGATCTCTCTCTCGACAGGCGAAACGACCCTCTTGGCTTCATAGCGGTCAGCGGCGTTGATTGTCCCTGACTGATGTCGCACAGCGTTTCGGTGGTCGAGCGCGAGGTTGGCGACAATCTTCAGCAGCCAGGATTCAAATCGCTTCGGATCTCTTAACTTGTCAATCTTCAGGTACGCCGTCACAAACGCCTGCTGCACCACCTCTCTCGCATCATCCGTGTTACCGAGCAACCGAACGGCCAGATACGTTGCCCGGCGTTGATGCAATCGCACAAGGCCGTCAAACGCACGTCTATCCCCTGCCCGGCTCGCCTCGACCAGCCGTGCTCCGGCTGGCTCCGCCCTGACGAGTCGTCCAACATCACATGTTCCGTTTTTGTGATGGCCGTTCACAAATATGTCCTCACCCCTATAGACACGCAAATCCGGCAAACGTTGGCTAATTTCTGCGAAAAAATTTCGTCCGGTGGGACCAGGTGTGAGGAATTCAGCTCTGATGCCGTCGTTCGGCAGAAGCAGTTTTTCGACTACCGTCCGGACTACAATCGCCTCGGCTATGAATCCATCGGTCATTTTGGGCCGTCAGCTCAACACAGGCTTCCAGGTAGGCCGCGCCGCTTCCAGGGTTTCGCCATGTGCTCGCGGTTACTCTCTCGGAAACGGAAATGCCCAGGTCTCTTTGCAGTCGCGGACATCATCAACCCACTCCCAGAATCCGCCCACAACGTAAAGTTTGGCATGGATGACACCGGCTGAGCCACAGCATCGGCCGTTCGGCATCGGCTCAACCTCGCCGAATGCCTCCGTTGCCATGTCAAAATACGTTACCCGGCTGCTTCGCGTGCCCGTCACGGCACTCCAACCGCCCAGAATGAACAGCTTTGAGCCTATCGCGGCGTGCGTTGAATGTTGACTGAGGTACCATTTTCGCTGCTCAATCCGAGGCACGTCCAACTGGGTCCATGTGTTGGCGCCCACGTCGTACTTCAGGACCCCCTCTGCATAGGTCTCGAGATCCGTTTCTCCATGCACGGCATAGATGCAGTCTTTGTAGCTACCGTGAACAATGAACCTTGCCCCTTCCGGCATCGCCGCCATCGGTTCGTACGTATCCTTCCGTGGATCGTACCGAAACGTGCGACGGTCGGCCTTACCGTCCGAACGCAGCGTGCGAGCACCAAAAATGTAGATGTAGTCCCCCACGGTCACTCCGTAGCAATAAGAGCGTGGATGCGGTAGCGGTGCAATCGTCTCATACGTGTCCGTCTTCGGATCGTACACCCACGACTCGATCGTCATGCTTCTATCGATCGCTTTGTTATCTCCGCCGAAGATGTAGATTTTGTCCCGGTACACCGCAATCGCGGGCCATCCTTTCTTGCCCGGCATTGGCGCGGCCTCCCGCCAGGTATCCGTCGCCGGATCATAGACATGATGCAGATCCACCGCCTGCGCCTTGTCCTGCCCTTCCGGCGTGTGCGGGTTCATATTCACGCCACCAAAGAGATGGAGCTTGCCGTCAACAACGGCCGCCGCTCCGCCGAACCGCCCGACAGGCACATCAGCCAGCACTCGCCACGTTCCGTTCTCCATCTGCTTGTCCAGCTTCGCCTGTTCGGCGCTTTCACCGGCCGGCATCCGACACCCACCAGCGAAAACCAAGCCTCCCAAAAGAGCGCACATGGCCATTGTCCGATCTCGTGTGCCTGCCATCATTTCGCCCTTTCAATTACCATGTTGTATTGCCCATGGGTCACGCTGAGCACGGCCGCCTCGACTTATCCAAGCTCGCGCTCGGCCGCTTTCACGATCGCATCCACTTCCTTCGCCAATCCCGCCTCCAACGGTTCCGGCTCATGGTTGCTCAAAATCTGCTTGACTTGTTCTCTGATGCGGTCGCCCATCGACGACTTACCACTGTCGGCCCATCCGTCCCAGCTTTGTCTGGTCCATACCGGCCCGGCGGGCCACAGCTCCTTCCGAAAGTGCCGGACCGTATGCTCGTCGGCCAGGAAATTGCCGCCGGGCCCAACCTGATGGATCACCTCTGCGGCTAACTTCTCGGCGTCCACGGCAAAACCCCGCGCGATCCGCTTGACATATTCCATCAGTTCATCATCCAGGCACAACCACACCAGACTCCCGGCGTGGTCCGTCCCGCAAATCCCGCAGTGACCGAACGTGTCGGCGCCCGCCAGCGCCGCCAGGAGCAAGCTCGTGCCCTTCTCCGCCCCCGCCTGGGCATCCGGGACTTTCGCATCCGTCAGCCCGACGTTCACATACACCGGCAAACCATAGTATCTCGCCATTTGTACCATGGCCACCGCCATCAGGCCTTGCTCCGGTGAGCCGAACGAGCAGATACTCGTGCGCGGATCCATAATGTGCGGTATCCCGCCATACGTCATCGGCGTGCCCGGCGCAAAGAGTTGCGTGACGACAAGCCCGGCGAGAATCTCCGCATTTTCCTGCGATAGCGTGCCCGCCAATGTTGCCGGCGCTGTCCCGCTCGTCATCGCCATCGGACCAACGCTCACCGGCTGGCCGGCCCGGGCAAATTCCCGCACGATGTCCAGACCGTGGGCCGGGAGCTGCAGAGGGCTAATCGGCTCGAGGAACGCCTCCACCATCGGCCTCGCCCGCAGCGCCGTCTCGCCGCCCGCGACGGCGCGATATATTTCAAGAACGTATCTCGCCGTCTTTCCATTCTTGACCCAGCACCGAGTCGGTTTGCCGGTTCCCTTGACGAGCTCTGCTGTAAGAAAAACATCCCGCCAGGCTTCGGAAATTCCCTCAGGCTGCGCCATCGAACCGACAATTGTGATGTTGCCGAGGGCATCACCGAGTTTGATCGCCTCGTGTGCATCGCGAACCGTGGCCGGACGGCGCTGCCCGCTGTCCGTATCGATCCAGCTATACTGCCCGGGACTGCTCATCAGCACGAAATCGCCGTACCCGAAGCGCGCGATCCGTTCCGGGTCCCGACCGTAAAGAACGTACTTCTTGCCCGCCCGCTCGATGTTATCCATGACCAGGCTCTCCGGCAGGCGAGCGACCTTGTTGTCCTGCTGCACGTCGGCACCGGCCTGCCGCAGCAACTCGAGCGCCTCGGCGTGATGCACCATCACGCCCGTATCGCGCAGGATCCGCATCGTGCTACTGTGAATCGCCTGGATCTCTTTGTCGGACAGAACCTGCACCTGCATCGTTCCCATGAGCCCTTTCCTTGGAGAAATGTAAAAATCAAAGATCAAACATCAAAATGAAGGAAGTCATCCGCCTACGGCGGATTCCACAATTTTTAGATTTTATTTCTGAGTTTTACATTTCTTTCTGCTCACCCCCGCGTGCCGTCGGCCGGGCAGGTTTGAGCCACAGGTCGATTGGGATTCGAATACCCTTCGGCTGATACGGCAGCGCGACCTTCTGTCCCTGTCGAGCCGATTGATACCCGGCGTAGAGTACCTCCTGGACGACACGCCCGTCCTCGCCGGTCGCCTGCGGCTGTTCTTTGCCTCGGACACAGCGGGCAAAGTGGCGCATTTCCTGCGGGAAACCGTAATTCCACAATTCCTCGAAGACGGGGTAGGTCCATCCCTTCGTCGTCGGGGCCTTCTCGACGGCGTAACCGTAGCCGTACTCGCTATACGTGGGCAGCGCATTGCCCATATGCAGATCGGCGTAGGTGACACCTCCTTCTCCGTAGATCTCAATCCGGTCTTCCATGCCGCCTCGCCGGGCCCAGCTATCTTCGATGAGACCCACGGCCCCATTGTCAAACTCGAGAATGCAGATCGAATTGTCTTCGCCCTTTGTCTTATCGCCGTGAACGTGCGTCGCCATCTGACAATAGACGGTTTGGATTTTCGGCCGGCCCAGAAACCAATAGCAGAAAGCAATCCCGTGACAGCCCATATCCATGAACACACCGCCGCCCGACTTTTCGACATCCCAAAACCACGGCGCGTGCGGACCGAAATGCTTCTCCGCCTGTT
>Ga0209427_10010300_pt1 | contig 10373 bp, 6 predicted proteins | sample DeeMarSWOR136_30_FD_187465 | JGI IMG/M metagenome (GOLD analysis project Ga0209427, IMG submission 187465) | Marine sediment microbial communities from White Oak River estuary, North Carolina - WOR-1-36_30 (SPAdes) (version 2) | ecosystem: Environmental > Aquatic > Marine > Intertidal zone >...
ATTGCATTCGAGATTTATGATTTCTTGGAAGATTTATTTATTGAGAAAACAGATTTATCATATGATAACATCTTAATAGAATTATGGGTTGAAGCTTGCAAAAAATTTGTTGATATGAAGGAGAAAAAGTATTTATTACAGTCTTTGGAAAAGCTAAACAATCATTTAAAATTACCTCAAACGAGCACTCAAATATTCCATTATTTTTATACATGTAACCTGCTTTGGCAATTCAAATCTATGTTCTTTTCCCTAGAACAAAAAGATTTTTGGAGAATGATGTTCTACCGCTCCCTTTTTGAAGAAAAGAATTATAAAATCGCTCAGAAAATAATACCTTATCTTGAAAACGATTTTAGCAAATTAATAAAAGATGTTGAATCGCTATATAATGAAGTAAAACCTTTAAGCGATCAGATTTATTCATTTGAAGTTGATGTTAATTCTCTCAGATTAGATTATGGGAGTTTTGCGATAGAAAATATAGTCTTAAGAATAAATTCTAAGGGAATGATTTCATATCGAATGTATTCAGCAGATCAACATATTCTAGAGGGTAAGATAACGAATGAGTATTGGAATGATACTCAAATTTTAGATATTTATAATGAACTTTTCTATGAACCTGAAAATAGGAAGTTTATGTTCAATCTTAATGAATTTGGGGCGTTGTTATACATTTTTTTGCCAAAATTAATTAGAGATTTTTTCAAATCCTTCAAAATTGAAAGTTTGAAAACCATCCCTCAAATTTATTTTATCATGGATAGTATGTCTATTCCTTTTGACTTAATATATGATAATAATTTTTTCTTACTGAAATATTCAATTGGATATAAAATTGGTGAAATACCCCTTGGAGGAATATCTTTTGAACAAGTAGATCCTAATGGATATGTATCTGAGCAAATAACTAGAAAATATAATGTATTAATTATTGATGCAATAAATTCAACAAGTCCTTTAAAATGGAATGAAGAATTGAAAAGAAAAGAATTGATATACCCATTTACATCTGGTGCAAATGAAATAAACTACATTATCAATTTTTTTAATAATACCGAAAATGTAGATCAAATAACCACTCTTATTGGCCCAAATTCGACACGAGAGAAAATACTAGGCAATCTTTCTAAAGATTTTTATCATATCATTATTTTTATAGGAAATATTTTTTATTCTAAATGGAGCCCAAATGATAGCTATTTATTAGCCAATGACAACGAGATTATTACTTTCAAAGAAATAAATAATATATTAAGTCAGAAAAACTCAAATTTAGAACCTCTTTTATTTTTTAATACCCAGATTTTTGATATTGAAGGTCAAAAACTAAAAAATGTTCTTAAAACGTTTGGAGAGATTGTTACTCAGTTCGATCAAACTGATTTTACAGGAATTATTTCGAGAACATATCCCCTCTTTAACGAGGAAACAAAAGAGATTACTTCCTTGTTTTTCATTAATTTATTCAATAATAATAGCCAAGGAGTTTCACTTCTTAAGGCTCGTCAGCAATGTATAGCTAAAAAGATGGAAGAACTTGTGGAAAAACAATTTAAAAATACATTAGAAAAAGATGGTTCCGCAAGAATCGATTTAAGAAGTAGTTTGGCAGTATCCAGTTTTTTACTCTTCGGACAACCTTGGAAAAGGTTAAATCTATGAATGTATAAATTTTAATAAAAAAAAATTTGGGATAAAAAATATTTATAAAGTCATTTTTTATTATTTAATACAAGAACTAAATTTATAATATCAAACTTATTTAATTCATTTTTTAAAAAGAAATTAATATAAACTAATCTAATAAATGAAAACATTTTCTAAGTTGAATTAATTGACAAAAATGGTGAGTAGGTAAAATTTCCGACCGATTACTAGAGTTACGGGTAGAAAATAAACGTTTGAAGCAGGAAATAGCTTCATTAGAGAATAAAATTATGACATTAGTGGGAATGTTTGACATTGAATCTTCTGGGGGGCAAGAGAAAAGAAATATGCTTAATGATCAATTGTTAAATTTAATTGCGTCAACAAATGAACAGTTAAATATTGTTACACCGAAAATAGATGAGTTCTATGCGAAAGAATTAAAAAAAGTGGCTCAAAAAGGGATTCCTGTGCTTTTAATCACAAATGATAGGGGAGACCTACCAAAAGACCTACGCCCTATCTATGATGATTTAAAAATTACCCAAGGGATTAGTATTATCAATAATCCAAATGTGAGGTTTTTATTGTTATTCAATACTAATCAAGCAATTTATTCAGGAGGCTCTTTGGATAGAGAAGAACTAGCAAAATCAGTATTGATTATCACTAAAATTCAAGAGAAAGCAAAATTAAGGAAGATTGCCCAGATTTTTTCCTTCATGCTTCCAACATTTATGAGAAAGTAAGACAACCTTTTTTTTATTTTCAACTCTTTTTTACATTATAATTTTATACTTTTACCATGGGAATTAAAAAATTATTCAATTCCGAATTTATAATAGAAAAATTCGGTCTGAATTCAGAAATTTATTATGATTGTATGAAATTTCTTAGGGACAGATCCATCTCTGACAAAAATTTTGAACCGAATTTTAAGCAATGGAAAAAAATTTTTAGCAATATTTATGGCAAAGACATTTCTTCCGAACTTTTTTTAAAACATACTTATTTTGTTCAGTTACTAAAGATATTAGTAATAATCAAATTAGGTTTTATTAAAGATCTCAATTTTAAAGAGAAATTCAATAATTCCATCGAACATGAAATTAAAAAACTTAATATTTTCGAATACAATTACTTCTTTTGGACATCAGTTAAGGAAGTAGTAATTAATAGAATAAATAATGAAATAAAATACTTTAATATCGAAAAACAAGATCTTTTCAGCCAATTATATCAACACATATTTTTTTCTAATATAAGGCATAAAAGAGGAGAATTCTTTACTCCCTCAAATCTTGTAAAAATTATGCTTGCTGATTTGTATGATTTTGGATTAAAAATCTTGGATCCATCTTGCGGTTCAGGGAATTTTTTAATTAATATAATTATTAAAATCCTTGAATCAAAAAATACCCATTCTAATAAGAATAAGGCAATTAAAAACGTCTTTGGGTTCGATGTTAATCCTTTAGCAATTATTACTACAAAAGTTAATATCCTTTTACTATTTCTTGAGTTTTATAAAATAAAAGAAGAAGAATTACCAGAGATTAATGTTTTCCTCTGTGATTCTTTATTTCCAGATGAAAACATAAGTAATACGGATCTAAAAATGAATAATTTATTCAGATCATTTGATTTAGTAATAGGAAATCCCCCTTGGTTAACATATAAGGATTTGTTTGATAAAGAATATCAAATAAAGATTCGAGAATTATCAAATTTATTAGGGATTAAACCATTAAGTCAATACATAACACATATAGAAATAGCAGCAATTTTTTTCTACGCAATTCCGTACTACTTTTTAAAAAAGGGGGGTAAGATCTTTTTTGTTATGCCTAAAAGTGTATTAAATGGAGATCATTGTTTTAAATTTCGAGCTTTTAATTTGTTTAGTAAAAATTTAGAAATTTGGGATTTTCCAGATAGTTATTTCTTCAATGTAGAACATATTTGTTTGAAAGCAGAATATATAGGCAAAGATAACAACATACCAATCACTAATAGATATCCAATTAAAACAAAAATCTTCAGTTATGAATTGGAGTTAGTTAAGAAAACATTATATTCAAGTTTAAGAATCGAGGATAATGGTACAAAATTGATTATGCCTATTCATGAAGTAAGGAGGTTAAATAATTTGGAGAATAGCCCATATAAAAAGAAATTCTATCAAGGAGCTACTCTAGTTCCGAGGACTCTTGTTTTTTTCCAAATTAAAAATGTAAAAAATGGTTATCTTACAATTGATTCTGATCCTGATATTTTATTCAGAGCTAAAGAACAATGGAAATACAAATTTCAGGATAAAGAAATTGAGAATAAATTTCACTTTAAAACATTTTTAAACAAACATCTTATCCCCTTTCACTTAAAGCAACTAAAGGATGTATTTTTGCCCATCAATACTCAATTTAATTTTGATCTTAACTATCTTCAACGATATCCAAAAGCAAAAGATTTCTATGATGGAATGAACATAATTTATCAAACTAATAAAAAAGAGACAAGTAAAATTGATACTCTTTACGATAATTTGAATTATTGGAATAAACTGCAAAAGCAGCTTAATAATAAATCCTTTCTCATAGTATATAATGCAAGCGGCTCTAATTTGAAAGCAGCGGTCATTAATAATGATAAACAAAAAATAATTGTCGGATCTGAAAATTATTATTATTCTACTGATTCAGAGGAAGAAGCTTTTTATTTATCGTCAATTTTAAACTCTCCCAATTTATCAAAAAAGATAAAACAGATTAAAAGTTCAAGACATATTCATAAAAGACCATTTATGTTTCCTATTCCTATATATAATGAAAAAAACCCTATCCATGTGAAATTAGCAAAAACTGGAAAAAAATGTCATATCATTGTCTATGAGTTATTTATGAATAATCCTAAAATTACCCCTGAAAAAGTCAGGATTTTCATTAATAGGAAATTAATCAAGATAAATGAACTTACTGAACAAATTATTTTTCCCCATGATATATGAGAAAATTTAAAATCATAAATAATGATACAAATTTATGTTAAATAGTTTAAATGAAGATGCTTTATTTCGAAAAGTGGACTGTATCAGAATTCCCGTTTCTAACTTAAAAGATGGTTTAGAATTTTATAGAGATAAACTGGGGCATGAGATAATTTGGAGAACTAAATCGAGTATAGGTTTGAAAATTCCTGAAAGTGAAGCGGAATTAGTTATTCACACAGAGCAAAATGAACCTGAAACAGATATAAAGGTTAAATCCGTTGATCATGCCACAAAGCGTTTTGTTGATGCTGGAGGATCTATCGTGAAAGCTCCTTTTGATATTTCTATAGGGAGATGTGTAGTAGTTAAGGATCCCTGGGATAATGAATTAGTCTTACTTGATTCATCTAAAGGAGTTTTCAAGACTAATTCGAATAGTTATGTAATTGGTTTAGAATAACCAAACTTAACTATGTGAACTTTTCTTTCCAATTTTCTAACTCATCGAGAAATTCTTCCCTAATTTCATCTTCTAAGAGATCTCTAATAGATCTCAATTTACTAATCCATTGTCTTATCACATTAGCCGCTACAGCGCCATGAGTTCGTACAACAATATCAGAAATATCTTGTAAGTCACTACTCAATTCAATTCCTGTAGACTTCCTACTGGTTTGAATCAAACTTTCAATCTTACTATTTAAAGTGCTCTCATTTTCACTACCAAATTCTGATTGGATATCTTCTTTACTATTAAAATTAGCCCCAAAATCTAATACTGGGTTGTCTGAATCACCTTTTATATATTTTTCTTTCCATTTAAAGAATGACAACACAAAATCTTCCTTGATCTCATCTTCAAGGGGTTTTATTATTTTTTTAAGTTTGCTTATCCAATCTTTAATGTCTTTAAGATCCATTGAGTATCCCTCAGATTCTAAGATTATATCAACAATATTTTGCATACTTTTACTGATGTCAGCACCAGTTAAACCATCAAAATTTTCCTCAACATTACCAAACTCTTCTTTCAGTTTTGTAGACAGATCAGTCTTCTGTTTAATTTCATCGTTTATGGATATTGAAGAGATTACATTATCTGATTGAAATTGTGATTGTGATAATCCAGGACTTATGTATTCTTCTTTACTTTCAGAAAAGTAATCCTTTTGAATTGTTATTGAATTACCAGATTTCTCTGTCTTTGTTTTTTCTTGAACTAGTGCAGGGTTTATAATCCCTTTTTTCCAGTTTAGAAAATCTAGTTTTATTCTCTCCTTGAGTGAAGGGTCTAATGTTTTTTCTATATTGGATAAATTGTTCTTCCATTCTACGATTTGCGAATAACCTTGTAATTTTAAAATAACTTCTATGAATTTATCTATTTGTTCTCCTAATTCCACGCCTTTAAGATCATCAATTTTTTCTAAAAAGAGATCAAAAAGATTATTTATTTTATCGATATCCAGAGGTTCAAATTCTCGTTCCTTTGCAGAGGCTTCTTGTTCTAATGCTTTTTTTGTTTTATCTTCAATAATTGGAGGTCTAAAATCTGGAGGATATATTAATTCAATTGACGAAAATTCATTATTTAGTTTATTCAATTCCTCAATTACATATGCTTTTATATCATCCTCTAATGGATACAAAAATTTCTCCAACTTACTGACCAGCAATTTAAATTCTAAAATATTTAGGGAGATTCCATCCTTTTCAAAGGCTACATTAAGTAAATCCTTTAATTTTCTCGAGATTTTCTTTCCGGTATAATCATTTATGTTCTTTATAATTTCATTAAACCCTTCATTGATTTGGATTTCCCTAGTAGGTTTAGCTTCATTAATAATTTTTAAAATATTTTGTTTAATTAGCTCCATGAATGGTTTGTGTAATGTTGTAAAACCAACAATTTCATATTTAGAATCATTTTTTAATTTTTGATAAATACCAAAAGCTAAATATAGATCATCTCCAATGATCGCAATTATGTTATTATTTTTAAGATTTAGATATTCTATATTTTTCTTTTTCAAGGCTTTAACATATTTATTGTCATGAGATTCAGAAGAGACTATTGTCAAATTCAATCCCTTAAAACTAATTGCCATTTGTAAATTATTATCATTGTATCCTCCGCTGTCAGTATTAAATTCTTCTTTTTGTATTGGTTCTTCTCTTTTTTTAATGTTCAAATAATCTTTCTTCCATTTTTCAATATCTTCTAGTATTAAATATTGAGTATTTTGATCAAGATATTTCCTTATAACTAACAATCTATTTAACCAACCTTGGAGATTTTCAATGATCTGAGATTCAGGATTAATCTCTGATATCATTGCTAAAATATCAGCCACATCATGGCTTAATTCATATCCTTTTAGATCAGATACTCGTTTTGCAGTAAAGTCAATTTTATCCATTAATTCTTTCTTCTGTTTTTTACTTATGGAAGGCTTACCCTTTGATGGCATAATTGGTTTCTTTAAAACTGATGATGCTTCTTTTATAATAAGTTCAGAATCATGGTCTTTAGGATATTCTATATCAAATTTCTCTAAGGGTAAAAAATTTTCGATAGCTGGAACGATTATAGTCAGTTTCTCTTTACAATTTTCTAATAAAAAGATAATGGCTTCTTTTACCTTTTCAATACTATAAAGAGGAAGTAATTTATCAACAGAAACTTGATCCTTGCTAATATAATCGGCTAAGACATCATATAACGATTGTTCAACCCTTTGAAGGTTATTTAGAGATGAAGAACCTGAATTTTGGAAAATTTCATAACTTCTCTTATCTATGGATTCACCTAATTTTCTTATAAATGTCTTAAATGATTCAACCTGAGTAGGTATACTAATTGAATCCATCTCACTAATGATTTCTCTAAATTGACTGAACATGTTAGATATTACTTCTTCAGACTCAATAACTTTTTGATTAACAGCTCTCATTACACGCTCAATATCAATCTCATTTACAATAGATCTGGATTTTAATTTGGCTATCAATTCATTAACTTCAGTTAATAAGACTTGAGAAAACTTCTTAACATTTTTTTCAACTTCAGATAAAATTTTCGTAGTCTGATTACTTTCAGATTGAACTGAAATTATTTCTATTAAATCTTGACTAATTATTTCAATATCTTGTAATAAAGTATCCTGAAATTTTTCAATCGCAATGTTTTTTCCTTCAGCTTGAGGTAGATTCTTCCCAGAATCTTCATTTAGATTTGAGAAAGCATTAATCACTGCTGCGAAGGGCGGAAGAAAAAGATAATGAGGGAAAAAGTCAGAATGTTTAGTTTTCATTACTAATACTAATTTTTTATCAATTAATTCATCTAAAGTTTCTCTAACATGATCAATCGATGATTTTGGTACAATTTTATTTATTTCTGATAATGTAATTGGAAATTTACCTATTCCTTCAATATAAATTTTTATCGCATCATCAGAAAGATTAAATGATTTTAAAAGATCCTTCAATTTCAAAACCTATAATTTCTATTTAGCATATTGAATATATTTTATTCTTATTTTAACATAAAAGAACTTATTTTTTAATATTCTCAAAAAGAAAAATAGAGGGAACTTTGAATAAAATTTTCCAATAAAGAAATAGAGAAATAAATAGATCAAAAGGTATGGGAATTGGATTATCATTAGTCAAGAAGATTATAATGGGATATCATAATAAAATCTGAATAGAAAATAGAGTTGAAAATGATTATAGAAAAGGTAGTAATTTCATCATCTTGATTCCCCAAGCTAATTATAAATTGCAGAACAAATAAAAAAATATTATAGAAATCTTTTTCTTTTAAGATTCATTTTCTTTATTGAAATTGTGAGAAAAAACCATAAAATTTTTTGTGAATTAAACTGAATTTTGAAGAATTAGGCATTAACAAAAAAAATGTTAACGCTTTACGTAATCTGAATATATATAAACCCACACCAGTTCAAAAGCAAGCCATTCCTTTAATTTTAAAGGGTCAAAATATTATGGCTCAAGCTAAAACGGGAAGTGGAAAGACTTTAGCTTTTGTCCTTCCAATAATCGAACGACTTAAGTATCTTAATAATGAAGTTCTTATATTAGCACCAACGAGGGAACTTGCTATACAAATAAATAGTGTCATAAAAGATTTAGGAAACCATAGTGTTAAATCGATGACTATATATGGTGGTGTTTCTATTAACAATCAAATTAAGAAATTACATAATGGTGTTAATATTATTGTGGGAACACCAGGAAGAATTATCGATCTTTATAAAAGGAGGGAATTATCTTTCCAAAATATTCGGTTTGTAATTTTAGATGAAGGAGATCGTCTTTGGGATATGGGTTTTGCACCTGATGTCCAATATATCCTAAATCAAATAAAAACAGACTATCAATTTATGCTATTTTCAGCAACCCTCTATTCTAGTATAAGAGAATTAGTAAAGAAATTCTCTAAAAATAAATTTGTATTTCTTAATTTAAGCAGGGATAATATAACGGTAGGAAGCACTAAACAATTTTATTATATGATTGATAGATTTCAAGAAAAATTTAAGACCTTTTTAAAAATATTACGAAAAGAAAGGCCTGAACATACATTAGTATTTGTTAATACAAAAAAGACAGCAACTTGGCTGAATAAAAAGTTAAGATCAGTGAAAAATTTTAATTTCAATGTGCAAGTAATTTCAGGTGATCTATCTCAGGCTCAACGAGAAAAGGTTCTTTCTGCCTTCAGAGAGCATAAAGTAAATATGCTTATCGCCACTGATGTTGCAGCAAGAGGTTTAGATATTGAAAACATTTCTCATGTATTCAATTATGATGTTCCTAAATATCCTGATGTCTATGTTCACCGAATAGGACGAACATCTCGAATGAGTAAGCAGGGTGTCGCAATAACGCTTTGCTTAAAGGATGAATATGAATATTTATGTCATATAGAAGGTCTTATAGATAAAGAGATTAAACAAAAAACATTATATCAACCTAGACAAGAAGAAGGGAGATACCATAATCCTTTTTATTAAACTTCTTGTTTTCTATTATCTCTTGTAAAATTATCATAATTTATTTGAATTTACAATTTCAATGGCATGAACAATTTCAATAAATTATATTTGGTTTTATGCTTTATATTGAATTGATTTATCATGTCTATTGATATAAATAAAACTGAAAAATTAATACAAGAATATCTCTTAGATGAAGGATTATTGAGAGAAAAACTAAAAGGGGATAAGATTGGATTTGGTTATCAATTTTCATTTCCACCCGGTTCGAAGGGGCATCCTATGTCAGTAGTAAATCCGAAGGATAAAAATTTTGTTATTATATCTATTGGAATTCAAATATCTAAACCATATATTGAAGCTTTAAATTCATTAAAAGATAATAAAAAAATGCTATTTTTTAAGGAATTAAGGAAATTTATCATTCTTAAGAATATCTTCTTCCGTATTGATGTTGAAAATTATAGATATGAATTTTTTGATCAATTATTTATTAAAAATGATAGTAGTGTCTCAAAAAATTCTTTTTTTAAAAGAATTCGTTATTTATTTAACTGTATGCAATATAGTAATCTAATCTTAGATGATTTTTGCTCAGGACAGGTAAAGCATGAAGATTTAAACCATACTATGGGTACAGATTATTCGCTTTATACATAAATATGATTAAACAAATTTTTATTTTAAAAAAAAAAAAAAAGAAAAAA
>Ga0209427_10010301_pt1 | contig 10373 bp, 8 predicted proteins | sample DeeMarSWOR136_30_FD_187465 | JGI IMG/M metagenome (GOLD analysis project Ga0209427, IMG submission 187465) | Marine sediment microbial communities from White Oak River estuary, North Carolina - WOR-1-36_30 (SPAdes) (version 2) | ecosystem: Environmental > Aquatic > Marine > Intertidal zone >...
GCGTGTCCTCACTACGGCACCGATAGTCTCGTATTGCGTATCGCGTATTGCGTTCTGCGTATCATGTTTGCCGCCTTTCTTATCTTTCAACAGGCTATACGTCCCTTTTTCAGGGGGCGGTTCTTCAAAGAAACCAGTCAGTCTGCTTTTTGCACAGCCGATTGTCGGCTTATCGAAAAAGAGTCCCAGATGCGCGGCCAGTCCCAGGCGGCGTGGATGGGCGATTCCCTGGCCATCAATTATAAACATGTCCGGGGTGGTTTTTAGCTTTTTTACGGCGGCTATGCAGGCGGGGGCCTCTCGAAAGGAAAGCAGACCCGGGATGTAGGGAAAGGTCAGTTTCCTTAAGGCATAAACGGTTTCTACAGGAGTAAAATCCGGGGGCTTTAGAACGACAACGGCGGCAACGATTTTTTTGCCGTCTTTGCTGAAGGCACAATCGAGGCCGGCAATTAGCTTCGGGTGTTTTTTTAACGGGATAAACCTTACCCTGGAGGCGAGTTTTCTCTGGCAGTCCCGTGCCTGTGAATAAGAGAGGTTCCAGCCATGTAAGTCCCTTACCTGCATAGTCTTATGGACTCCAACTCATGGACAAATGTCAAATTATGAGATTAAAACATTTTACCTACTGGGCGCATTATGTTACAATTGTTAGTTTGGATTATTGCAGATTTTTTCGCAAGAGTAACTCTTGTACCGGCAAAAGGACAATATGGCAAAACAAGCTGAAAAAGCTATTAAGATTACGGGTGCTGCCGAGCACAATCTCAAGAATATCAACGTAAGTATTCCTCGTGATAAACTGGTAGTAATCACGGGTATAAGCGGTTCTGGTAAAAGCTCACTTGCCTTCGATACGATTTACGCGGAGGGCAGGAGAAAATACGTCGAATCTCTCAGTACCTACGCTCGGCAGTTCCTCGAACAAATGCAGAAGCCGGCGGTGGGCGACATTACTGGCCTTCCGCCGACGATTGCAATCGAGCAGCGAAGCGCCGGCAGCAATCCGCGTTCGACAGTGGCGACGACTACAGAAATCTATGATTACTTCAGGCTTCTCTTCGCTCGTGTGGGTCAGCCTCACTGCTGGATATGCGGCAAAGAGATAACCAGCCAGCACTCATCACAAATAGTAGAGTCAATCCTTTGCCGGCCGGAGGGTACGAAAATCCAGGTTTGCTCCCCGCTTGTCCGTGGGAAAAAAGGCGAGCACAAAGACGTCTTCGCCGATATACAACGTGAAGGCTTTGTACGGGTGCGTGTCGACGGTGCCGTTTACGACGTACGCAATGTCCCCGGTCTGAACAAAAACAAAAAGCACGATGTCGCGGCGGTGGTGGACAGGTTGATAATTAAGGAGGGGGTCCGTATCCGGCTGGCTGATTCTGTGGAGACGGCCCTGAAATTAGCTGACGGGATACTTCTGGTGCTGGTTCAGGAGCCGGAGAAGGGAGTCGAAAAAAGCAAAACCGGGAAAGCAAACTCTTGGAAAGAGGTCATCTACAGTGAAAAGTTTGCGTGTCCCAAGCATCCGGAGGCATCCCTTGAAGAGCTGTCTCCGCGACTGTTTAGCTTTAACAGTCCATACGGCGCGTGTAAAAGCTGTGACGGGCTGGGAACAATTCTGGAATTCGACCCGGACCTGATTGTGCCGGACAAGAGCGTTTCGCTGGATAACGGCGCCGTCGATGCCTGGCGCAAGGGGGGAAAGCGGATGAATATTTTCTACAACAGGCTTATTAAAAGGTTCTGCAGGAATGTGGGGATTCGCAAGTCGACAGCTTTCGAGAAAATCCCTGCGGACATTAAAAGGATTTTAATGTACGGCACGACACCGGCTGACAGGAATAAATACGGTTTTTCTTTCGAGGGTGTCATTCCGAACCTGAATCGGCGCTGGGAAAATACGACCAGTGAATATGTCAAGACCAGGCTTCACGGTTATCTTTCGGAGCAGCCCTGTCAAAGCTGCAATGGGGCACGACTTCGGCCGGAAGCGGTTGCGGTAACGGTTGGCGGGAAAAATATCAATCAACTGACGGAGCTTTCCATTGAAAAGGCACAGAAATTCTTCAATAAGTTAGAACTGGATAAGGAAAAGGCACTGATTGCGACGCAGGTGCTAAAAGAGATTAAGGCGAGGCTGAAATTTATGGTCGACGTCGGCCTGGAATATTTAACGCTGGACCGAAAGAGCAGCACGCTTTCGGGCGGTGAGGCCCAGCGGATACGCTTAGCTACACAGGTTGGCAGCGGTCTGGTGGGGGTTTGTTACGTACTCGATGAGCCGACGATAGGACTGCATAAACGGGACAACAACCGACTGCTGGGAATACTGCAGAGACTCAGCCAGATTGGAAACACTGTTATAGTGGTGGAGCACGATGAGGACATTATCAAAAGCGCGGACCATATTATCGATATCGGCCCGGCGGCGGGGGCACAAGGGGGGGAAGTTGTTGTGCAAGGCAGTTTCGAGAAAGTAGCCGCGTGTGCCGAGTCGGCAACGGGGGAGTACCTGAGCGGTAAGAAACAGATAGCCCTGCCGGCCAAACGGCGCAAGTATAATTTGAGAAAGTGCATCGAAGTCAAAGAGGCGGCGGAGAACAATCTTAAAAATATCGACGTCAAATTCCCGATCGGCGTGTTCTGCTGCGTGACGGGTGTTTCGGGTTCGGGCAAAAGCTCTCTGGTGAGCCAGATTCTGCTTCCCGCATGCAGGCGGCGGCTTTACAATTCGCGAGAGAAGCCGGGCAAGCACAAAAACATCCTCGGGACCTCGCAGATCGATAAGGTCATCGAGATAAATCAGTCGCCCATCGGCAAGACACCGCGGAGCAATCCGGCGACTTATACGGGCGTCTTCGACGAGATAAGAAAGCTGTTCAGCCTGACGCGCGAGGCCAAGATTCGCGGTTATAAGCCGGGACGATTCAGCTTCAACGTCAAAGGCGGGCGATGCGAGGCGTGCCGGGGACAGGGCACAAAGAAAATCGAGATGCACTTTCTGCCCGACGTTTATGTGACCTGCCAGGCGTGCCGGGGCAAAAGATACAATCCCGAGACGATGCAGGTTACGTACAAAGGCAAAAATATCGCGGACGTGCTGGATATGAGGATAAAAGAGGCACTGGATTTCTTTGCGAATTTCCCGACGATTGTGAGAATTCTACGGACTCTCAACGACGTCGGGCTCGGTTATATGCAACTCGGCCAGTCTTCCACAACGCTTTCGGGCGGGGAGGCGCAGCGGGTAAAGCTTTCCTCGGAATTAGGCAAGGCGGCGACGGGACATACCCTTTACCTTCTCGATGAGCCGACCACGGGTCTGCACTTTGCCGATATACATAACCTCCTGGACGTATTGGCGAGACTTTGCGATATGGGTAATACGGTTGTTGTCATCGAGCATAATCTGGACGTTATCAAGATGGCCGACTATATAATCGACCTTGGTCCACAGGGCGGCGACGCCGGGGGGCGGGTGGTAGCCGCAGGCAAGCCGGAAGAGATTATCAAGAACAGGAAAAGCTATACGGCAAAATTCTTAAAAGAAAAACTTTAAGACAGTTTACAGTTTCCTATTGCATAAGAACAGGTTGGCGGGGATAATGGGGCACGAGATAAACAAATGATAGTTTTGTCAAGTGAACATGCCGTGAAGGCAATATGCGGCAGTATAAACTGGTCAAAAGAAAAGTGGCCAACACAAAACGCTCAATAAACATTTAGTTTAAATCCAGGGAGGATTCCATATGGAAAGGGAATGCAAATTTTGTCATGAAAAGATTGAAGTGGAAGCAAAAAAATGCAAGGTATGCGGCGAACCGTATTACTTAATTGGTAAAGTGCTGAAGTTAGCACCTCTCCTGTCCATTTTTATCACATTATTGTCACTCGGATTAGCCTACTTCGGAGTAAGTGCCACCAAGCGAGCATCGGCGCTCACTCGTGAGATGCACATAAAAGACAAAGCCGCGGAACTGGCGATTCGCGAGATAGCCGGGAAACTGCCGCCTGATACAAAAGATAAGATCATAACAGAGCATCGGCTAAAGAACTACAACACTCTTGGTCAACTCGAAAGAGAAGCAAAAAAATCACCAGAAAACTCGGAACTACAGAGAAAGGTGTATCTATTCCGCGCGCTTAAGAAACCCGACTAATGAAGACAGGATTTGAATTTTTTGCGTTTGGGGAAATATTGCAGCCTATATGGGAGGGGTAATTTAAAAACGCTTTGCGACTGGCGAAAGAATTACATTGAAGATGTAGCGACAGAGGCAACTCCAACCAAGGCTAAAATTAAAACGTAGATGCCGAGGATAATCAAGAACCAGTAGATAGAGGCCCTGCAGAAGTTTCTACGGTTGAGATTGCCGGAACTACTCAACGCCCAGACAAGATACATTATGAGATTGACGAGGGGTATGGCAAGCACCAGAAGTGTAAGCATCCATCCGCCCACTGTTATCGGTCTTGTGTCAGCATGCTCGTTTACCATACAGGTCCTCCTTTTTGCAAATATTCTTTCAGTCTCTTATATGCCAACTGAAAGTATAATATAGCACTTTACAACATTGAGTCAAACGTGAATTTTCAGGTTTCGGGGAGGCATAGCGAGGAAAGCTTGAATTTTTCGAGGGATTTGGTATTCTATTAGAGGCCCGGCGGTGTAGCCGAGGCGTCCGATTCAACTCATGGCAGGCAGTAATTTATATCTGTTTATGGGAAATGGCATTTGAAGATTTCATGTTTGTCGGCACAATAACTCAAATAAGAAAGGAGAATTACATCATGGCCCGTTCTTCGAACTTAAAATTATCGATATTTCTGACGGGGGTAATCCTGCTGTCGAATACTGTTTCGGCGAGGACTTTTATGGGCGAATATGAGGGGACGTTCTATCCCGACAGTAAATTTAAGATGAAGGCAACGGCCGACGTTGTAGCCGAAGGAGACGGCAACTATCGTATTGTTATCGACGCGAAATCCGATGATCCTGCGCAGGAAGGCGCGTTTATCGAGATATACGGAAAGAAGGCGGGCGAAGAAGTCACCATCACGGACCGGGCGGGCGGTTACGAATGGAAGGGTGAGATTAAGGACGGGAAATTAAATGTTCGAGGTCATTACGGATTGCGATTCGAGTTAACAAAAATCGAGAGCAAGTCACCCCGGGCCGGGGCAAAACCGCCACCAAACGCAGTGATATTGCTGCCTTACAAGGCCGGGGAGAAGCCGGACATGAGCGGCTGGACAAATACAAACTGGATAGCACTTGATAACGGCAGTATGCAAATCGTGCCAGGGAAGGGTTCTAACAGGACCAACCAAGAATTCAGCGATGTAAAACAATTACATGTCGAATTCAAACTGCCGCTGGAACCGAAAGGGCGCGGTCAGGGCAGGGCCAACAGCGGAGTATATTTGCTCGACGCGTATGAAGTGCAGGTGCTGGATTCGTTCGGGATTGTGCACACTTCCGGCGACTGCGGTGGGCTTTACAACGTGGCCCGCCCAATGGTGAATGCGTGTCTGCCGCCGGAAACGTGGCAAACGTTTGATATCAGCTTTCGGGCGGCCCGGATGGATGGGCGCAGCGTAAAAGAACCGCCGCGAATCACCGTTGTTCACAACGGCGTGAAGATTCACGACAACGTGGAAATTCCAAGAAGGAGGCATCGAACTAAGGGCCCTATTCAGCTTCAGGACCATAGTCACAAAATTGAGTTCAGGAACATCTGGCTGGTTGAGGGACAGTAGATGTGGGAATTTAAGTTAGGCGGAATTGAAGATTTGAAGCAGACGGCATCGGGGCTGGGCGTCCAGATCGATGCGATAGAGGATGTATCAATTTTAGGCGAAGAAGTTCGGGCGGGGGGGCTGGTTATACCGAATTCGTTAGCTGTTCATCCCATGGAAGGCTGCGACAGCGATTCTGCGGGCAGGCCGGGCAAGCTGACGTTGCGTCGATACCGAAGATTCGCGGCCGGCGGGGCTGGGCTGATATGGGGCGAGGCGACGGCGGTTGTCGCAGAGGCAAGGGCAAATCCGAGGCAGATGTATTTTAACGAAAAAAATAAAGACAGCTTCGGCGAGATGATTGCGATGATGAGGGAGGTGGCGGCTGAGAGTATGGGGCGGGGGCATAAACCTGTGATTGTAGCGCAGTTGACACATTCTGGCAGATACAGCAGGCCGGGAGGTGATGGAGGGCCGATGATTGTCCAGCGAGACCCTTATCGCGATGCGCTGGTGCCACAGAAAGAACCGAATCCAAATGCAAACAGCAAAATACCCGACGACTGGCCTCTGGTGACGGATGAGTATCTCGATAAGCTTCAGGACTCTTACGTCGAGGCGGCGAGGATCGCGTTCGAAGCAGGATTCGATGCGGTCGATATTAAATCTTGTCACGGCTATTTGATTAACGAGCTGTTTGCCTGCCATAACAGGGAAGGCAAGTACGGAGGCTCATTTGAAAACCGCACCCGGTTCGTTCTCGAAGTTATAGATAAGATACGCAGGGAACTCGGAGAAGAGAAGGCGATAACAACCCGGCTTGGTGTTTACGACGCGATTCCTTATCCTTACGGGTGGGGTGTCGATAAAGATGATTATACCAAGCCGGATTTGACTGAGCCGAAGAAGCTCATCGCTCTTTTGCGGGAGCGGGGCGTGAATCTGATTAATATCACAGCGGCGAATCCCTATTACAATCCGCATATTGTAAGGCCTTTCAATGAGCCGATAGTTGGCGGGTACGAAGAGCCGGAACATCCTCTGATGGGTGTGAGCAGACTTGTCGATTTAGCGGGGGAAATCCAAAAGGAATTTGACGACATCGCGATAGTGGGGACAGGCTATAGCTGGCTGAGGACGCTTTTTGCGAACGTTGGCGCGGCAAACAAGGCAAACGGGCTGGCCTCCATTGTGGGTGCCGGGAGGATGGCGTTTGCATATCCAGATTTTGCAAAAGATATTATCACAAAGGGGCGGATGTTTGCGGAAAAGGTCTGTGTTGGCTGCAGCGCATGTACGCAGATAATGCGCGACCACGGGAAGACGGGCTGCGTAGTGCGCGATAACGAAGTTTACGGGCCGATATTTATGCACGGGAGGATGAGCGACCGCGAGAACCTTGTGCGGCTTGCGAAAGAGTGCCGGAACTGCCAGGAACCTACGTGCAGGTTAGGGTGTCCTGCGGGTGTTAACATACCGAAGTTTATCAGCCTTTTTCTGGACGGTGAAGATAAGGCGGCGTATCAGGTTCTAAGGGAGGCGAATGTTTTTGCGGAAGTCTGCGCGTGGCTATGCCCGGTCGAGCAGCAATGTGAGGGGAGCTGTTTGCAGAAGTTTATCGGTGACGGTGCCTTGCCGATTGCCGCAATTCAAAGGTATCTGGCCGAACAGGCAAACAAAAACGGCTGGTCGAAACTTAGCATACCAGAAAAGGGGACTGGTAAAAAAATCGCAGTAATCGGGGCGGGTCCTGCAGGTATGGCCTGTACAGCCGGGTTGCTGGAATCAGGACATGCAGTAACGGTTTTTGATAAGGGCACTGAATTCGGAGGGATGATAGACTCTGTCATTCCGGAAGAAAGACAAAGCGATTCACTGAGGAACGAAATTGCCGCGGTTTTCGCCGATGTGCCACAGGAGAGGTTATCAAAGCAGCTTGGGAAAGAATTAAACGCAGCGTTCAATCTTGATACGATTATGGGGGAAGGATTTGACGCTGCTTTCGTTGGTATGGGCCTTCCAAAATCAGCCGGCATCAGTGATGAGGATATCGATGGTTTGTGGAATGCACTGGAATTCCTCTTAGCAGCCAAGTCTGATAAGAAACCTGACTTGGCGGGCAAACAGGTAGCGGTAAACGGTGGTGGCAATACCGCGATGGATGCGGCGATTACGGCCAGGCAGTTAGGCGCCAAAGATGTTTATGTGATATACCGCCGATCTTTTAAGGAGATGCCGGCCTGGAGCGGTGAGCGTGACCAGGCAATAAAAGAAGGCGTACACTTTCTAATATTAACTCAACTGCTGGATGTAAATAGTAAAGATGGTAAACTCACGGGCATTACGGTTTGTGCGACGAAATTAGGTGAGGCGGATGAAACGGGACGTCGCAGGCCGGAGCCGGTAGAGTCAAGCTCTTACGAGCTTGATATGGATATTGTGGTTGAAGCGATAGGGCAGAGGTCGGTTGAAGAAATCGTCGAAATTCTGCCGGGAGTGGAATTGGAAAACGGCCTTATTCACACAAAAGAATATTCGCTTGCGACCTCGAAGTCGGGAGTTTTTGCCGGCGGTGACCTTGTTCGAGGGGCATCGACAGTGGTAGCCGCTGTTGCCGACGGTATGAATGCGGCAAAAGAGATTGACAAGTACCTAAGCCAATAGGTTAATATATACACATCATTTGATTATCGTAAAAATTTTGTGGCTTTGCTGCGCTTTGGTAGAAAATCAGATGCCGGATAAAAATCCAATAAGTTCGACCCCACCGGGCGCCGAGCGTTTTGCGACGACGCACTGGAGTGTCGTTCGGGCGGCGGCAAAAACCTCCTCTCCAAAATATAAAGAGGCGCTGGGGACGTTGTGTCAAACATACTGGTTTCCCCTTTATGCGTTTTTGCGGCGGCATGGACACAACAGCAATCAGGCCGAGGAATATACACAGGCATTCTTCACCCGGCTGCTTGAAAAGCGTGGCCTGCGTCTGGCGGATTCTAAACGCGGCAAATTTCGCTCTTTTTTGCTTGCCGCACTCAAGAATTTCCTTGCCGATGAGCGTGACCGCTCCCGGGCCAAAAAACGCGGTGGAGGACACACAATACTTTCTCTCGATTTCGAAAATGCTGAAAATCAATATACCCTTCAGCCGGCCCAGCAACTGCCCCCGGAAAAGCTCTTTGAACGGTCCTGGGCGCTGACGGTACTTGAGCGGACAATGGCCCGGCTGCAGGACGAATTCTGCAGTGCAAAAAAACGCAAGGTCTTCGACCAACTCAAAGTATACCTTACCGTGAAGAAAGACTCCATCCCGTATCGACAGGTCGCCGATAAGCTGAAAATGACCCAAGGCGCCGTCAAGGTCGCCGTCCATCGCTTACGCCACCGATACAGGGAACTTCTGCGTGATGAAATCGCCCAAACCGTTGCCACCGAGGAGCAAATTGACGAGGAAATTCGGGACCTCTTTGCCGCACTGGCCCCCTGAGCCCACCAGAAACAGTCCTAAAAAATATCCCAATCGCGTAACCTTTCTACTGATTTCCCTAAGTTACTGGTAGAAAGGCAAATATCATGAATATTGACGTTGTTATCTTTGAAAAAACCGTACCGGCAAAATGGCGACCGGGAATAAAACCAGGCACGCAAGAGGCCAGAAAACAGGTTGGAATAAAGGTTCCACTCTGGTATTATTCGAACAGTTAATAAGGGATATGGCATGATTAAGTTCTTAAATGCCAGAAATGTCAATTAAACCTGTAATGGAGGTCAAAAAAATGTGGAAGAAAAACCAATTAGCTTTAATTGCCGGCATAACTATTTGCTTACTCTTAGGAACCACCGGCTGTGAGATACCGACCGCCAAATACGAAATGACCGTACACATGTCGGCTCCACTGGCGGCGGGCTCTTCATTTTCAGCCCAGACGCACAACGGCTTCATCACGATTGCCGGCCGGGAAGAAACCGGCTGCGACCTGACCGCCACCATCACGGGTCGGGCCTCAACAGAGGAAAAAGCAAAAGAGCTCGCCGAAAAAACAAAGGTAAGTCTGAAAGCCGACGGTGATAAACTAAACGTTGAAATTAAGAAGCCAACGCTTATACCGAACCAGTCCGTAAGTGTAAGTCTCGATGCAAAGGTTCCAAACGAAACGAATCCATACCTTACGACCCATAACGGGTCAGTAACAATCACCGATATTAAAGGCAAGATTGATGCCACCACGCACAACGGCAGAGTCAAGACGTCAAACGCTACGGGCCAGAATAAGCTTAAAACACACAACGGTGCCGTTATATGCGAGCAGATTTCAGGTGACGCCTGGCTATCAACACATAACGGCGGTATAAATGCTTCCTATGCCGAAGATGCTCCCGGAGAGTGCCAGATTATAATGACAACTCACAACGGCAGTATCAACTTAAAGACTCCTCCGAATGTCTCGGCGGCGGTTAATCTTTCAACTCACAACGGTTCGATTAATACCGGGCTGCCTATTACCATTATCGGGACGGTTAGTAAGAATAAGCTCAACGGCAAAATCGGCGATGGACTCGGCAAGCTCAAACTCGAAACGCACAACGGCTCGATAAAAATACGTTAATGTACCCGGAAAGGGGATATTATC
>Ga0209427_10010304_pt1 | contig 10372 bp, 11 predicted proteins | sample DeeMarSWOR136_30_FD_187465 | JGI IMG/M metagenome (GOLD analysis project Ga0209427, IMG submission 187465) | Marine sediment microbial communities from White Oak River estuary, North Carolina - WOR-1-36_30 (SPAdes) (version 2) | ecosystem: Environmental > Aquatic > Marine > Intertidal zone >...
TAGCGGAATCTCCTGGTTTATATGAAAAATTAACGCCGATTGAATTTTTGGAATTTGTAGGTTCATTATATAATTTATCTGAACAAACTTTATCTCTAAGAATTAATGAGTTATTAGAACTCTTTGACTTAAAAAAAAGACAATTTGATTTATTAGAAGATTATTCTAGAGGAATGAAACAAAAAGTTAGTATATGCGCTACCTTAATACACAACCCAAAAATAATTTTTCTAGATGAGCCAACATCAAATTTGGATCCTGCTACAGCTAGTATGGTTAAAACGCTTATTATTAATCTAATGAATAATGCTGATAAGACCTTCTTTATTTCAACACACTTTCTTAATATTGCTGAAGATCTATGCGATATTATTGGTATTATTGATCAAGGTGTATTGAAAATTCAAGGAACAACCGAAGAAGTTCTTGAATCGGCAAAAACAGATAATTTAGAGGATGCCTATATAAAAGTTTTGGGAATTAAAAATGATAAAGATTTAGTTGGTTGGAGTAAAAAATTAGAAAATTTGAAATAAAAAGATTTTAAAACTGACTCTGAATGATGTTATGGTTTAGGATTGCTAGAAATGAGATTAGATTGAAGACTTATCGGTTTAGAAAAAGGAGAAAATCTTTTTTTATTATTATTTATGGATTATTTTTATTTTGGGCAATCTTTCTAGGTCCATCAGTTATTGACTTAATTCTACCAGATATCTTAAAAATTTATGCCTCATCTTTGAAGACAATTCTTCATCCCGTTATTGAGTATTCATTTATGATGATTTTTATCATATTCATAGCATATCCCCTATTGATGCTTTACAGAAGGTTTGAAATAGGAATAAAAGATGTTGTTTTATCATCTCCTGCAAAACCAGGAGATATTCTATTAGGAGAATTTTTAGGACAATTACCATTTTATCTACTTTTTATTCTAGGGATTGGACCTTTAGGTATATCAATTCTAGCTCAATTAAATCCAAGCTTAACTTTCTTTCATTATTTATTATTTTATTTGATGATTTTCTCGTTGATTACATTTGGATTATTAATAGGCACAATAATTACAAATTGGTTAGAACATAAAATTCTCACAAGAAAAAGTAGTTCTTCCCTTAGTAGTTCTTTCTTCTTGGTGTTACCTTTTTTAATTATTTTAGTATTATATCTTTTTCATGTTATTTTTGAATTTTTGGATTATAATCCTAGTTTTAAGGTTTTTATGAATTTGTTCCCTTCTTTTTGGTATTCTAATATAATATTATATTTTGTGGATCCTATTTTAGTAAATTCTTATTTCTTAAACATGTGGGTATATTTTATCTTAATTATCGGAATACCTATTTTAATTTCTTATATTTCTTATAAAAAAGCTGATATTTTTTACGATTTAGAAAAATCCAATCATCTAAAGACACATATATTTAAAATTGAGAAATTTTTTATTAAAATTCTACATAAAATGACTCCAAATAATTATAGAATTCTAGTTATTACTCAATTTAAAGAATTTATTAGAAAAAGGGAAAATATAAATAAAGTATTATATATAATTGCCTTAAATATCGTTTTTGGGGTATTTCTTTCTATATCATTAGATAAACCTCTTTTATCGATTACAGAATTTTCGACAAGATACTCCTTATTGATAATTGAAGTTTTAAGTTTTAATTATTTAATAATGTTAATACTCTCTTGGATGGGGGGTTTAACATTCGGGATATTTATGGGTATTTATGTTTTTGTTAATACCAAAGAAATTATTTATGTATATAAAAAGTCGGTTAGAAGTGTGAAAGCTCTAATCTTTTCATTTTTATACAATATGTTTTTTATCATTCTTATTTTAGATTTGATTTTAACAGTTATTTTTTCAGCTATTTTTCTTTCGGATATCTATTCTTCTATTACTTTTTTTCTCACTTATTTAGGTCATAGTTCCATCATTTTAATACAAGCAATAGGAATTCAGTGTATCAAACCATTATATAAGGAAAGAGGGAAGTTTATTTATTTTAATATTTATGTAATAGCCTTATTGCAAGTATTATCCTTTCTATTGACATTGATTATATTTATTCCATCATCATCAGCATATATTAATTATTCTATAGGATTAATTTTTATAATTTTAATTAATTTTGGATTGTCATTTGCCTTTTCACTTATATTATTAATCCTCGGTATTATAAAATTAGATAGAACAGAATAATTCTAATTGACTGTTTTCATTAAGTAAATTTTTCGAATTAAATATTTTATTGAAGAAATTATTAAGGGAATGAATAGAAAAATAAAACCAGTAGGATTTAATAGTATAAAACTGCCTATCGAAATTAATATGTCGATTGGATTCATAAAAAATAATTGAATTAAAAAGAATACTAGTAAAGCTGTCCCAAATATCAAAAAAAATAAATCCGCTTTAATGCTCCATAAAAGTACAAGTAAAACCACTAGAAATAATAACGAATCTAAAAATTTCATATTTAATTTCCATATTCATAAAATTTAGAGATAATAAAAAAAAAATGGGATTTATTTAATTAATAATCTAAATTATAATTTTCTTCTTCTTTTTTATAATTTTAATTAAAACAACTCCGGTAACAACAGACGTGCATAATACAATTGGAATTAAAAACCCTGGTATTGCCCCCGATATCAGCTGTACATTAGCAAGCTCTAATCCTCCATATGATATTGAAGCATATTCGAATACACCTTTATTATTCCATCTAGCCGTAACAACAACATCGCCCATACCTGTTATATTAAACGGAGCTCCACTATCATTTAAAAGTAAATCTAAATATGATCCCTTTATAATTACTTCTAATCCATTTCCTTTTGCAGCAAATGAGTAATTACCTGCTATATAAGGATTAGTATCTGTATAATTGCTAATTCCTTCAGCTATAAAACCATAATCCAATCCTTTTGGCATAAAAAGAGGTGGTCCACTAATCACATACATAAAAGTTGTCTCATTTATGTCAGCTGGATTAATTAATACAGACATAGGTGACGACGAATCTGTTGCGTTCAATACGCGAGTCCAATTGTTTGCTGAATAGGCAACATCCAAATTATACCAAAGACCTGCATACCTTATTCCTGAACTTGTCATTTCATCAGTTACATTATGTATTCCTGCTCTTAACCCTGCTCCTTCAAAGAAATCAAATTCCATTCCTGTTTCATTTTTAAACAACTCTTGAAGCATATCATACGCCAAGGTCCAATTATCTTCACCAATTAAAGCTATAGCGGTGGCATTAATATTAGTAAGATTGAGCGTTGGTACCCATACAAATTCATCGCCCATTTTAACACCCACATAACTAGGAGGCGCTGCCATTGCCGAATTTATTACAGAAAACAGGATTATTGAACTTAACAAAGTTAATCCAATTATTTTACTCTTTTTCATATTCTTTCTACCTATTAATATGCAAATTCTCAAGAAATTTCTGTTATAATTATTATCGATTTCAGATATTTAAAAATGCCTATAAAAGGATTAATATTGATCATGTATATTTGGATTAAATTAAAAACTCCTTTAACAATATATTTTAAAGATATTTCTAATGAAAACTTAAATAAGAATCAGATTAAAAGAAAATTAAAAAAAATAAGAATTTATGAACTTATAAGTTGGAAGAGAATCGAAGCATGCGGAATATAGAATTGGTCTCCTTTCTTAATTACCACAGTGTGGAAATATTCAGCCAATCCTAAGAAACCACGAATAACAGACTCATCTTCTTCAAACTTAAAAACCACTCGAGCAATAGCAGCCCCAGTTCCAAAATTCACCTTATCATAAACCCGCTCATCAATTAGCGGAATTTTGAGTTCATTGACAATTTCATATACTCTTTTAATGAATAATTCGCGCTTAGGCATTTGGTTTTAACACCTTTTAATATTCAAAAAATAATTCTTAAAAATTCTAATGAAATATGATATATAATATTATTAGATTTAGGATTTTTAATTGTTTTTTTTTTTAGTTTAGATTTTAGCAAGTTTCAATATCATATATGGTTTCACTATTCAAAAATTATAAATTACATAAAAACAAAAATATAAATTAATAAAATAGAATTATCACTATAAGTATATAGTAACCTACTTTTCAATAAATTTCGAGGATTTGATTTCACCTTGGTTTCGAAAGAACAAAAAAAGATTGAACGCGTAATAAATTTTATGAAGAAAGGGTTGACTTCTTTACAAGATGATCTTGAAGAGACTGTGAAAGGGATAAATGACTTTGTAAAATCATTGAATAAAGCTTTAAAAGATTTGAAAGAAGTTACTGTTGAAGGAGAAATTCAAACTGTTAGTACTTCCTCTACACAAATTGCTGCTCCTTCAGCAAACGCAAAAACGGCAGCAGCAAGCACATTATTTAACTTATTAAGTGGTGGAGGTGGTGCTCCTGGAGCTCCTACAGCAACAGCAGCGGCTAGTCCTCCTACTACTTCTGGATTACCTAAGCCCCCTACAGCAGGGCCTCCCTCAAAGCCAGTTAGTGGAGGACCCCCTAAGGCACCTACATCCGGACCACCAGCAGCCCCTTCTTCTGGACCACCAAAAAGACCAAATCTACCTCCTGCTCCAAAGCTTCCACCCACATCTGGTGGTATGCCCCCAGCAGCCCCTTCAGGAGGGGTCGCTAAGGCTCCCACATTTGCGAAAAGACCTGGCCCCCCTGCAGCACCTACCACGGGACCTCCAAGAGCCCCAGGAGCACCATCTCCTGCAGCACCAAGTATACCAGTAGCCGCAAAGCCAGGTGGGGGATTAAGTTCACTTCGAGACGAAATGTTAGATGAGTTAAACCGTTTAAAGAAGATCATGAGAGGAGAATAAAAAATAAAACATTTTTTCTAATATTGATTTAGATCCTACTCTTTAATTTAATATCGCTCTCTCAAATCTTTAAAAAAAGAATAAAAAATATTTTAATACTCTAAGATAACAATTATATTCTATGAACAATACTCAATACCTTTTTTGTGAAAATGAAATTCCAATCGTAGTCCCAAAAAGGATTATGATTTTTGCGGGTCACCCTGATGATGAAATCGTTTCATGTGGGGGAACGATTCTAAAGTATCAAGAATTAGGTTCCGAGATAATAGTTGTCATAGCTACTAGTGGCCTAGGAGGATATGCAAAACAAACTCAAAAAGAAAGAATATTAGAACAACGGAAAAATGAATTAGATTTAGTAAAAACATTTATAAAAGGGAAAATAATCGAGCTGAATTATCCTGATTTAGAGATCAAAAGAGAGATTATTTCTCAGGTTACAAATTTAATTAGAGATTTCCAACCTCAATTAATATTAATTCCCCATTTTACTGACTTTCATCGTGTTCATCGTAATTTATCATATATCACACGAGAAGCAATTTATCATTGCTCCACAGGAAAGGCTTATGGGGGGCATGAGCGAAATTGGACACCCTTAGGGGTTTATTATTATGAATCTCCTTCATGTAAATTTGAGTATATTGAGGGATCAGTATTTATCGTGGTAGATATAAGTAAATTTTGGAAAAAGAAGAAGGAAATATTTAATAAAGTCTATATCTCTCAAAAAGAAGTCTTACAACGTGTGTTAGATTGGGCGGAAGATACAGCTGTTTTAAGAGGAAACGAAATAAATGCTTCTTATGGTGAGGCATTTATACCAGAAACTACATATACGCCATTAAAGATTTTATTAGTTTAAAATCCATAAGTTTTATTAAAAAAGAGTTCAATTCTATTAATTTATTAAGGGAAAAACAAATAGATTAATTGAAGAATTCATTAAATTAATTTGTAATAACAACAAATATTGTTTTAGGCGATGGGTAATCTTACAGTTGTGCTAGACATTGGACAATTCGCCTCCAAAGTTGGATTTGCTGGAGAGGATACACCTAGTCAAGTATTTTTTACAATTGTAGGAAAACCAAAATATCAACAAATAGATTTTGAATTTGGGGGCACCCAAAAAGAAGAATTTTACGTAGGAGATGAAATTCAATCATTAGGATTATATAAGATATTTTATCCGATTGAAAAAGGAAGAATACAAGATTGGATCTATTTCGAAAAAATAATCGATTATATTTTTTATAATTTAAGAGTAGATCCTAGCCTTGTTAACGTATTATTTGCCATACATCCTTTGTTTCCTCATCAGGATTTAGCGAGATTATTCGATATCTTTTTAGATCATTATCAATGCAATGCTTTTTATCCTGTTTTAGATTCTATGCTAACTTTATATTCAGGAGGGTTCCAAACAGGTTTAGTTATCGAAATTGGAGACAGTATAACCCGAATTGTACCTATTTATGAAGGATATAAATTAGATCATGCTATTCGTATATTAGATATAGGAGGAAGAGAATTAACAAAATACATGGAAAAGATTTTAGGTGAAATTGGATATTCCGCGGATTCTTCTATTAGAAGGGAATTAGTTAGAGCTTTAAAAGAAAAAGCATGTTTTGTTTCATTAGATTATAAAGAAGACCTTAAAAGATTTGAACAATATGAAAAACCATATTCATTACCAGACGGGTCAACAATAACATTAAGTAAGGAACGTTTTGAAGTTCCAGAACTTTTATTTAATCCTTCTTTAGAATTAGAAGTTGATCCTTTACCACAAGCTATAATGGATTGTATAGAAGACTGTGATTTAGATATCAGGCCTGATTTATTAAACAATATTTTTTTATCAGGAGGATCTTCTATGTTTCCTAATTTAAAGTCTCGAATTTATCAAGAATTAGAATTAGAATTAGCGAGAAGAAAGAAAAAGAGCCAAACTATTAAAATAATTGCTCCTAGAGAAAGAGTTTTTTCTGTCTGGGTTGGAGGTTCGATTTTAGCCTTAATACCTGAATTTGCTAAAAATTGGATAACTCGGGTTCAATATTATAATAATGGGATACCTGAAGGTTTATTATGAATTTTTGGAACTTCTTATTTAATATAACCAATTTCTTTTATATTCTATAGATATTACAAGCATAATACACTTTATTAATAATATTATTCTGATATTATATTTTAGAATATTTGATAAAGGTGTATCATTATAGAAGAATCTCAAAATAATAATTCAGATCAATATGAAGGTACTAAGGAATATTACAAACCTGATTATTCGCACATTTTTAATAAAATTAAAGATATTAAAACACCAGTTAAAAATGATATCTTAGTTGGATTACTTGATGGTAATTGGCATTCAGAATTAGACTTAATAAGGATCGCGAAAAGACAGCAAAAATATATGGGCGCAGTGACCTTAGGTACAATGGTAAATTCTCTAAATCATACGTTAAGGAATGATTATGTGGAAAGAAAAATAATTGAAGGAAAAATGTATTATAAGATTTCAGACAATTATGTGGGTTTGACACGCGCAGCTTATAATAAATATAGATTTAAATTAGATTGATTGAAATAACTATACTTTATTTATTTCTTATTCTTTTTTTAGTGATCTTAAGGTAAATATGTTTATAATTAAAATTCCTAATGTTAAATAAAAGCCTAATCCTAGAACAACAAAAATTTTAGTAATATCAATTATTAGTTGTATTAAAATTATAATACTAAATAAAGTAATAAGGTACATTATCAAAAGTATACTTATTTTAAATAATAATTTTGAATTTGAGAATTTTGCTCTTTTTGTCGATGCCATAATTAATATTAATCCTATCAAGGTAATACTAACCCATATTGTTAAAGCAAAAATATTTTCTGGAAATTGAAGAAGTAAAGAACTATAACTTTTATTTTGATTTATTAAATAGCCCCAAAAATAAAATTCTGTATCACTTAAGGTAAATATCTTGAAATCAATGACCCAACCTTCAGGGATATATACTGGAATTTCACTAAAAAAAGCCAAAAAAAAAGCTATTAAACCTCCTATCATTCCTAACTTTTTTGTTATAATCATCACCTTATTTACTGATAGGATGCTTTATATAGGCAAATAATGCTAAAATACAATTCAAAATTAAAATGAAAAATCCATAATTCAAATATAAGAAGATATCAAAATATCCAAATTGGGTACCAAGGATTTCTTGACTATATATTGGTATTCCAATAATTGAATATAATAAAATAAAAATTAAAGCAATTAGACTGAAATTTATTAACCTTTTTCCTGTTGGATTTTCTTTTATACTTCCAACAATAGATAAAATTACTGTAAGAATAGAAATTAAGAATAGAAAGATGAATGATAAAACATTAATTTCAAACCATAGATAAAGTTCATCACCAATAATTATCCCCCATAAAAAAATCTGTCTGTCTCCATAACTAAAAAGCTCAAGTGGAAATCTAACGAATGAGCTCAGTACTGGATTATTAACTCCAAAATAAGTTAATACCCATATTGAAGAAACTCCTTCAACTCCAAAATTAAAACCTAGAGGAATAAATTGGAGAAAAACTAAAATTATAGTAAAGATTCCTGATAGAAATCCAAATTTATTCATAGAGAAAATAATCAAATTGATTTTCTTTTTAATTTAATATGAAACCTTGATTTTAATAATTTTATTTTTTAATACATTGATTTTGAGAAATTTTGTAAGAATCACAATTCGAACAGAATCCTTTCCCATTTTTATTTTTTAACCCCTCTCTCCAACAATCAGGGCATAAATAGTAAGTATAGACAGAATTGTTTTTCTTAAGCGATACTTTAAAAACATTAAAACCGCATAAAGAACATCTCGATTTTAACATCTCAATTTTACCCCTTTTTGGCAAAGAGAGAAATTGCTTACATGCTTCATTAGAACAAACTAAGAATTTTTTATTTTTTAAATTTATAAATTTCATAGTATTTGATTTACAAAATGGGCAGAGGGACGATGTAGAAAGAAATTCGCGACGGGTTGTACTATTTAAATGGTTATCTTTTGCTTCAAAAGTTTTAATACTTTTTAAAAAATTTGGTTTATTCAATAAAAATTTATCAAACAAATCTAAAAATTCTTTTTTTACTTCTGTAATAACATCTTCCATCTTTCGCGTTTTATCTTTTATACACTCTAATCTTATTTCTACACTTTTAGTAAACTCTGGTTTCAAAAAGGGCAACCATATTTTTATCAAACTTTTAATTAAAAAAATCCCCAAATCAGTAATAAAATATTGACCCTTAGATCTATTTACTAAACTTCTTTTCTGCAAAATTCTTATTATCGTAGGCCTCGTAGATTTTGTACCTAAATGATTTCTCTCCATTAATTTAAGTAAAGTATTATCCCTATATCTTGGAGGTGGTTTTGTTTCTTTTTTATTTAATAATATTTCTTTTATAGGTATTTTATCTCCATGAATTTGAATGCTAGTGTCATAGTGAGGTTTTAGAAATGGCGCTATTTCTAGAAATCCTTGAAAAATTAAAGAAACAATTTGAGCTTTAAAAGTTTCATCTTTAATTAATAATTTTAACATTTGTTTTGATTCAGTAGCTTCATCTCCAAATAGAGCTAAATAATGTCTTGCAAGGAGATCATATACTTTTTTTTGTATATGATTTTCTAATTTTGAATGATTTAATTCTACACTTTCAAGAGGAGTTATAGGAGGGTGATCTCCTGCATCTTTTTTACCCTTAGTAGGAGTAATTCTTTTGTTATTTAAAAGATTATCCGTATAATTTCCATATAAGGAATGATTAGAAAACTTTTTTAAGATACCTTCATGCTCAAAATCTGGTTTATAGACATCAGTATCAGTTCTGGGGTAGGATATTAGTTTATTCAAATATAATTTATTCATAATACTTAAAGCTGTATTGGCAGGAATTCTTAGGTTTTTCGTCAGAAGGATGAGTGCTTTTGAAGTATTTAAAGGCGTTGGAGGAGCTCTTTTTACAATATTTTTCGAATAATCTAAAATTTGAGCAATTTTTTCATCTTTTATTTTAAGAAATATCTTGTTAACCTCAGATTCTTTCTCTTTAGGAAAGGGGTTCTTCTCATGTTGAGCTTTAAATATACCTTTATCGTGAATTAAAACTGCTTCTATGGTAAAAAATGGCTCTGGTACGAATGTTAGTATCTCTTTTTCTCTTAAGTAAATTAAATATAATAAACTTGTTTGAACTCTTCCTATTGAAGTGAACTTTACTTTTAATTTAGCTAATAATGGTTTAAAGGTATTTGTGACTACTCTAGTTGCTGAAAAACCAATAATTGCATCAATTTTTGCTCTAGCTTCACCAGATTCAGCCCAACTATATTTAGGTTCAATTAAAGTCTTAAATTTATTGATAATTTCTTTTTTTTGAAGTGAACTTAACCATAAT
>Ga0209427_10010306_pt1 | contig 10370 bp, 11 predicted proteins | sample DeeMarSWOR136_30_FD_187465 | JGI IMG/M metagenome (GOLD analysis project Ga0209427, IMG submission 187465) | Marine sediment microbial communities from White Oak River estuary, North Carolina - WOR-1-36_30 (SPAdes) (version 2) | ecosystem: Environmental > Aquatic > Marine > Intertidal zone >...
TACAGGGGAGGAGACTGCCAAGTCTTGAGGACCAAGTTGATCGTGAAGAGCATGAAATGCTGATTGAATCAAATAATGAGATAATTGAGAAAGTGTTGGAAACCGTGTCACCATTCTTCTGATGATAGACTTGATTTGGCTATGTTTTCGCGTTGTTCCATGCACAATGTTTTAAGGACATGCCACTTGGGCGACCCCAGAACCAGCTATGGTGAGAACATTTGGGTAAAAAGAGAAAGTCTGGTGGCCGAAGTAAAGGCAGCTCGGGAAAATCAAAGTCCATACAATGCTCTAGGTGTGGACGGATGGTTCCAGCTGATAAGGCCAAGAGATATACGAAACGTGTGTCTGCTGTCGAACCACAGCTAGCACGTGAGCTCCAAAAGCAAGGAAGTTTCATTCAGACACGCAAAGTCACACAATACTATTGTGTCAGTTGCGCAGTGCATTCTGGTAAAGTCCAGATTAGGCAAGCAACTGAACGAAAAACAACACCAACACGAAATCGCCGAATCTAGGCCAAACACAGCATGTCAGATACTACTGCCATCAAAATTCAATGGGCCTATCATACTAGCTGGTTCTCCAAATGATGGAACAAGTAGTACATCTGAGATTCGTCCTCTACTTCCCAGAGCTCTCCGACAAAGGAAACTTCCTTCTCAGAGATCTTCCTGGTTCAGGCAAAAGAATAGATGTCTTATGCCGTTCCTTAGCCGCGTGTTTCGACTGGGGCCCATCGATATTGGACAAGTCTAATCTTGAAATCATTGTTCTTATTGGTAGAACTTCATGTCTTCGCATTGGGAATCCGAGTAATATGATGCCTAGAGGCGAAGTATGGTGGGCGCGTGTAATTAAGGATGCACTCTCTGGAAATTACTATCCGTTTGTATCAGTCGAGAATCAGAGCTTGGAAGAAGTTGCTGAGGCTATCTTGTCCAATGAGAAAGCCCACCTATGGGTGCTGGACGATGCTGGTTCATCTATTAATCAAAGAAACCTACCGGATATGAATGCGCAGAACAGCTTCATTATTGGGGACCATAAAGGATTTGATTCAGAGGCGCTGAAGGTATTCAATGACCACAGCATTTATCGACTCTCTCTAGGAACAGCCAGTTACCTTACGAGTCATTGTATTGCAGCGATAATATCAATGTATGAAGAGGTGGTTCATGATGTCGCAGAGCGGTGATATTCCAGAAAAGCAGTCTAGGGCAGTGGAAAGGCTTGTGAACAAGCTTACAAAGGAGATGCTCTGGATATACATTCTGCGCCTGCTGCAAGAGAGACCCCACTATGGGTATGAAATCAAGGAGCTTGTCACAAAGAAATTCGGGTTCGCTCCAGCCACAGTGAGTGGTTATGCAATAATATATCGTTTGCAGAGAGATGGCTTAATCCAGAGTCAGGAGTCTAGCGAGTCGACTCGCAAATACTACGAGATAACTGAGAGGGGCAGAGAAGCAATGAAGCTAGCTAAAGAATTCCTCCTTTCAACCATGTCGAAAGTGTTTGACATTACAGAATGATTATCGAACAGTGATCCCCTCAAGCAAGATGTCAGTTCTTCGTTGAATTTCTTTGCGCTCCAAAATGAAGTCAGGTCCAACCGTCGACTCAGCAACAATGCTTGCAACAGCTGAGGCAAAAGCTCCGCATTCTGCAATTGGACGCTCTTCCAGCATCATTGCTGCAAAGCTGGATAGATAGGAATCACCAATACCAATCTCATTCCCTTTCTTTATTCTGAAGGCAGGAATTCTGTAGAAGTCTTTGCCATCAAATGCAATACTACCTTCTTCGGAGAGTGTGACGATTGCCATATCTGACCCGGATTCCACTAGCATCTCGACCGCTAGAAACGGGTCTTCCTCTCCAGTTATAATCATGGACTCTAGACGGTTGGTTTTTACCAAATCAATGAGGCTCAATACTTCTTCGACCACTCTATGATTTCCCATTAACCGAACACGGCTATCCTCTCTTATTCTTCGGAATCTGGGATCCAAGAAAATCATTGAATCAGAGGAGTCTGAGAGCCATTCGATTAATTCAGTATGCACCTCACGGAGGACTGGACTAAGTAGAATCGCGTTCGCATTCATGAATTCATCTGGAATATCGCGAATCCCAATCTCTCTTCTTGCTCCAACTAAATTAGCGAATCTTGTTCCTTGGATGTCCAAGGAAACCAGAAGCCTGTTTGTTTCAGTAGAATCAATCAGGAAAAACTCGATATCGTGGTCATCGAAGATCTGAACTAGTTGATGCCGCATGTCATTCGCTACAGCGCCTATAAAAGCTACATTCTCCACTCCCAGCTTGGATGCAGTAATTGCTGCATATACGGCGCCACTGGCTAGTTCCATTGTTTCATTCTCATAATATGCAGGATTCCCAATCACGACAATGTCATACATTGACTTGTTCTGCCCCCTCTGTTTGCAGGATGACCTTTCGCGCATATACCAACCGTTGAACTACAGTGATGTGGGACAATATTCCGACAATTACCACACATAGCGTAAGGATGTTTGTTATTTCAACTGCAACAAACAAATCCAATGCTGCCAGAGGTAGCAGAGTCAAGAAATCCAACCAGATGTTTGTCGGAGGAAAAGCTAGAAGGAGTATACCAGCGAAGGTCAAGATTAGCTTCTCTTGCCTCTCTGCAATACCCACAGAGCAGCTCTCCATGCCTCCAACTGACTCGGCCTTGGCTCTTGAGAAGCTCGCCATAATCATGCCAAAGAGTGAGAACACTCCCCAGAACCAAGGGAGATAGCTGTCACCTGGGGCTATTGTCCACCATGCGACTGGTGTCATGATGGTGGGCCCCATCATCAATCCCAGAATGAATAGAAACTCAGCATATCTGTCTAGAGTATGATCGAAGGTGGCCCCGAACTTGGTTCCAAGGTTAGCGGCACGAGCGACAGCTCCATCAAACATGTCCATAATAACAGTGAGAAGCATGAGGAGAAAGCCCAGAATGAGGTCACCAAGGAAGAAGAAGTAGGCACTCACAAGAGCAGCTATTAGAGTGAGCCCAGTTATCATATTGGGAGTAATTCCTGTCCTCGCCAATATCCGTCCCACAGGCATCATAGCTTTCTGATATCTTTCTCTCAGTTTTCCAAGCATGAGATTCACTTTTCCAGGACCCTGGGTCGGGCTTCGCGGACTTGAATTGCGTTAATAAACGTGTTGTGGGGTGTTCAGAGTACACTCATAATACGTTCAGAGACCCATTCATTTCCCAGAAGGTTTAGAAACCCACCCAATCTTGGACCTGATTTTCTGGATATTAGAATCCTATAGAGAACGACAAATGCTCTTTTATCCTTCAGGCCTACTGAACGAGCGGTCTCAAAGACTCTACTCTGCAAGTCCTCATCATCAAGAGGAGTCCCCTTCAGGACTTCGGCAAATCTCCTTAGGAACTCTCTGTCATTATCAGTCAGAGTGACGATAATCTCTTTGGGCACAGATTCAGGAACCACAACCTTGTCCCTTTCAGTTCCATACTCGTGTGCCCAAGTCTTTGCCCTTCGCAGTCTGACAGAAATTAGTTCCTTTGCCTCAGTGGGAACTGTATTAATTCCATATTGTTTTTTGAGAACTTGTTCGCATCGCTCGAAAATCGTCCCAGTATCAAGAATGTCTTCCATCTGTGATGTTATGACTGCAAATTTGAATGGAAGTTTGGGAATATAATTCTCCGGGACATCGCCAGCTAGACAGAGAGGGTATAACAGCTGAATGATTTCCATCTGCTCCTCAGAAACATCCTCTAGACCATAGTAGGTCCTCTCAAATCTATCAAACTCATCTACAAAGTCTGGTATTCGTTCGGGATACAAATCGATTGCTCGCTCAAGCGGTGGTTTTAGCATCAAATATCGATATAGCTCTGGAGGCGCGATAGTAAGCCATACTTTTGGACTGAAGACAATTCCTTCGGAGGTTGACATGTCCCGACCTCCGATTCGCACCCACTCAAAAGGGACTTTCACTGGGCCATCCCACCCAAAGACGCGTCGGGATATCTCTAGGCCAGTGTCAAATGAACCCCCTTTCACAGAATGGTCCTTTCCTGCAGGCTCGCATGTGACATTTAGTACGTACCATTTAGCTGGCCAATCAATTCGCCAAGAGAGTTTCACTCGAAGTCCTTCAAGAGGTACTTCATCACTATGACCACATGACGGGCATGAAAAAGACGCCTTGTCAGTAACAGGATCATAGTCTGTGATTCTATTAACAATAATTTCCCCCTTCGCACCTGCCTGAATACGTCCGCAAGAGGGGCAGAATACAGATGCTGGAAACCAATTCTTCATAGATTTGATATAGTCTGCCTTTTGCTCATCATTAAAGTCACGGGCTACATATTCAATGAGTATCTGACGAATGGTTTCGGTGTTCTTCAAGCACAATCTAGTGGCTTCCCGCATTTCCGGAGTCTCGTATAGTTTGCTTTGCCATATCACTTCGGGATTAACGCCAAACTCTGGAAATGTTTCTATGAACTCGTTTGCCGCATGTGCTCCAAAACTCTCACAGCAGCCATACTCATCAGGTACCTCAGAATATGGTATTCCAAGCCACTCTTCAAGAGGGAGTGAAACACTGGAGGGAAATGATCGCACCGGGTCAAAATCATCTGCCACGAAGAGAGTCCGTGCTTTTTTTCCAGCTTCAAGGAGTTTTCGCTTGATGACATCAGCTATAATGAGCTCGCGGTAGAAGCTAATGGGAATGCTGCCACTTATGCTTTTACCAGTTGAAACTAAGTACTCGTCAACATCGCGTTCTAATACAGAGTCAACTACATCACTTATCCAGTGGATGCTGTATTCCTCTTCTAGAGACCCATTGGACACCTGACTGTCACCACCTTCACCCTTTGTCCTGTGCTAAAGAAGATTGCTCTATACTGAGAACTCGGTGACACGAAGTTCTGACTTGCTCTGGAATAGCAGATAAACCGGAACAGCAGCAATCACCACTACTACCAGAAGCGCCACAAGAGTAGTTACCATAGCAAGAGGAAGATAAAGGAGCGAAGGAACAGCTGCTTCGGGAATTAGGAAGTAAATGCTGAATACTGTGGCTACAAACACAGCTGGAATTCCTGACTTCATTCCGATATCGACACCCTCGGCAATTATTGTCTTGGCGATAAATGAGGGCTTGGCTCCGATTGATTTCATTATAATATAGTCACGCAGCCTGCCAAATACAGAAACAAGTAGGTAATTCATCAGACTAAGAAAGGCGCTTATCAGAGCCATTATTGGTAATGGCTGAATCAATAGCCAAAATGCGCCTATCGTATCGAGATTCTCTTCGAGCAGATCCTGTTGGAGGAAAATCTCAAAGCCCTCAGCATGGGCAAGAGTTTCAATCTGGGCTATAGTTGAAGGGTCATATTCTTCTAGTTGAAAGAGGGCTAGATTTACTCCCGAAACACCAAAGAGGTCCTGCATTAGCTCAAGATTCAGGAACGCAACATCACCACCATTGAGAATATCAAATGCGATGGCACTGACATTCAACGAAGAGCCACTTACTTCTAGTTTTTGTACAAGTGGATCATCATACATGGTAACTGCTATCTGCCCTCCAATCCACACATCAAGGTTTGAGCTAACCTCTTGGCCTTCAAAGAACCAGTTTGACACAGTTGAGTCCCAATCAAGACCGACAATCAAAGCTTTCCCACGCCGGCCTTGGCCTATGCTTTCATATTGCTCAAAGGTGGGATTCCATATGATTCCAGGACCTTCACGTATGTCTGCGTATTGCAACAGTCGTAAGTCGATCTTCGTGACGGCAGGCAGATCTGTCACTGTGCCAATGAGGCTTGATGGTATCATGTAAGTGCTGTTCATGAAATCAAAAGACTCGTTCAGAGTGTCACCATTGAGAGAGTAGGCATCATAATACTGATTCAGTAGGTCAGGATTACCAATCGCAACGACATCTGAACCCATCGACCTGATTATGTATGCGTCAGTGGTTGCTTCTACTACTCCTCCACCAATCCATAACATCGATGCTAATGATATGCTTAGAAAGAGAGAGAGTAGAGTACGGCCAGAACCCCTGAATCTTCGACCTGTCCCCTTAGTGGCAATTCGAAATGGCAAGCCAAAACTATCCAGATATCCTGCTCTTCTTACTTTTGTGCCAACCTCTGGGTTCAGTGCCGCTATTGGGGATTCATGCACAGTATCATAGATTGGCTTTTGAGCTGCAAAGAATCCGATGATTAGATAGATTGCAGCGTATGCCAGAACCTGGAGCCATGGAAATTCTAAAGAGAAATTGAGGGAGGGAACAAGTGATGCCATCCAAGCCAGACCGAACACATAGAGGAGTGCGCCTGCGGCAATCCCGACGATTACACTAGACCCGAGGAGGATTAGGGCTTGTGCCATAAAATGGTCGAAAATCGTGTCCATCAGGGTGCCGATTGACTTCATGAGTCCAATATCCTTGCGTCGTGTCACAACTTCAAGTGAGATGGTACTGGAAACCACAACAACTCCAAGTGACAAAGCCAGCAATAGCGTTGCCCAGATGAAGGTTTCAAATAAGATTGCTAACGCACCAGCAATACTTCCTGAAGTGAGAATGAAGGTGACATCAAGTAGTGCATTGCCAAATAGAAGAAGGAATGTCGTAGCTGCAACTACCGTTGTTAATGAAGCAAAAATCAGTGTGGTCCTGAATGGACGCCTCTTCAGGTCCTTTGATGCATAGTCTTGCTCAGACATTAGAGGACAACACTCCATCGGCCATAGTCAGATGACGTGCACCTTTCGTTCTAACAATAGCAGAGTCATGAGTCATCGCAATTACTGCTTTTCCAGACTGATGCAATAATTGGAGAAGATCTCGAACCATCTTTGCACTCTCTGAGTCCAAATTGGCAGTTGGCTCATCGGCCAGGATTATAGGGGGATCATTTGCCATTGCTCTGGCAATAGCTACTCTTTGTTGTTCTCCAGAGCTTAATTGCCACGGAAGATGATCAGTCCTTTCAGCAAGCCATACTCTTTCCAAGAGCTGTAGTGAGTCTTCTTGGATTTCATCCAAGCTTTTGTCAGTCAATTGCATAGGGAACATGACATTCTCTAGCGCAGTGAGTGTGGATATTAGGTTGTAGCTCTGAAAGATGAAACCAGTATTTGCAAGACGAAAGGTCGCCCTGAACGATTCATCATAGTCCCCGATTGGGACATCCATCACAAATACGCGACCCTCAGTGGCGTAGTCTATTGCACCAATGATGTTGAGTAGCGTCGTTTTGCCTGACCCTGAAGCACCAGTGATCGCAACAAACTCGCCCATTCCGATTCCGAGGTTGATGTTTTTGAGCGCATCAATCTCTCGTTTCCCAAGGGAATATCTTCGCGATACATTTTCGAGGCGTACCGCGAACTTAACTCCATCACTGTCTATGCTTTCAATGGTTTCATAGATGTCATCAGCTACCCAGGCATCATCATCAGACATGGCAGGCACCTCTTAGGTATCATTTCAATAAGATGTGAGGGCATCTTGCCCTCAGCTCAGGTCAGTTCTAGTTGAAAGATAAATCTACAGGTATCTCAACTAATGTACTAGTAGCCCCAAGGAGATAATCGAATTCCGGGCCCAATCGCTCAACATCAGAGGTTTCTCTCTTCCGAAGACCCGAATTGTACGAAGGATATCGGAATCTACTAACCCGGTCACGTAGTAGCTAACGAGGCTTTTGTCAACCGAGAGAGTCCTACTCAGTTCTGCTTGAGTGATTCGCCCATTGGCCGCGCACTCCTGCAGGATTGACTGTATCGTTGGGTTTCTGGTGAATGCAGTCAATCTCAATACTTGATCTTCTGAAGAATATCCGCTAAGAAACAGATGTCTGGCATTACCGTTCCTGATAGAGATTATCACACCTTCACTCTCAAGATTATTCAGATGGTATTGAAGAGCACCCATTGCGCAACCTATGTTTCGATGAAGCTCTCTGAGATGAATTCCAGGATATGTGGAGATTTCATCAATTACTCTGTCTCGCAGCTTCTCAAGTCTTTCTTGGTCTCTTCTCTCCAGTGAGATGGTGCCTAATGCCAAGAACAGGGAGCCTGGTATGATTGAACGCGACAACCCGTCAATAGAAACAACAGAGGTGCCTATGCCAGATAGTATCGAACTCAAATGGAAGTCAATAGTTGATGTGTTGTGCAACCATTGCACACTGGGCTTAAAGTCTATGGCAGGCATTACTGAAGAATCAGAAACTTCTTGAGCAATTAGCTGTGAGCTTGTAGAACCAAACCCAGAAAGGACTAGTCCAGTTAGACTTGTCGCTAGAAGAAGGAATGACAGTCCTACTATGAAGTTCCTAACTATCTTTGAGCCCATTGTCCATCTTCCGCCTATTGGTTATTGATGTTTATGCCAATTAAGCAATTTGAATGATTAAGGGACGTACTATTAATCAATCTATCCACGCGCAGGATATGTGAGAGTTATCTTGAACCTGCAAGCATCTCCCCCAGCTGACATGCAGGTCTCTTCAACAATCTGCAATTTTTCATATTCCATCCTGTTGTAGTCTGTAAGATACTCAATGACTGCCTCTGTGAATCCTTTGAGGAAGTAGCATGATGGCTCATCAGCATCATAGCCAGATGCATAAGGATTGTCTTGGATTCGAATAATCGCCTCTTCATCTAGGAAGAGCTTGTATAGATTTTCAATCTCAACATTGCCAAATGGTACGATCAATGTACCAAGTGCCATCTTGAGAAACTCGACAATTCCCTTGAAATCCCCTGGTGGCTTCTGTTTGCCCACTCTGAAGTACTCACGCTGCGCCTCCAATCCAGCAAGACGCCCAGCACTATAGTAAAGGTCTTTAACACTGTCAGGGAACATCACTGCAATACGATTACCGAGCTTATTCCATGTCTTAGCGAAAAACGCTCTCATTAGGTCTCTCTCTTTGAGTCGACCTTGCCACCAAGGAATAACATCTTCCTGTTCAGACATTATACGCCTCCGAAGGAGGAAGAACAGAATCGCGTGTTAAGTGCTTTGTGTTGACTCACTATACTAGACGGACATTCCACGTACAATTGTCAGCACCGGTAGCCTTGCAAAGCTCTTGGAAGACCTTAGCATCTACGCCCTTGATTTCAAGAATTGCCTCGAGGATGCCACTGAATGCTTCGCAGTAGCCAAATCCCCTCATTCCCTCCAATGTGACATCTTGACACCATACGCAGTCTTTATCAACAACTCTGACTGAGCCCCTTGCGGACTTCATATCCACATCAGTGGGCTTCCTATCAAATAGTAGTTTGTAGACACTATCTATGAGCTTGCCAACATCTTCACGTGTCATCACACTTTCTTTTGTCCTAGATGCAAGCTCGGTTGTCAAATAGAGATGAGATCCCATCTCTTTGCCTAAGTCACGAAGTCGTTGATTAGCCTCATCTATGTTGCTTGTTTCAGCGAGGACCTTGTCAACCCACTGAGCGTAAAGGCTTACGAACAATGGATTTTCTATCTTTGCCATATGATGTGGAACCTCATTCTGATTTTCTAGATAGTCTTGCCAATCATCTTGATACCATACTTCTTGTTGCGGGCGATTATTTGAATAACTTTGGAATTCTGAACACCGGCCATTTCTGCTATCTCTTCAGTGGTCTTAGTGCCGTCGCATAGCCTCAATATCTCGACGTCGCGACCATCGATCTTCGATAAATCTCCAATAAACTTTGGACACTTCACAAATCTGCCCATTGTAGCTTCAGAAACGACAATGGATTCTTCACACAAGGGAACTCCAACTATGTTTTTCGAAGCAGCCCATTTTAGAAGATCAATTACTCTCTCGTTTGGTTGAAACATTGAATCGGCAACTTGTGCAACTGATAAAGAACCATCCACAAGCATTAGGACATCGAAACCGAAATTTCGATGCATCTGCTTCATTTCCTTATACAGGTCAGAGTCAAGGGTCAAGGCGGCTGCATAAGCTGGACCCCTTTTCGGGACTGTAGAGGGCTGAACGTTGAAAGCCTCTGGAGGTCGGACAACAACTTCTTGTATAGGCGGCGGCGTAGGTTCGACAGAAATGATAGGCTCGGTCACTATTGGCTGTGGCGAGGGCATCTCAGATGATGTCGATGCAGCCTGCATGGCTATGCTTTCAAGTACCTTGAGATTGGATTCGGCCGATTCTTCAAACTCCTCTGGAGGCGGCGGAAGCTCAATCCCTTCCAACAACCTCAGCACATTTTTCGTCTTGGCAATGGCAAGGCCAAGTTGCAACTCTGGCACATAAAGAA
>Ga0209427_10010309_pt1 | contig 10365 bp, 8 predicted proteins | sample DeeMarSWOR136_30_FD_187465 | JGI IMG/M metagenome (GOLD analysis project Ga0209427, IMG submission 187465) | Marine sediment microbial communities from White Oak River estuary, North Carolina - WOR-1-36_30 (SPAdes) (version 2) | ecosystem: Environmental > Aquatic > Marine > Intertidal zone >...
CCTGGACTCTGGGGGCCCTGAAACTGGACTTCAATCAAACGACAGTCTTTTTGACGATTGGTACCTTTGGTATGATGACCGGCGTACTCATCAGCACCCCATTTAAAAGGTGCTTCGGTCGCAAGTCATTGACGATTTTCTTTTCCTTGGCCAGCGTGGTCCTCGGTGGAGCATTCTATTGGTTACCGCCTGATAATTTTAAGGTGCTTGGAATTATGAATTTCATATGGGCAATCGTCGCAGGCGCTATGCCGGTCTTCTTCTTTGCCATATTCGCCGACGTCGCAGACTTTCATGAGTGGAAGTTTCGACAGCGGGCCACAGGTCTGATTATCGCAGGCATCATGTTCGCTATTAAGATGGGTGTCGCCATCGGTGGATTTCTCGGGCTGTATATCCTGGGACAGTACGGATACGAGAAAGATCTGCCCATAACTCCGGAGATCATTAATGGTATCAAACTGCTGTTCAGCCTCATTCCGGCCGGCTTTATACTGGGCTGCGGAATCATTCTGTTTTTCTATCCCATCAGTGAAAAGCTGTTGACCACGATTGAGGTGGATTTGAAACAACGAAAAAGCGGTGAGGAGGAGTTATAGCTTCACTGCAATCATCTTAGGACAATTGCGTTAGGCAAGGATGCTCGATTCGGTCGGGTCATAGTGTTGGTCCGATTACCAGCAACTTGGCCTCATAAGGTTTGAACTCCAGGGGTAACTGCATCCTGCCCTCTGCAGTGACAACAGCCGGAACGGTCTTAATCTGGCCGGTTCGTGTCACCCACTGCTGAACCGTGCCCTTGCCCATCAGGGTTATCGTACGCGTTAGCGGTTCCTTGATTTCGTTAAAGAGGAAATAGACATCCGCATCGTGCCAGCGTTTGTGTATCACTTTGAGGTCGCTGCAAGGCTGGTCTATAGTCACGTCCGGGGCAGGCAGGAGGGACCTGACCTTATCGGTAAGTTCGATAATTTTTTCTTTGACCGCCCAAGACAAATCTTTGGGTGGTAGAGCTGCCATAAAGGACTTGTCAACCACGAGCTCTGGTTCATCACCTAAAATGACAACTTTTCCGCCGCCCTGGGACAAAGGCCTGCAGGCGGTCGAGGGCAATCTTGGAAATCGCACTGACCGACAGCAGGATTACTATTTGATAACTTTGGCCGCTTAGATTAGTGAAGGATCCGTCTTTGAGCGTCATGACCTCGGCCACGGCCTCATCGTCTACGAAATCGAAATCACGCTGCCGTTCTATTAATTGCTGTGTGAGGGTCCACATTACCTTGTCCGGTTTGTAGTCACCGTACCAGAAACTCAGCGAAGGAAAGTATACTGCGATACGGGCATCCGAGCGGCCCTGGGACAGGACATAACAGGCACGGTTGACCGAGGCCATCATGCCCGGGAAGTTGGGATCGGCCATGTAGCCATACTGCTGCCGGATGTTGGCCTGCTCTTTGGATGAGGCCGGAAAGAACATGAATTCAAACAAATTCACCCCCCGGACCATTTGATAATTAACACCCCATTCGGCAGTCTCGACCGTCACGGGAGACTCGTTGTACGCGGCATAGCTTTCGCTGAGCACACGTAGTTTACCGTAGACGTGGGACAACGATGCAGGCAAACGCACGAAATCGGCGTTCTTGCCGGGCCAGACCTAGTTCCAGATGCTGTCCACGCCCGGAATCTGGACTTCACGCAGGTCTCGAAAGTAGTCACCACTGGTGAAAGTCAAAGTCTCCAGTCTGTGTTCATTGTTCAGGTGAGTCATGTGCTCAACACCGTTGTCGGCGCACCATTTGGCCTGCAGACCAAAGAAATGTTTGCCGTAGAGTCGTGACCATACGTCCCAGTAGTCGGCCTTGGCTCGGCGCTGTTCGTCGGAGAGTTCGATCCGCGGGTCCCGCCGTCCCATGTGTACGCAATACGGCAGGTAAGGCGTGACGTCGTAGCCCTTTTTCTCTTTAAAGAGGTCCAGGATACCCTCGGTCCAAGGTGTGGCTGCAAATTCCGGTTCGTCACCGCGGAAGCCCAGGACCGTGCTGCTGAGTTCTTGACCCAAGTTTTTTTTGTACTGCTCATGGGTCCAGGCGATAAACTGCTTGACGGCTGTGGGATTAATCAGGTCACCCACAGAATTCTTTGTGGTCTTGGCACGGGTGGAGTAATTGACCGCACGTGTAACGGGTGTACGGTAATTATAGTCAATGATAAAGAGCTGCCAGTTTCCTTCGGCGGGGACCGTCCATTCGATCTTATTCTTACTGATGTCCAGGATCATGTTTTCGCCGTTGTCACGATTGACGGCCAGAACGCCTATGGTTTGCTCCGGTGATCGCAAGAGATTGATTGACCGTTTTCAGTGTTGATTCGTTCGGTTACACTCAGGCCTATCATGCGTAAATCAGGGCGCTGCCTGCTGAACAGTCCACCAGAAAAACCGCTGGGGTATTTGCCTTCATCAATAATCCAGACCCGCATGCCGCGGAACTTGGCCTGATCCACCGCAAACCGCACCAGCTTGAACCACCCTTCGGTCAGATAAGGGGCGTTGTCCATGTCATAACCGGCCTCAATAGTGACAGCCCGGAAGCCACGCCGATGCGCCAGATCCAAGTCCCATATGATCACTTCCTCGATAATGGGACCATCCCAACCCCATGTCACAGTAACGGCGTACTCCGGCGGAGGAGATTGAAAATGGGCCGCCACCTCTCCGGCTTTCGGATGAGAAAGCTGCTGCCAAGGTTTCTGTCCCCATACAAGGGACGTTACAATTAGACTCAGGATAAGACTTATGGAAGCTCGCCTCATAATTCCACCTCATTCAAATTTCAAGAAATCCAACCGTGGTCAATACCACTGTAGGCAAGCTACTTTGATTCAAGGGCTTGGGCGGTGAGGACCTACAACAAGAGGACGGCTGACTGGTTGAAATGTCATTTGCACCGATCGACTTTGGTTCATTTGACAACTTTCTTTCTTCGCATCGCCTCAGAAATCCAGCAACTTCGAGACATCTTCGATGTTGCCCTCCTTGCTAATCCGGCGGCCCGGCCCTGATGGACTATCGAAGACCAGATACTCCTTCTTCGCCTGGATAGGAAGCGAGAGTTTGTAGGGCTGACATTGCGGGATGGCAGCCACCGCGCGCCTGGCGCCCTCATAGAGGGCTTGGCGAGTCTCGTCGAACGGATAAAGCATCGCTGCTTCGCGCGTGATGCCTCGTTTGACAGCCACCGTAACGCAATTGGACCCGAAGAATTTCACGGCCTCCCGACAGGTCGCCTCGTCGCCCGTTACCATTATGGTCGGGACGCCATAGTGCCCGGCGATAGCCGCACACTGGGCCAGCTCACCAGACTCGACCCCGTTGTACCAGTATCGGTTTTCCGTTCGCGATGACTGTGTATGGGCCAGCACACCGTCAGGCGTGCCCATCATAGAGTGTGCACCCAGCTGGATAAGACCGTCGAACGACTCATCAAGGCAGGTGAGCGGACCCGGACGTGGTTTACTGGTGATGTACTTGGCACCCGGCTCCATCAAATGTGGGACAAACGCTTGCGATCCGTGCCCGTCAAGAACCACAATCTCGGCCACATTAGTGGCCCGCAACCCGCGGACTACGGCCGCAATGTCGCCCATTAAGTATTCCTTCGCTTTTTCACCTATGGGATTGCCCGGCTCACGCGTCTGAGCGAACTGGTACACACCGCTCGCTCCTTCCAGATCGGTGACTATATAGATGCGGAGCGGGGTTGCCGCCAGCCGCGGAATGAAGCAGGCGAGCACGAGTAGCCAGCTGGTGAGATGGGCGGAGAGAAGTTCTGGTCTCATAGTTCGTCGCGCCGCCACTGATTTTGGTTGGTTCGTTCTGTCTTTCATTTTTCGCACCTCTGTAGCTTGAATTCATATGAAAAAAACAAAGCCAATTCAAAGCCAAACAAACCCAATTCTGGTAGTGTCGGTGGTCGAACTGAGCAGGTTTTTTGGCACATTTTGACTATTCCAGTTCCGGATTCTATCTAAACATCGCAAGCCTTGACGGCCTGCACGAGCGATTTCATCGGATCCCGCGTAGGTGTGTACTCGTGGGCAACATAGCCCTGATAGCCGCTCTCGACAATTGCCTTCATTACTGCGGGATAATAAATCTCCTGGTTCTCATCGAGTTCATGACGGCCTGGAACGCCGGCGGTATGAAAATGACCGATGAAATCGATGTTCTTGCGGATTGTGGCTATAAGGTCGCCCTCCATAATCTGCATGTGGTAAATGTCATACAACATCTTGAAACGCGGCGAGTTGACGCGCCGGCAAAGCTCGAAACCCCACGCTGACTTATCGCACATGTACCCAGGATGGTTAACTTTGCTGTTGAGCAGTTCCATGCAGATGGTCACACCGTGATCCTCGGCGATCTTGACTGCCTCCTTGAGGATGGTATGGCAATTATCCATTCCCTCCTCGTCGCTGATTCCCTTGCGGTCGCCAGCCATACAGATCACGTTAGGCCACTTGTACTCGGCTGCTGCTTTGATGTTCTTTCTGAAATCTTCGAGGAATTTAGGATGCATCGATTTATCATTAAGGCCTTTCTTAATCGAGCCGGCGCCCGGTACCATTGTCGCTACAAGACCGTGTTTCTTGAGCGTGGGCCAGTCATTCTGACGTACCAGGTCCCTGCCAGCCAGCCCCATCTCTACGAGAAGCGTTGCGGTTTGTTCCGCATCCAAGCCGATCCCTCGCAAACAGCCACCACAGATAGACTGTTTGATACGTCCATTCTTCACGACTCTTTTGGTTTGGCTTCCCTCAACTCGAGGCAATCCCGCCAACACAGACGAGGCACCGACAAATCCTGCCGCGATTGTGAGAAGGTCGCGACGTGTAACAGAGCTGTGGTCGGCAGGCTTTTGCATATCCAAACACCTGTGAATACGATTCATTTTATATCCCTTTCCACAATTAAGCTTTTTAAAAAAATGGACACCACCGCCGTGGACGAGCACTGCGTCAGGACTACTCATGCACTTAGATAATCCGAAGTTCTCCAGCTCGATATTTGCCAATTCAATAATGCATCCTATCATTTGGATCATCAGGAGTCAACAAACTTTCGGACCAAAATCCACTGTCCTCAGTCGTCTTGACGATACCTTCATATACAACCATTAGAAGTACATAGGAGAGCCAAGAATATTACAGCGACAAATCGCCATATAAAGTCTCTTCGGGTACTTCCTCTACGAAGGAGTGGTATTTCACTTAAGCTTATAGGGATGCTTTGAATATGGCCTTGTATATGCTTCTCATAGCGTTTGAAGTCGAATTCATCGCGCGACTTTACTTATAAAAGCTGCGTCCAAACCTGACATTATCTTCCATCTTCATACCTCCAGCAAAACCTCCTTAATGGCGGTTCGCTCGGCAAGGGGCGGACCGCTGTAAGTGAGACGGAGAGCTATACCACAGCCTGTGTATGCCTTTAAACTGTAGAACCGTCACTTTATGCTCAGGACCCAATGACTTGACCAAGGGCGCTTGTGCTTAGAACTGTAATAAGAATCTGCGGCATGTTGTGTTTATGGTGTGAATTTGGTATGCTTCGAACATAATGACTTGGTAGCACGAATGAGTTTAACAAAGGAGAAACCTATGCTTGGCAAGCACATGAACCGTTATATCCTGCTTTTACTTATTTTTGTCGGCACTGCATTTGCTGAGAGTATTCAAATGAAGCCTTTCACCATTGACTGGCGGGAAAATGCAGATTCGCTCGTCAATCTTTCCTTTCTATTAGATGCACCGGCAGGTAAAGGCGGATTCATCCGGATTAAAAATGGCCATCTAGAAAAACCAAACGGAAAGCGTTTTCGCATTTGGGGAGTTAACTTTACAGCCTCATCGTGCTTTCCTTCGAAAGAAGACGCGCCGGTAGTGGCAGAACATCTGGCCCGTTTTGGCATAAATTTTGTTAGATTCCACTTCCTTGATTCGAACTGGTCAAACAGCCTCTTTGTCAAAGGTCGGGATAACACACGTGCTTTGGACCCTCAACAATTCGATCGGTTAGATTACTTTATAGCCGAGTTGAAAAAACGCGGCATCTACACAAATATCAATCTCAATGTCGGGAGAAACTATCGAAAAGGCGACGGTGTGAAGGATTATGAATATCTCGGACTGGCAAAAGTCGTAAACTATTTTGATGAGCATATTCAATCACTGCACAAAGAGTACGCTGAGCAGCTTTTGACCCACCATAATCCCTATACAGAGTCAGAGTACCGCTATGACCCAGCCATTGCAATCGTTGAAATGGTCAATGAGAACTCCATTGTCGAAGCATGGTTCAGCGACAGGCTGCTTGGGAAAAACAAGAATAAGCGCCCGGGAACATGGACTGACATTACAGCGTGGTATGCGAATCAATTGACCAAGAGGTACAACGATTGGCTTAAAGAGCGCCTGCCTTCAACCGAGCTGGAGGCACTGCGCAACATGGCCGGCGTTAAGGAAGATGAGCTTATACCTCGTTTATCGAAAAACCAGTTCGCCGCCGCTCCCAAGAAAAGGTTCCACTTGGAGGCAGCCTTCTACATAGAATTGGAGCATCAATACTTTGAAAAAATGTATCAGTATTTGAAAAAAGAGATTGGAGTACGCTCTTTGATTGTTGGTACGAGCGATCATAATCATGGCAAGACTGGCTATCCTTTGCTTACTTCCACATCACAGATGGACATTGTAGATGGCCATGTATATTGGCAGCATCCCAGTTATTTAACTGATCCTAAGACGATGCGCAGGACCTTTTCCATCAAGAACACTCCCATGGTTAATGAGCCTTTCAATTCTACGGTGGTTCAACTTTCACGCTCTGCAATTGCTGGTAAACCATACACTATCTCAGAGACTAACCATCCTTTCCCCAACGAATACGCATGCGAAGGTATCGGAATACTTACTACCTACTCAGGCTTTCATGACTGGGACGGCATTTTCTTCTACACGTTCGAGCACAAAGATCCAGAAGAATGGGAGGCGAGAATGCCGGGACACTTTGATATTCGTCCGGATCCCGTCAGAATGACAAATCTTGCCGCATGCGCTTTGATGTTTCTAAGAGGCGATGTTCGCTCCGCACTTACGACCATCTCAAGATCTTACTCCATTGAGCAGGTGCACGAGGGCATTCGTTATCCATATTCTGAGCGACCATATTTCACGCCCAGATTTTCGCTATCCATCCCTCTTCGACATACAACGCGAATCGTTGGTTTTGACGATGAGTCAGGAGAATATCCGAAAGTCAGCCGCTATAGCCCGGTTGTTTCGGACACAGGGGAACTCGCTTGGTACTTTTCTCAGCAGGGAAAAGGGCTTGTAACAGTTGAGACAGAAAAATCACAGGCTCTCATCGGCTTTGTCAAAGACTATAATAAAACACTGAAAAACATATCTGCCGCAATAGAAAACGAATTCTGCTCTATAATATTAACCTCCCTTGACGGACAGCCCATATCCTGCTCGCAGCGATTACTTCTCGTCACAACGGCGCGGTCGGCAAACAAAGACATGGCTTGGAACGAAAACAGGACGTCCTTATCCAACTGGGGGTCTGCTCCTACTGTTATCGAACCTGTCATAGGAAAGGTAATCATCCGAAACCTCGAACCATCGCAACAAATTGAGACAATCCCCTTAGATGGTGCAGGCAAAGCACTGGGACACACAGTTAGTGCTTACGTAAAGGGAGATTTCATATTACCTATTGGAGAGCAAGCAACGACATGGTATCTGGTAAGAATTCAACGATAGAAGCATAACTCAGGCTTTGCTCTAAAGGTTCAAAGGCATGGAAATCAGGCGGACATTCAGATCAAGCTTTCCTCTTGTCGCCGCCGTTCTCTTCTGTTCGCTGCTACCTATTACATCTACCGCCCGTGTGACTTGCATCCGACTGACCAACGGCCACATTGCGGATACAACAGACCTCAAACGCTTCCGGCAGTTTCATGAATGGAAGGACAAGACCGGGAATGAGTTGGCACTCGCAATTTGGAAGTATTTAAGCGACTATGAGACAGGCTTGTATCATTTCAACGAAATCCTCGAAGGGCCTGATCCTTTTGATGAATATGCGACGGTGCGTGATCCGCTAAAGATACTGAACACATACAATATGGCATACTGTGGGATCTTCGGTCCGGTCCTGGACGGCATATTCCAGGGCGTAGGTTTCACGCAAGGTCGCTCGTTTGGCCTGGAGGCATGGAATCACTGTGCGACCGAGGTGTGGTACGACAACAGTTGGCACTATTTCGACATCGATGTCCGTGGGGTATTACTGCAGCCCGACGGTGTGGTCGCAAGTCTTGCCGAAGCGCAGCGCAATCGCAGCCTTTGGGTCAACCCGGTCTTGACCATTACGCCGTTCTTTCCAAAAGACCAAGACAAGGTCAAGCTTTTCGATATCTACAATGACAGCCGAGTCCATAACTACTATCGCTGGTTTGAGATGGATCACACTATGGATTTCTATCTGCGAACCGGTGAGTCATTTACCCGCTTCTGGTCACCCCAAGGCGGACGCTGGCACCACCTGCCACGATATGCCAAGACGAAATGGATAAGGGACCTTATTGAACAAGAGCCTCAAGGCCCCAAGCCAAACCACCGTGATTTCACTCGGTGGAATCATGGCAACGGTCTCTTCGATTACCGGCCTATATTGACGAAGACATCCACGGATTTTGAGGATGGTTGTTATGAGGTCAAGAACCTGCGACCTGGAGAAAGCGGCTTGGAAATCATCCGCAACGGCGAGGCCGAAGTCACTTTTGAAGTCTTCACACCATATATCATCGTACCTAAAGTAAATGACCTTGATGATCTGAATGACGACAAGGACGCTTCGGTGGTGTTTATAAGGGGACCACTTCCGGTTGAGGTCTTCGCATCTCTGGACCACGGCTTATCGTGGCAAGCGGTTGGAGAGGTCCAGCCTGACCATACAACGGCTGCCGATTTGACATCCATCGTGAAGGGTATGTACGGCTACCTTCTGAAGCTTAAGACATCGGGCTCTGCAGGTTCAACTGCCATTGATTTGTTGAACATAATCACCTGGGTCCAGGTTGCACCAACCAGCCTTCCGGCTTTGAAGAAAGGCAAGACGACATTTCAATACGATACTGGCGATCGCTACAACCAGCAGACAATTCCCATGCTAATAAAACCGAACACAGCCAATCCTGAAGACTTGAAGAAATACGTTTTGGAAATGCCCATCGATTATGATCCCAATCGTCATACGTGCCGTATACGCGGCGAAGTCATCATGCGGCTGACCGCCCCGCCAGGCACAAAGATATCGTGGTTTACTGTTGGAGGAACCTTTCGTACACATCAAGGTAAGCAAGCGAAAAATACAGACAATCGCATTGCCTATGCAACTGACCGCCAAGAAGGTTTCAAGGAGATATATAAATCAGAAGTGCCCACATGGGTAAGCCACTGGCGGTATAGCTGGGATGGAGATGTCGTTCTTTCCGATCCGACCGATATAGTCTATGTCAAATACACTGCCAACACCGGCCTCAATACCATCCGTGCATGCCTGCACCTGCTGACGAACCATGCGCCCGAATATCACATGAAAATCGTGCACACATATCGCATCGATGGCCAATTGATAAGAACGGAGAAGTGGCTCACCAATCCGAATACTTACACAGTGGAGTGTTTTACTGATACCGAGAACGTGTCCATTAAGCTGGAGGTGCCGCATGGAGAACAGTGATCCCAATTGACCAATGACGCTTGGCTGAGACGGTTTTGTGCATTGAAAATTACCAAAAATTTCACTAACCACCACAGTAAATATTTCTACGATGACGCAGAACTCGAACAATGGCCAAACTCAAGCCGAAGGGTATCTGACCAATAGAAGGATTATATGATTGCTACATTTCTTCGTCACCGTTTACTTAATCCGATATCACACTCAAAATTGTCAAAAAATATTTGTATTTTCGCAAAAAATTGATATTTATTCGGACTCGATATAGGCAAAATTAACATTTGTGATGAAAAAATGGAGTCAAGATGTCACCTGAAAATCAGGGTGTTTTTCAGCTCCTGAATGAGGTGACTTATAGAGGAATTCTGGCATTTTACAACTCACGAAAATGGGGCCATTTTGGAGGCATCTGTGCACGACTCGGTGCGCATTCTGCCCTTTTTGTCCGAAGTTAAAAGAGGAGGATTAAAAGATAAGAATGAAATGTGCGCAATTAGGCTGACAACGCAGGAAAGAGATTTTTTGATGGATGTATGGCAACATCCGACGTC
>Ga0209427_10010311_pt1 | contig 10364 bp, 6 predicted proteins | sample DeeMarSWOR136_30_FD_187465 | JGI IMG/M metagenome (GOLD analysis project Ga0209427, IMG submission 187465) | Marine sediment microbial communities from White Oak River estuary, North Carolina - WOR-1-36_30 (SPAdes) (version 2) | ecosystem: Environmental > Aquatic > Marine > Intertidal zone >...
TATTGTCTTCCCGCTTTTCTGTCTTGTCCTGATCAGAGATATCGGTTCTCTTTTAGAAAAATATGTTAAAAAACATCATTCAGTCAAAGAGACTGTATCAAAATTATGAATCTGAGACTATTTCCACGAAGGGTTTAACCTCTTATCACTCTCTCTTAAGAACGGGAAACATAAACTTCCCTCTTAAGATTAAGAGGGGTAGAGGGAACTATGAGACAGGAAGAAGCTAGCGATTCCTTGAATCCTCGACTATTTGAATACTAGTCTTTATAGCCCTCCTGAATGGCCTGTACCATGGATGTAAGGATGCGGTTTGTTGGTGTTGGTATTCCGAGGGCATCTCCCTCTCTGACAATGGCGCCGTTTATATAATCCACCTCTGTGACCTTTTTATTAAGAACATCCTGCAGCATGGATGAGGTATTCCCTGCGGTATCACGGCACACATCAAGCACGCGTTTGAAAGGGTCTGGATAGGGGAGCCCTATCTTTTTGGCCTTTGCCCCGGCCGCCGCTTCTCTAACAGCCTCTTTAATTACTAGACGTGCGCCCTCTAGATCCAGAAGACGGCCGTTCTTAAGGCGTGTGATGGCCGTCAGGGCGTTGATCCCCGAGTTGATAATCAGTTTGCCCCATATAAGGCCTTCAACGTCAACGGTTGATTCGGCCTTGAATCCGGCCTTATTAAAAGCCGAGACGAGGTTTGCCAGACGGGCCCGCCGGCTATCCTCCGGTCCGAAGATTGTAGGACCCCTGCCAGCGTGGCGTATCCTGCCCCATCCGAGTAGGGTGGAGCCCTCGGAGGTTATCCCGCCAACGACCCTCCCTTTTCCGAATATCTCGGTCAGTGTCTCTATATTCCCGATCCCGTTCTGGAGGGTCGCGACTATACTCTTTTTCGGGAGCCAGGGCGCGATCTCCTCGCCCGCTTCCCTGGTCTTTATTGCCTTGACGCATATTAGAACATAATCAGGCTGGAACCCGGTCTCTCTAACGGCTACCGGCACATTGACCGTATATTCGCCGGTAACACCCTCTACCATGATGCCCTGCCTGCTGATCTTTTCGGCCCTCTTCCTGTTGTAATCCAGTAGGGTAACGTCGTAGCCGGCCATACATAACCGTGAGGCAAAAAGACATCCCATAGCGCCCGGGCCAACGATTAAAAAGTTCATAAACTCACTCCGATGTTTTTTCCCCTGATATCCAGCATTAAATAGACAATACAATATGAAACTGACCGATACTGGATTCTGTATGCTTGATACTGGATACTGGATAAAAGAGAAAGACTGTTTCTTAAATATTTAGTATCCAGTATCTAGCGACCAGCATCGGTGGATGGCTATACCTTATCCGCCTCCTCTTTTTTCATCGTGAATGTGTGTTCCGGTCCAGGGAATGTCCCGTTCTCTACCTCTGACTTATACTGTATAAGGGCCTTGGTGATCTTTGGTGCAAGGTTGATGTACTGCTTGACGAACTTAGGTGTGAATCTCTCGTAAAGACCGACCAGGTCATGATAGACCAGGACCTGGCCATCGCAATCCTTTCCAGCCCCTATGCCTATGGTGGGAATCCTTAGTTCCCTGGTGATCCGGGCCGCCAGGAGATCCGGAATGCATTCAAAGACAATCATGAAGGCACCGGCCTCTTCAAGGTCCTTGGCCGATCTCAAGAGCTGCCTGGCACTTTCAGCATCCTTCCCCTGGACCCTGAAACCGCTGAGCATGGTGGCGGTCTGAGGTGTAAGACCAATGTGGCCGCATACCGGCACACCTGCCTTTACGATAGCCCTGACAGTGGGTGCGAAATCGCTGCCTCCCTCAAGCTTTACACTGTCACATCCCCCTTCCTTTATCAGGCGCCCGGCGTTTTCTACCGCCTTGTCTGCGTTTATCTGGTATGACATGAAGGGCATATCGCCGATGATAAAGCTGCTCTTTACACCCCTGCTTACGGCCTTGCAGTGATGGATCATGTCTTCCATAGTAACAGGGACGGTTGAGTCATAGCCCAGCATTACCATGGCGAGCGAATCACCTATAAGGATCGTATCTATGCCAGCCTGATCTTCCAGGTAGGCCGTGCAATAGTCATATGCTGTCAGCATGGTGATCTTTTTCCCATGCTCCTTTTTCTGCTGCAGTTCCGCTATTGTAACCTTTTTTCTATCCATATATTGCCTCCTTTGTAGTTTATACGGAATAATTAAGAAAATATTCAGTAAAAGAGAATATTGAATATCGAATTCAGAATATCGAATTTTGAAGGAGTTATAACTTCATGATTCAAAATTCTCTGTCAATATTCATTATACACGGATTCCATATTCACAATTCATAATTCTGACTTCTTTCCTTTTGACATACTCATGGCCCTGGGTAAAGTTGATAAACCTCTAATTACTATCATTAATCCCTGCATATTAAGCCTATCTTCACAACATATTTATCATGCTAATTAACATGAAATCGTTAAGCACTTCATGAAAGATTAAACGGCTGTCTGCTGGGATTATGGGACTCTCTCAACAAGAAAGTCTTTTAGGGATTTCCGGTATGAGACTTGTGTACGGTTGGCACATCCGTCCCGGTCATCCTCTGTCGGAGATCCAGGCGGCAAAAGTTGAATAGTAAACTCTATAACCTATCAGATCTTCTTATATGGCCTCCGGCTTGATGTCCCTCAAAAGGATCACCGTACCTCCCAGCCAGTGAAATCATATTATCAAGTGTATATGTATGTCAATGACTTTAAAATATAATATCGAATAAATAGTATAAACTTCATAATTCGAAATTCCACGTTCAACCTGCCCGCCCATGCCCTATAGTGATTAAGTTTTATCCGTTACACGTTTTGCACCAAGAACAAAAAGGCAGCGTAATAAAAATGGGGCTATGGCAGGCGGGTATTCGATATTCTATTTTTTGGGATATATCTGCACTAGTTAGACCTGATAATGCCAAAGCCTTTAAGCGTTACCGAAAGATTAAAAAAAAGATTGAGAACATGTAATTCAGTATTGATATTGAACTCAATTTATTGTTATTTAATGGACTTTATGCACCTCGTGGTGATCTTAAGATTGCAGGGAATTTTTTCTATTTTTTGGCTCGGAAATGCTTATATGCATGGGTCAGGAAAGTTATATGCCAGGAGATATTATATGCCCTCTAGAAGTTATCATGTCATGCTGTTGATAATAGTAATACTGTTCTGGATCTGGTCTGGGATCATGCCCCATGATACCTACCTTACATGGTTCTTGGAGACATTGCCATTCATGATTGCCCTGCCGATCATGCTTGTTACATACAGGAGATTCCCGCTGAGCAATCTAACCTATACTCTCATAGCAGTACATGCCATGATACTTATGCTGGGCGCTCATTACTCCTATGCCAAGGTCCCATTGGGTTTTTGGATGGAGGATTGGTTCGGCTGGACTCGTAATAATTATGATAAGATCGGGCATTTTATGCAGGGTTTCGGTCCCGCGATATACACGCGCGAGATCATGGCGCGGACATCACCGCTAAGACGCGGCAAGTGGCTTAGTTTTATATCTGTTGCCGTACCCATGGCCTTTTCAGCGCTATATGAAATCTTTGAATGGCTGGCCTCCCTTTTCAATCCGAAAGATACCGAGGCCTTTCTTGGAACGCAGGGTTACATCTATGACACTCAAAGCGACATGTTTCTGTGTATGGTGGGCTCGATGGCAGCTCTTGTCATGCTAACCAAGCTGCACAATAAATATTTGGATAAGGTAAATAACAAATAACTCCAGATTCAATATTATGAAAAAGCGATGCGTCATGGCCCTCGGCATTATCATCTCGTGGCTTGTATTGGTCAGCTTGTTTCAGATGCTCAAACCGCTGTCACCCGGCATTAATTACACGGGAGAGGCGAGAGAGGTATCGGCAGACAAGGCGCGATTTTTATATGACCTTACATATGAAAGGGGCAATACACGGGTCCGGGAACAGCATATCTTTGATAGGGTATTTTCTTATATACAGGGGGCTAAAAGATACATACTTATCGATATGTTCCTTTTCAATTCGAACCTGACTAGCTCCGATTTGCCTTTCAGGGGGATATCAGGGGAACTGGTAGAACAGCTTATAGATGCCAAGGAAAGGGAGCCAAAACTCAATATCGATGTCATTACCGATCCTATCAATATTATCTATGGCGGGGTGGATTCGCCTGAGATCGAGAAGTTGAAAAGGCATGGCATTAATGTGGTGATCACTGATCTGAAACCGCTTAGGGACAGCAATCCCATATACTCATGCATCTGGCGGACATTTATTCAATGGTTCGGCAATTCACCTGGAGGATGGTTCCCCAATCCTTTCTCAATAAATGGGCCGCGTGTCAGCCTCAGGAGCTATCTTGAAATGCTCAACTTCAAGGCCAACCATAGGAAGATATTCATGGCTGATTCCGATGGATCCTATGTCTCAATTATAATGTCGGCTAATCCCCATGATGCCAGTTCCTCTCATTCAAATGTTGCCCTGGAGATCAGAGGCGATATTGCCCAGGACATCTACGATACGGAAAAGGGTGTGGCATCATTCTCTGGCATGCGACTGGCACACTTTGATATGGGCCGGGATAATGATAAGGATCAAGGACTTCGGGCTCAGGTCTTCACTGAAAATGCCATACGTAAGGCCATCCTTGAAGAGGTTGAAGCGACGGTGCCGGGGGACAATATCAATATAGCCATGTTTTACCTCTCTGAGCGAAAGATTATCAAAGCCCTGATAGATGCCGCCAATCGGGGCGTCGACATACGTATTATCCTTGATCCAAATAAAGACGCCTTTGGCTATAAAAAGATCGGTGTTCCGAACCGACAGGTTGCCCGGGAGATCCTTAATAAAACAGGAGGCAAGATCCGGGTGCGATGGTACGATACCAGGGGAGAGCAGTTTCACAGTAAGATGGTATTCATAGAAGGTTCAGGAAGATCGGTGATAATCCTGGGTTCAGCAAACCTCACGCGGCGCAATCTGTGCAATTATAATCTTGAACTGGATGCGTTGGTTCAAGGTATAGGCCATGAACCTATCTTTGCTGAAGCCGGCCACTACTATGATCGTATCTGGTCTAATCAGGACGGTATCTTTACGGTTGATTATGATGTCTATAGGGACGATTCTTTTATTAAGACAGTAATCTGCCGTATACAGGAAAGGCTCGGATTGTCGAGCTTTTAGTAGATCCATTGATGGCCTGCGGGGATCTCTTTTCAGAGGCAAAAAGCTTTAGAATAGAATATTGAATATTGAAGGAAAGAATAAACTTCAACATTCTTACTTCAATATTGGATATTTGATATTCAATCCCTCTACTCTATGCACTCTGCGATATGCCCCATTTGCCAGGTCATTCTACAAGCCATTCGAAAAGCCATTCGACAAGCTCATTGTCCTGAGCACTCCCGAAGGAGTCACGTCAATCCCTTGAACCCTGTTGACGCCTATCTCTTCCGGGCGGGAGTCAATGCCCTTATGGATTCAATTACAAGCCATATGGCTAAGATCAGCAGGATAATCCCAAATATTCCCGAAATGATGACATCGGGTGAAACCGCCTGGCCGAATGTCTTGATAAAGGGGATTATCTGAAGTACCAGGGCCCACAAGGTCATGATGAGCATGAAAATGGCAGGGATAATCGCAATCAGGGCATTTTTGCCGCTCTTTTTCATCCATACGGAGATTGCCAGAAGCGTTAGGCTTGCGAGCAGCTGGTTGCTTGTGCCGAATATGGGCCAAGCAACAAGATAACTCTTTTCCTTTGTACTCAGCATGAATATAAGCGGCAGCAGAAGGGTTGCGAGCGTAGCTAACGCGGCCCCAATTCTTGATCTTATACCGAAGATCTCCTGGAAGATATACCTCCCAAGCCTGGTGCTGACATCAAGCGTGTCATAGACAAACGTGGAAAAGGCCAGCAGGGCAAAGGGGAAGGCCACATTAAATCCGATCCCCATGAGACCCATGTATTTGGCAATTCCGTTGGCATAAACGATGTTCGGATCATTCTTGAGCATCGGAGAACCGACGGGCAGCATCATGACCGTCGCGACGGCAAGGACGGCCACCAGACCCTCCATAAGCATCGCCCCGTAACCAACTACAAGAGTGTCGGATTCCTTCTTTATCTGCTTTGAGGTCGTCCCTGAACTTACGATCCCGTGAAATCCGGAGCAGGCCCCGCAGGCAACAGTGATAAAGAGGATCGGAAATAGAAATTTGGCATTGAGACTGCTTCTAAACCCTTCAAGATTTATCGCCGGGTATTCTATTCCGAAACCGCCGAATATCGCGCCAATAAGGCCGATAATGATGGTAAGATAGAGGAACCATCCTCCAAGGTAACCCCTGGGCTGAAGCAGCAGCCACATGGGGATGATGGAGGCAAAGAAGCAGTACACAAGCAAAAATACATCCCACTTTTTTACCGGGATATCCGACAGGAGGGAAAGGATGGGCTCGGGGAGCCTTGGTCCCACCCAGACGATAAAGAGGACTACAGGGACGAATATTATGGTCGCGATGGTCAGGCTGAGCCTGAATTTATATAGAAGGACTCCCATTATCAACCCTGCCGCCAGGTAGAGGATGGATGAGGCGGCCACACCCGGGCCGAATGCAATATTGTCTGTGATGGTCTTGAAGGTTTGGGCTGTGATATCCGTAAAGGCAATAATCACATACACGAGACATAACCATATGAATATGAGGAAGAGCATGTGTGACGTAGGCGACATGTTCCCTTTTACGATTTCAGCAATTGAAGTGGCCTTGTGCCTGACCGAGGCAATCATGCTGGAAAAATCATGCACACCGCCAATGAAGATCGCGCCGAGGATTATCCACAGAACCGCGGGAAGCCATCCGAACCATATAGCGGCAAGGACAGGGCCCACTATAGGGCCTGCTGCCGCTATCGCGGAAAAATGCTGGCCGATCAGCAGTGCAGGCCTTGCTGGCACGTAATCGACGCCGTCATTGATCTGTATGGCCGGTGTAACCGCGTTATCATCAAGCTGGAATTCCCGGGCCACGAACCTGCTGTAAAAGAAATAACCCAGGATGAAGGTCAATATGGAGATAAGGACTATGGTAACTAACATAGGAAGAGACTCCCTTCTGCAAAACCAAGATATAGTTCTTAAATATCATAAAATTGATAGGAATATCTATCAATACTTTTGAAAATCACCAATTTTTTAGGGACCGCCCTTATCTTATTGGACTTTACATATAACCCTGATTGTGTAATATGGAACAAGTACTTTGAATTTGTCGTTTCGAGGAGCGGCCGCAATGAGAAATCTTAAAGATCTCTTACTCTGCTCAGGATAGGGATTTTTCCCTGCGGTCGAAATGACAGAAAAGCTAAAAGAAAGAGAAGACGAAATAACAGAAAATCGGTATTTTTCAAAGGTCTAGTGATGATCGGAAAAGGATGATAAGATTCAGGAGACAGAAGCCTGAATTCAGAAGGAAAAATTGTGGAGAAATATTAATTGAAGAAGGTAATAAGATTTTTGATCTTTGGTTTTGCGGCACTGTGCCTCTTTTTAATCGCTATATGCGCGATACTGTACTATTTCTGGTCCAGCAACCTGCCTTATATAGGATCTTTAAGGGAATACAATCCCCCTATTATCACCGAGATATACAGTGATGACGGGCAGATTATAGGGAAGTTCTGGGATGAAAAGAGGATCGTGGTGTCCATAGACCAAGTCCCGAGGCAGTTGATAAACGCCTTTGTCGCTGCGGAAGACTCCAGGTTCTTTAAACATGAGGGAGTCGATTTTCAGAGCATCATCAGGGCATTCATCAAAAACCTTGTGGCCGGGCAGATAGAACAGGGCGGCAGCACCATTACACAGCAGGTAACCAGATCTTTGCTTCTAAAGAGCCAGGAAAGGACCTATAAGAGGAAGGCGAGGGAGGCAATCCTCTCCCTTCAGATCGAGAAAAGTTTCTCCAAGGAACAGATCCTGTTTCTTTATTTGAACCAGATCTACATGGGGCATGGCTCATATGGTGTTGAAGCGGCGGCCCTGACCTACTTCGACAAGAAGGCTGCTGAATTGAACCTTGCTGAATCTGCGTTGTTGGCAGGCCTCCCCCAGGCCCCAAGCAGGTATTCACCCATCCAGAATCTAGAAAAGGCCAAGGCTAGGCAGAAATATGTCCTGGAGAGGATGCGGGAAGAGGGCTTTATTTCTAAGGCCGAGGAGATTGAGGCATTTAATACTCCAATCGTCATTACGGGAAAAGGGGAAAGCAGCTTTGAAAAAAGCCCCTGCTTCACGGAATATATCCGCAGATATCTTGAAAAACAGTACGGAAGAGACCTTTTGTACAGGGGAGGGCTCAGGGTCTATACAACTGTGAACCTGGATATGCAGAAATGGGCAGATGAGGCACTGGTTGAGGGCCTCCGTGAACTGGACAAGAGGGAGGGATACAGGGGGCCCATAATATCCATCAAAACGGAAGAGATTGAGATGTTTAATCGAGAGGCAGAAGAGATATTACGCCTCAATCCCCCTGAGATAGGTTCAATTGTTCAAGGTGTAGTAGACAGCGTAGATGATGAGAACAATCAGGTTGTTGTGAATATTGGCAGGGAATTAGGCGTCCTTCCGTTGTCTGAGATGAAATGGGCGAGGAAACCTGATCCGGAGGTGGCCTATTATGAGGCATCGGTCAAAAGACCGGGGGATGTCCTCAAACGGGGCGATGTTATCCTATGCCTGATAAAAGATGAGATGAAATCTCCCTATAGATGGCAGCTTTCGCTGGAGCAGGAACTCTTGGTTGAGGGCTCTGTCTTTGTAATAGAGACCGGGACAGGCCAGGTCAAGGCCATGATCGGCGGCAGGGATTTTAATATTAGCCAGTTCAACAGGGCAATCCAAGCCAGACGCCAGCCGGGATCATCATTCAAGCCTATAATTTACTCCGCCGCCCTTGACGCCGGTATGACGCCCTCCACTGTGATACTTGACACCCCGTATATATCCACGATGAATCCGGATGAGGAGGTTTGGAGACCAAAGAACTATAAAGAGAATTTCTTAGGTCCCACGCTTTTCCGTACCGCACTGATCCAGTCCTTGAATGTGATAACCGTCAAGATATTGAAGAGTGTGGGCGTAGAGAATGTTATCAATTATGCGAGGAGGATGGGAATTGAGTCCGATCTTGCCCCGGATCTGTCACTGGCCCTTGGGTCGTCAGGGCTTTCCCTGAAAGAAATAACCACTGCATATTCGGTCTTCGCGAACGGTGGTCTTCTGGTGGAGCCTTTTTTCATAGAGAGGATAGAGGATAGGAGGGGCATGATCTTAGAGGAAAATCAGACTTCGTATAGGGAGGCTATTTCCATAGATACGGCATATGTTATGACGGACCTGTTAAAAGGTGTTGTTACAGAGGGGACAGGCTGGAGGATAAGGGCATTAAACAGGCCGGCGGCTGGAAAGACAGGCACAACAAATGATCTGAGAGACGCGTGGTTTATAGGATATACACCCAGCCTGGTAACCGGCGTGTGGGTGGGATATGATGATAGAAGACCCATGAGCAAGGGAGAGACCGGATCAAGGGCTGCAAGCCCCATATGGCTCTATTTCATGTCCAAGGCCCTTGAAGGCCGGCCCGTGGAGGACTTTATTGCCCCTGAAAGTGTTGTTTTTTCAAAGATTGACACTCAAAAGGGTTTGCTGGCCAGCTCCTATTCAGAAAAGACGGTATTTCAGGCCTTTAAGAAGGGGACTGAGCCTAAGGAATACACGCCAAAACCCGGAATTGCCAAATCAGGACAATTTCCCCAGTTTGATATGGATTTTGATAAATAACTGCGGAAGCCGGATACTGGATACTAGATACCTATCCAGCATCTAGAATCCAGTATCAGGCCTTGTATATCGGGAGCCGAAGTAAGACTGTAGTTGTTTCTATGCCCGATCGAATATCAATGTTACCCTTAAGCAGGCTTAGAATCCGGCGGGTGATATAGAATCCCCGGCCAGGCACCTCTCCTTCAAGGAGTCTATGGCGCTCCTCATCAAGGATTTGGCCGCTATTGCTGACTTCTACGCAGGCAGAATCACCGTCGGCATAGGATCGTACCGAAAGGGTACCGCCCTTAAGTGGTATGGCATTTGTCGCATTGTTTAGGATATTGTCCATGACACGTTCGATGTGTAGCGGATAACACCTGATATATAGGGGATCCTGGTAAGGTCCTTCCTTAAGGATTATATTGCTCCTGAGCTGTTCCTTGATAACTTCCTTGTTGATCTC
>Ga0209427_10010313_pt1 | contig 10363 bp, 9 predicted proteins | sample DeeMarSWOR136_30_FD_187465 | JGI IMG/M metagenome (GOLD analysis project Ga0209427, IMG submission 187465) | Marine sediment microbial communities from White Oak River estuary, North Carolina - WOR-1-36_30 (SPAdes) (version 2) | ecosystem: Environmental > Aquatic > Marine > Intertidal zone >...
GTAAATGCGCCCGATGCAATATTGGTGAAAAGTATGTTTGCCAGGATGGTCCGGTATTTACCCTGGAGCAGATTTCGCAGTTTTTGGAGCAACCATGACAGTAGGAATTAACAGCAATAATAATGAAGTAAGGACAGGAGTATATATCTGCCATTGTGGCACTAATATTGCTGGAACGGTAGATGTGGCTGAAGTGGCCAAATATGCCTCGCAGCTGGATTCAGTGGCAGTAGCCCGAGACTATAGGTTTATGTGCTCTGAGCCGGGACAAGAGATGATAAAGCAGGATATCAAAGAGTTGGGTTTAAACCGTGTTGTGGTTGCTTCCTGTTCTCCCACAATGCACGAACCTACCTTCCGCAAAGTATGTGAACAGGCGGGAATTAACCGTCACTTATTCCAGATGGCTAATATTCGAGAACATTGCTCTTGGGTAACTGGCGACCATGAAAAAGCCACCGAAAAAGCCAAGGCATTGGTTCAGGCCGCAGTGAGGCGGGTTTTCTTCCATGAGCCCCTTGAAGTAAGAGAGGTCCCGGTAAATCCCAGCACGCTGGTGGTCGGTGGAGGTATTGCCGGTATTCAAGCAGCCTTGCAGATAGCTAACTCCCGTCACAAGGTTTACTTGGTGGAACGAGAGCCTTCCATTGGGGGACATATGATTCAGTTGGACAAGACCTTCCCTACATTAGACTGCTCGGCCTGTATCCTGACACCCAATATGAGCGAACTGGGTTCACATCCTTTTGTTGAGCTACTCACCTATAGTGAGGTCGAAGAAATATCAGGCTACGTCGGCAACTTCAAAGCCAAGATCAGAAAGAAAGCCAGGTACGTCGATGAGGAGAAGTGCACCGGTTGTGGGGTCTGTCAGGAGAAATGCCCCTGGAAAGTAACCAGCGAATTCGACATGGGTTTGGGAGAGCGGAAAGTCATTTATACTCCATTCCCGCAAGCAGTGCCCAATGTACCCGTCATTGATCGGGAGAACTGTGTATATTTCCAGAAGGGAAAGTGCCGGGCCTGTGAAAAATTCTGTGAGGTAGGGGCTGTAAATTTCGACGATGAGGATAAGCTAACAGAAATCGAGGTAGGCAATGTCATCCTGGCTACCGGCTTTCAGACCTTTGACCCTTCTGTTGCTGCTCAATACGGCTATGGGAAATTTGATGATATTATCACCGGACTTGAATTCGAGAGGCTATGTAATGCCACTGGTCCTACTGGTGGTAATATTCAACTCAAGGATGGCTCTACCCCGCGAAGCGTGGCCATTGTCCACTGTGTTGGTAGTCGCGATGTAGAGTTTCACGAATATTGTTCACGCGTCTGCTGCATGTATGCCTTAAAACACTCCCACCTTATCAAAGACAAAACTGATGCCAGGGTCTCTCAAATATTTACTGATATCCGCTGCTTTGGCAAGGACTATGAAGATTTCTACGAACGATTGGTTGGAGAGGGGGTGAACTTCGTTCGGGGGAAGGTCCAGCAAGTAGCCAGTGCTAATGGAAAAGGGATGGACCAGGGTAAGTTGGCAATCACTGCGGAAGATCCGGATAATGGCAAGGTAACCCAGGTATTTGCTGACATGATCGTTCTCTGCGCTGCTATCGAACCGCAACAAGATGCTGGTAAATTGGCTCATACTTTCTCCGTAAGTCTCAAGGCTGATGGTTTCCTTTTGGAACGCCACCCCAAGCTGGACCCAGTAGCGACCAGGACCGATGGTATCTACGTGGCAGGTTGTTGCCAAGGGCCCAAGGATATCCCAGACACCGTATCTCAAGCCTCGGCGGCGGCAGCCAAGGTTCTAGCTGTGATTACCAAAGGCAAGGTAGAACTTGAGGCGAGCACGGCAGTTATTGATGAGGATCTTTGTTCGGGATGTCGAGTCTGTAATCTTCTTTGCCCCTATAGTGCTATTTCTTTTGACGAAGAAAAGAAAGTGTCTAGTATCAATGAGGCACTATGCAAGGGATGTGGAACCTGTGTCGCAGCTTGTCCCAGCGGAGCGATTACTCACAGGCATTTCACTACCGAAGAAGTTATGGCCGAAATCGAGGGTGTGTTAGTATAGATTACACTGAACATTGCATTCCTCAGGAATCGTCCTATAAACTAACCCCAGACAATTTATAATTTTGAATTAACCGGGGTCCCCATAGAAATCTCAAGATTTTCGTAGAGTAGCTTATGTCAAACGTAGCAAAGCAGTCCCTCAAATCAGCTTCTATTAGCGTCCGTGGCATTGTTCAGGGTGTTGGTTTCAGGCCTTTCGTCTATGGACTGGCTGTTAAACACAACCTTAAGGGCTGGGTTTACAACACTTCAGAAGACGTCAAGATTGAGGTAGAAGGCACAGCAGAGGCTATCAGGCAGTTTGAGCGGGAGTTGAAGGAAAAAGCGCCACCACTAGCTTACATTGAGAACGTAACCATTGAGCATCACCCACCTCACGGTTATAAGAACTTTAAAATTCGGCATAGCCAGGCACAGACAGGAAAATATCAGCTTATCTCTCCAGATGTCGCTACATGTCAGGCTTGCCTTGTTGAGGTGCAAAATCCTGAAGACCGCCGTTACCGCTATCCCTTTACCAACTGTACCAACTGTGGACCACGCTTTACCATAATTGAAGATATGCCCTACGACCGCCCTAAAACAACCATGCGCTACTTCCAGATGTGTCCCCAATGCCAGGCGGAATATGATAATCCCTTGGACCGCCGCTTCCATGCTCAACCAAACGCCTGCTCAAAATGCGGTCCCCAGGTCGAGCTAGTTGATAACCGGGGCAATATGGTAACCAAGCTGAATCCTATAGCCGTTGCCAGTCAGCTTCTTAAAGAAGGGAAAATCGTAGCAATTAAAGGCTTAGGGGGTTTTCTCCTCGCATGCGATGCTACGAACGACACCGTAGTTAAAGCTCTGCGGCAGAGAAAGAAACGCTCCTCCAAGCCATTTGCCATAATGGTAACCGATATAGATGAAGTTAAAAGGCATTGCTATGTCTCGCCAGATGAGGAAAATTTGCTTACCTCACCTCAGAGCCCCATCGTGCTCATGAGGTGGAGGGAAGACTCATCTGTATCTCAAGAGGTAGCACCAAATTTACGATTCTTAGGGATTATGCTGCCATATACACCGCTTCACCACATATTGCTCATGGATACGGGACTGCCTTTGGTAATGACCAGTGGCAATCTCAGTGAAGAACCCATCGCCAGAGACAATGATGAAGCCTTAAGAAGGCTTTCCGTGATTGCCGATTACTTTCTGATCCACAATCGGGATATTTATTCTCGCTACGACGACAGTGTAGTTATGGTAGAAAGGAACACAAGCCAACTTGTAAGACGGGCGCGTAGCTATGCTCCCTATCCCATCCGCCTCTCATTTGAAGGTAAGCAGGTGCTTGGTTGTGGCGCTGAGGACAAAAATACCTTCTGCCTGACCAAAGATAACTATGCCTTGTTATCCCAACATATCGGCGATATGGAGAATATGGAAACGCTGGAACATTTTGATAGCACAATATCGCTGTATAAAAGACTTTTCCATATAGAGCCTGAAATCATTGCCCATGACCTTCACCCCGACTACCTGGCCACGAAATATGCCCAGGAGTTAGGAGAATCTGGTATGAGGCTTATTCCTGTGCAACACCATCATGCCCATATCGCCAGTTGCCTGGCTGATAATGGGCTAGAATCTCCGGTGATAGGCGTGGCCTTCGATGGCACGGGGATGGGCGCCGATGGAAATATCTGGGGAGGAGAATTCCTGGTCGCCGACTATCGTAATTTTCGCAGGGCAGGACATCTGGAATACCTGCCTCTGCCCGGGGGGAGTGCAGCTATAAAGAGGCCTTACCGTACTGCCATTGCCTATATTCTCACTCTGTTAGGGGAAGGTGCACTCAATGCCGTCATTGCGAGCGAAGTAAAGCAATCTCAATTAGCTTCTATCGGGCAAGTTGGCGAAGTTGAAATAGACGTCATCAAGCGCCAGATAGAAAGAAAGATAAATTCACCGCTTAGCTCAAGCATGGGACGCCTTTTTGATGCTATATCGGCACTGTTAGGCATAAGGGGCGAAATAGATTACGAGGGACAGGCGGCAGTGGAACTGGAGATGGCTGCCCACTCTTCTGTCATTGCGAGGCCTATCCCGAGCGAAGTGAAGGAACTCGGCGAAGCAATCTCCGGTAATAATGAAAGTTATCTATACGGTATAGTAGAAGACGAAGGAATAAGAATCCTGCGCCTGAGTGACATGCTTGCAGCTTTAATAGAAGACTTGCATCAGGGTATCTCCAAGGAAAGGATATCAGTCAAATTCCACAATACTATAGCCCGGATGATAAACGAGATGTGTCAATTGATAGCCAATGAAACTGGCATCAACCAGGTAGCCTTAAGTGGCGGCGTATTTCAGAATCGTTTATTGTTGGGGAAAGCAGTCAACTTACTGGAAAGCAGTGGTTTCCAGGTTTGTACCCATGGGCAAGTGCCCTGTAATGATGGCGGCATTTCCTTGGGGCAAGCCGTTATTGCCAATTTCGTCGTACAAAAAGGAACATAAGCAGGGCAGCGATGCTTTTGGCATCGCAGATTTCGCCCGAGGCTATAAGTCGCGGTATCTCATCTGGTGAAACTCGGACTAGCTCGATATCTTCAGTATCCTCAGCCACGAGACGAGCGGGCACAAGGTCAGTAGCCACAAAGCAATGGAGGTACTCTGTGCCATAGCCTGGGGTAGCATAAAAGCCACCCAACTTGTCTATCTTGCGTGGGAAGTAACCAATTTCCTCCTGTAATTCGCGGCGCACAGAGTCAACGGGTTCTTCACCGGTGTCAATACCGCCAGCTGGTACTTCTAAAAGAAACCTGTTAACAGCATGGCGGAATTGGCGGACCAAAAGGATATTATCTTGGTCATCAAGGGCCACTACAGCTATGCAATTGCTGTGCTCCACCACCTCTCTGGTGGTCTTTCTACCGCTAGCTTTCTCCACGGTGTCCACGCGTATGTTTACCGCGCGCCCGTGATAAATCTCATGGGTAGCTAGCTTCTTTTCCGGCTTCACTATAATCTATATTACTGAGCCAAGGTTGTATCGTTTTGCTTGCGTAGTCTCAAAGGTGTCGAATAAGAGCTACCTCATCGCAGTCGGGAAACTTGGGACAGCGATAGCATTCCGCCCATACCTTGTGGGGCAGCTCCGTTTTGTCGGTTAGTTCGAAGCCATGTTTTTCAAAAAAAGCTGGTTTACGAACGAGACAAAAAACCCTGGGTATGCCTAGTTCTCTAGCCTCTTTCAGACAAGCATGGACAAGTGCAGAACCAATCCTTTGGTTCTGTTCTTGTTCATCGACAGCTAGAGACCTAATTTCCGCTAAATCAACCCAGGTAACGTGCAATGCTGCACAAGCGATAACCCGACCTCGTTTCCTGACTATGAAGTAATCTCGTATATCCTCGTATATCTCAGATAAGGCACGAGGTAACACCTCGCCCTTATCGGCAAAATGGCTGATCATACGGTGCATAGAGTTAGCATCGCTCACTTTTGCCCTATCAACCTTTATATCAACTTTCATTTCTTCTACCTCGCAATTTTTGCCACAGCGAACTATAAAAATATGTTGGCTTGTGAATTCTCAGGAGGCGGGTTGTATGGGCGCTAAGCTTAATTCTGACATTTTGCCCACCTGATAATGGCAATTCAACTTGTCCATCAATGCTAAATATGACCTTTTCCTTGTGGGCAACTTTGAAATCAACTATGCTCTGTGGAGGCAGTATCAGGGCATGACTTAATCCCAGGTGGCAGGATATTGGTTGGAGGACGATTTCCTTGGATTGAGGATGAAGAATTGGCCCTCCAGATGCCAATGAATAACTGGTGCTCCCAGTAGCTGTAGCCGCAATTACACCATCGGCCCGGTAAGTGGTTATCGCTGTACCATCAACTTCTGCTTCTATATTAACTAGGCGAACTGCAAGACTTCGTAGCACGACGTCGTTTAAAGCATGAAAGTTTTTATCTTCAACTTGAGCCTCGAGCATGGCTCTTTCCTCAATCCAGCCTTTCCCATTGAGCAAGTCTGGCAAATTAGACAAGATCTCATTGCCGTCTATCTCTGTGATAAATCCCAGCCTGCCCAGGTTTATACCTAAAATGGGCACTGACAGGGGGGTTACGATTCGAGCAGAATGGAGGATAGTGCCATCTCCACCAATACTGAGAATTAACTCCGTGCTAGCCACTTGGGATTTGGCTTTATCTTCATCCCAGGCTGAACATCGCCACGAAGAGAATCCCCGAGAGGACAAAAACTCTTCTAGTTTCTCGCTTAAGTCTCGGGCTTTCTCTCGTCGAGGGTGATATAGAATACCAATACGCTTCACAGGTGAACGAAGTGTAGCACTGGCAAATTCTGGCTGTCAAACCAATTAGCAGATACGGGGTAGCAATTCGCCAGAGAGCATGTCCACGATTCGGGAGGGGCCGAGCTTTGTTTTCATTACCACCTTTCCCGGACGCTCCTTGGTCACCTCGCCGATGATGGCAGCATCTTTACCATAGTTATTTTTCCTCATTCGAGCAAGAATCTTATTGGCATTGGCAGGGTCAACTACAGCTACCAGCTTACCTTCATTGGCCACATAAATGGGGTCCAGGCCCAGGAGCTCGCAGGCAGCCTTAACCTCTTCCTTTACTGGTATCTCAGCCTCTTCTACCACAATACCCACCTTCGATTGCATAGCCAATTCGTTAAGCGTGGTCGCTAGCCCACCTCTGGTGGGGTCGCGGAGGCAATGAATCCCGGATGAAACCTCCAGCATTTGAGACACTAGTTTATTTAATGGAGCACAGTCGCTTTCTAAAGTCATAGAGAACCTTAGCCCTTCACGCTGGCTCATTATAGCTATACCGTGGTCGCCAACGGTGCCACTCAACAGGATCTTATCCCTGCTTCTGGCGTTAGCTCCAGAGATATCAACTCCGGGAGAAATGATCCCTACTCCCGAGGTAGTGATGAACAACTTATCAGCTTGTCCTCGATTTACCACCTTGGTATCCCCAGTGATTATACTTACCTCAGCTTCTTCAGCAGCTTTCTTTATTGATTGCATTATCCGCTCGAGTTCACTCAAGAGAAAACCCTCTTCTATGATTGCTGAGAGGCTCAGATAGAGAGGCCTAGCTCCATTCATAGCTAAATCGTTCACCGTGCCACAGACGGCTAGCTTGCCTATATCGCCGCCGGGGAAAAAGATGGGATTTACCACGTAGCTATCGGTGGTGAAAGCCAGTCGCCCGCTGGCTTCGAAAATAGCTGAATCATCTAATTTATTCAATGCCGGATTAGCCAGGAAGGGAAGGAATTTTTTCTCCACCAGTTCATGGCTCAGCTTACCACCGCTGCCGTGGGCTAAAAGAATGCTATCATCCATAAGTCTGTTACATATCTACCCAAGAAGCACTATAAATTTTCATGATTCCCGTATTGATAATAGGCGGCGCAGGCGCCTTCACTGGAGACCATGCAGGGACCGACAGGCCTCTCCGGAGTGCAGACTTTCTTGAAGAGTTTGCACTCAAGTGGGATAGCTGCGCCACGGATTATATCCCCGCACCGGCACCCCTTCGGCTCCCTAGGTGGTTTCGGGCTCACTGAAAAAGCCTTGTCGGCGTCAAATTGTCCGTATTTTCCTCTAATGTTCAAGCCACTTTGAGGGACAATTCCAATACCCCGCCAGTTAGCTTCGCCAATCTCAAAAACATCCTCCATTAATTGCCTGGCTTTTCTGTTTCCCTCGGGCTTTACTCCTCGGGGATAAGCTATCTCCACTTTGGGCTCACCCTTTTCAATTTGTTCAACCAGCTTGTCTATGCATAGAAGGATATCCAATGGTTCAAATCCCGAGATGACGCAGGCCACTCCATAATCCCGGGGGATAAATTCATAGGGATGAGAACCAATTATAACACTAACATGCCCGGGACAAACGATGCCATCTAGCTTTATCTCGCCTGAATCGAGCAGCGCTTTCATCACTGGAGGAGTTAGCTTATTGAGGGATAAAACAAGGAAGTTTTCTATCTTTTCCTGTTGTGCCTTAAGTATAGAAGCCGCTACTGTGGGCGCCGTGGTCTCAAAACCGATGCCGACAAAGATGACTGACTTCCCGGGGTTAGTTTTAGCTATCTCTACAGCGTCTATAGTGGAATATACTATTCGTATATCTGCCCCCTCAGCTTTCGCCTGTTGCAGGCTCGAGTAACTGCCGGGAACTCTAATCATGTCCCCAAAGGTAGTGATGATAATATCGGGCAGGTGAGCCAGGGCAATGGCCTTGTCCAGATCAGCGGTTGCTGTAACACAGACAGGACAGCCTGGCCCCGACTTCATTTCCACTGTTCTGGGAACTAACTGGCGAATTCCATATCGTAATATGGCATGCGTATGCCCACCGCAAAATTCCATTAGTCTTATCGTTTTGGTGGAGCGCTGAGCAATTTTGTTTGCTAGTCCCTTAGCTAGCTTGCTATCTTGATATTCGTCAATGAACTTCACTTAGACTTGCTATCTCTTCTAGGAGCTTAAGTGTTTCCTCGGCTTCAGTCTCATCTATAACGCCTATGGCATATCCCGTATGAAGTAATACGTAATCCCCAACCTTGGCCTCTGGGGTAAAGGCAATACTAACTCGGCGCCTCACCCCGGCGATTTCTGTTTCAGCCTCATTCCCGGTTATTGAGACAATCCTTACTGGTATTGCTAAACACATGGCTCCCCGTATTTTAGCCCAGATCCGCCTATAATACAATCCAAAAAGAGTCAACTCTATTTTTACATGCTTGACAGTATGCGGTGGGTGAATAATAATGCTGCAAGTCAGGGACTTCAGGAAAACCGAACTTCACAAACAGGAGACTTTTATATGCACGAATGGTATTTCGATACTCAGAAGGTGGATAGCAGGAGGTGGTAATGAAGAATAGAAAAATGCTGTTACCAGCCCTGCTCTCTATGGCTCTGATCTTAAGCCTGATTCTTCCTGCTTCGGTAACGGGTACTTCAGTTATTATGATTCAACCAGATGACTGTCCTATGATTCATTCGGCTAGAGAAAGCTTTAGCCTTGTTTCAACAATGGCACTGAATAAACCTCAAGGGCAAGTAACGCCTATGGTCGCTGTGGGCGCAGAGGCCGAGTATGCGATGTGGAACCTTAATGAGGCAGTACCGCAGTATACACTTGCGGTCAGCAGCTCCGTAGGAGGTTCCGTAACCACTCCCGGCGAGGGTACTTTTACGTATAACGAGGGAACAGTGGTTGATCTTGAGGTCAAGGCTGATAAAGACTATCGTTTTGTCAACTGGACTGGTGATGTTGCCACCCTTGAATGTCAATGCCACTCAACGACCATAATCATGAACGGCAACTACTACATCATGGCCAATTTTAATGAGACGACAGGTACTTGCTTCATCGCCACAGCCACCTACGGCACGCCCATGACCGAGGAGATAGAAATTCTACGTGAGTTTAGAGATAGGTACCTGCTCGCTAACCCGACGGGACAAGCCTTCGTAGATTTCTATTACATGATCAGCCCACCAGTAGCCGAGTTCATAACTGAGAATCCTAGTCTGAAGCCAATAGTGAGGGTGGGGTTGATACCTGTGGTGGCTATGAGCGACATAGCCGTTAACACTACTCCGGCTGAAAAGATGGCTATAACAGGCTTGTTGGTACTGGTTTCGGTGGTGCTGGCTGTCTGGGTGATGAGGCGGTGGGGTAACAGTCCAGAACGCACCTGAGGGTGAAAAGTCTAATTATCTAATTCAAGGAAATGATAAAAAACCTGAATCCCAAGCATAAGTATTTAGGCATCAACGATCAGCTTTCAGTTGCCTTGTCTATCGAGGGGGAGGCGGCTGATTGCTGAGTATTGAACACCTATGTTGAGGATTTAGAATTTATCCCCAGGGATTGCCACGCTTCACCTGTAATGACAAGAAGGGAGGGCCGGCAATGGCAACTGAACAATTACTGCATAATTTTAGAAAGATATCGTAATTGACGCTAGTTGGGCATTGTGCTATTTTATGCGACATAATTCATTTGAGGAATACAAATCAAATGCGTAGCGACTTGATGAAGAGAGGAATCGAGCGGGCGCCTCACAGGGCGCTGCTGCGGGCAGTAGGTTGCTCTTCAGATGACTGGGATAAGCCGTTTATTGGAGTAATCAATAGCTTTACCGAAATTGTCCCTGGGCACATCCATTTACGAACAATCTCCGAATCGGTAAAGGAGGGGGTTCGCAGTCGGGGTGGGG
>Ga0209427_10010315_pt1 | contig 10362 bp, 11 predicted proteins | sample DeeMarSWOR136_30_FD_187465 | JGI IMG/M metagenome (GOLD analysis project Ga0209427, IMG submission 187465) | Marine sediment microbial communities from White Oak River estuary, North Carolina - WOR-1-36_30 (SPAdes) (version 2) | ecosystem: Environmental > Aquatic > Marine > Intertidal zone >...
CCGAGAACGTGATCCATGATGTCCCTGTGCAGTTGCAGAGCTGACGGCGCGGTCTCTTCCTGCCTCAGCGCTGACGGGTCGGCGACCGCCGCTGCCACCGCTCTCATCTCGAGCCAATCTCCGCTGGTGACCCATCTTCCCAGTTCCTTCAGCGTATCTGGGCCCCGTCGTGCCAGCAACCGCTGAAGGCCCATCGCCACCGCTTCTCTCACCCTCCATCTCGGGTCTTGCGCCAATCCCCTCAGGGTCGCCAATGCTGGCTCAAAGAACCGTGGAGAGAGCGAAGCGATAGAACCTACTCCAACAGCACCACAGAAAGGGATGAATTCCCCCAGAGCATTCACTGGAGCCTCATCCGCCGAAACGGCAGTCATGTTTATGACAAGTTCCCAGAGTTTGTCCTCCCCTTCCCCAGAGTAGTCCTCCATGAGCTCTGAGAACGCCGCAGCGAGTTCCAAATTCGCTCTCGGGCTAGGAAGATTGCTGTTCGATATGATGTATCGCAGCAGCTTCTCAGCATCGCCCGTTTCAACGAACTCGTCAAATAAGCCAATCAGATCTCGTTTGTGACGGCCCTTTTTGCTCATCTCACACCTCCCCTGAGCAGAGCAAGTAGGGTGCACGGGGATGAGCGCCTACGCCCCTAACCCGGGGTTTGCACTGCGATTTCAATACACCTCAAGGTCCCTGCCTGAAACAACAGCTCCATCGTATCCCGCTTTGACCTCCAGCAGAAGCTCTTCCTCTGAGATGCCCCAGAAAAGCTGATGATAGAGAATGAGCAGGCCCGGCCGAGCCCTCGATGCCAGTTCTGCAAGCTCACGTGCTGAGGTGTGAACGCTGGAATGGTACCTTTGCCAGGCTGCGAGATGCCTTTCAAATCCTGCCACCGAATAGACCTCGTGTACCAGAACGTCGCAACCACGGGACGCTTGGACGATGCTTTCCGTAGGTGCAGTATCCCCAGAGATGACAATTGTTCGGTCTGGGGTGTGAAACTTGAAGCCAAACGCTGGCCAGGAGCCATGCCGCACTGGGAAGGCTTCTATCCAAACACTTGCATCTCGGTAGATGATTCCCGGCTCGACCTCGTGTATGTCCACCCGATAGCCTGTATCATTCACCGGCTCCAACCCATCGAGACGCTCACGGATATCCTCACGGTAGGCCGCAAGGATATGCTCCGTCATCGCGCGGTTGCCTGCGGGACCGTAGACTTGCAGCGGTTCATCCCGTTCCAGCACCCAAGGGGTCAGGATGAGGTCTGCATAACCTGCGGTATGGTCTGAATGCAGGTGTGTCAGAAACGCGCGGGTTAGCTGAGGCATATCAAGTGCCTTTACGCCAGCCGCATACGCCGCAGCAGCGCGGCGAACCACTCCTGGCCCAAAGTCCACGATGTACGGTGCGCCGTTCACGACAATCGCCACGGACGGTCCAGAACGCTCCGGTTCAGCGTTGGGAGTTCCCGTTCCCAAGAGAACGATTTTGGAAGGCTGTTGATCCCCCGAACCGCTGTCCACAGCATCCTCTCCGTTTTGTGCTGCCATTTTCAGGCCGTCGGAGACACAATAACCACTCCACAGCCCTTTTTCCACGTGCCGCTCGCCTGGACGCCCAGGAATGGTCCGATAGCCACTTCCCAAGCTAAGGGAAGAAGGCTGTGGTTTACTGTTCACAACGCAGGAGGTAGCAAGAAACTACTCGGAGAAACAGGTAATCCTTCTTGATTACCTTCAACTTGTTCCTCTGAAACAACCACTCAATCTCAGTGTCTGAAAACGGGTATTCTCTGTAACCTTGAACGTGGTTCACTAACCCAGTAACCCGAGAAAGGACGCCTTTTCTTGGAACCATTATCATAATCAGTCCATCATTCCTAGCGAACTTGCGATGGACTCTGATCGCTTCGCTTCTTCTTTCGCCCGTGAAATGCTCGATCAAGCCGATGCTAAGGACTAGATCAAATCTTTCTCGCAAGTCCAGGCTGAAGATGTCCGAGCAAATCAGGTCGACGTTGTGGTGCTTCGCGTTGGCTTTGGCCGTCTCAAGAGCCTGCTGACTGAAATCAACGAGGGTGGCTTTTCCGAAGGAGTGGTCGTTCAACAGATTAACGGAGTTCATGCCCGTTCCACAGCCTAATTCCAAGACACTGGCGTGGGCAAAATCAACTCCTTCCAAGAGTCGGTTTATCACAGCCTGATAAGGAGTATGGATTAGCTGGTCAAAGTTTGGAAGGAATCTCCTGAAGCCAGAAGTCATGACGGTCCGACTCCACAGCCTATCCCAGGCATCTCTTCCCATTTCGTCTTGATCGTTATGGCCCATTCTCACGCCCCATATGATCGCCAGCCAGGCACACAGAGGAACAGCCCAGAAAGGCGATGGACATCTTCTATAAGCACGTGCATATCACGAGCGCACTTGTCGCCTTCATGTCCTTCTCTTGGGCAAGTTTCTCGCGCCAGTCGAACCTGCACGCCCGCCTCTGTGCTAGCTTCTCAGCCACCGGCGCGAGCACGCGCTCTTCCACCCAGATCACGAATCGTGGACTCAGCAGAGCCATCCCCAGCGCTGCCAATCGGTTCGTCCCGCGATACAACGCAATCCGATCTGTGGCATAGCGGTCAACCTGAAACCCCGACCGTTCCAGCTGAACCTGCAAGTCGGCAGGTTCGTATCGCCGCACGTGCCCGACCATGGGATCAAGGACAGTCCACATGTGACGATATAACGGCACGCTCAGAAACAACCGCCCACCAGGCTTGAGGACGCGATTCCATTCTTCGAGCGCACCCTGGTCATCGTTGATGTGCTCCAGAACCTCGGCTGCTACAATCAGTTCGAAAGAGGAACTACAGAACGGGAGACAGCCTGCATCGGCAACCACTGCCTTCGCTCCGAGTGGTGCCAGCGCACGTCCCGCCTCGCGGCTGAGGTCTACAAAAAAGGACCCCGCAATCGGCACTCTCGGTCGCGTGCCAGCGCCGATTTCCAGCACGCGGCCACTTGCTGGCAACAGGTCGCGCACCACTGGCCAGACCGACCGCGCAGCAGGGGGCCGAATCCGCGATTTCTCCCAGAGTTGCTCATACAGCTCACGATTAGCAGTTGCATGCGACGAGTTCAAACTCTCACCAACGATTCCAGGATCATCGTTTCCACCAATGATTCCGCCCTGCTGCACATCACCACGCCCGGCACACAAGCCAGAACCCCGGCAGAGAGAATCCCCTAGCAGGGGAGTTGGCTCCGCCAAGGTCGAGCCTTGGCGGAGCTATCTGGCAAACCGTTGTGTCTCAAGAGGTGACCGGCACCCTCAAGGCGCCGGCCACCTGATTGTTGTGTGGGCAGCTTGTCATTGCGCCCTGAGTTCGCCCACTTCTTGCACATCCACAAGCACACCCTCGATCTGCGCCGGGATGATGTCCTCTGGCGCCAACTGGGAAGGCGGCACCTTTGTCTTGACCATGACCACGACTGCTACGTCGTCTGTCGGCTTGCCGCCCCTTTGGCGCAAGCCGGTGCCGACACCGACCACATTCGCCTTTGACATCAGCTCGCTCTCATAGGCTCGTTTGACGGCCTCAGCCTTCCCGAAAGCGGTCTGTCGGTTCGCTTCCGCGTGCCCTGCCGCGGATATCACCACCTCCAGGCAGTCGAGTACCAGCTGGATCGGGTTGTGGATCGTGACCTGGTCCGAGCCAGCGAACAGCAACCCAACAGCCTGTAACGCGTCACCAGCCACCAGCAACGAGCCAGAGTCGCCGCCCTGGGACATTGCACTGGTGACGATCTGGTTCTCGAAGCGGGCGGTACGTCCGGGGCCGTAGCCGATGTCCACCGTGGCATTCAATACCATGATATTGCCAGTAGTGAAACCAGTCGTGCGGCCAGATTTGCGCACCGACATGCCGAGTCCGGCAGGCGTCGTGCCGTCCACCACCCCAATTTGCAGGATTTCGTCCAAGATGTCCCCATCGTCTAGCGGACGGGCGACGGCAGCATCCACCATGTTAACGGCCGTTGGATCGCTCTGGAAAACCTCGAAGCGATGTCTTGAGCCCAGAAAGCGCGCCAGGGCATTCGCGAGTCTGGCTACACTGTTGGCCGTCGGACAGACCGGCGGCGCCGTGGTGAACTCGATGGGGCAGAAGCGCTCCAGGTGCGCAATCGTGTCATTCGCCACGGTTCCGCCGTCCGCCGCTCCTGGCTGGAGGATCGGATCGCCAATGTTGGCGTCGTTGCTGTTGGCCAGCACATGGTTGTTGGACAGAATCAGGCGATCACCAGTAGCTCGATCCCGCACCACGGTTCCAAACGTCCCCGCTGTCACCTGATAGTGGCCTATGCTCACCCCACCAGGGGCCGGGCGCCAGCGGTCTGTGGGTGTCTGCAATGCGCGAAGGTCGCCCACCTGCATTACGTCCGTGAGCACCCCATCGATCCCTGCAGGAACCAGCGCCTCTGGAGCCAGACCCGCCTTGGGTATCTTCTGGCGCACCAGTGCCACAATGCACAGTTCATCGGTCGTCCGCTTCCCCCTCACCTTGTAGCCAGTCCCGACGCCAACCACGTTTGGCTTCGCCAGGATGGCCGCTTTGTGCAACTCCTTTGCCTGTTGCACTTCCTCTCGTTCAGACATGACTCTCCTCCTTTCCTTGTTCTACCACTCACGGGGGACACCCAGTCCCCACCCTCCCGAAAGCTCTACCATGTCCGTAACGTTCACCAGCTCGCACTTAGGAGACGGTACGGACCATCCCCAAATGCGCACGTATTTGCCCTCGTAAGCATACAGGGACACGAAATCACTGTAGAGATAAACATAGCTTTCTGGCAAGCAATGCGTTTCCTCTGCCTGACACATGGAAGCGTGAACCCTGGTCAAGGTGCCTTCCGCTGTCACGATGTGAAGCGTCGGTGTGCTCGTTGGGGTCGGCGTTGACGTTACCGTCGGGGTCTGTGTCGCAGTAGACGTAGGCGACGGAATCACCAGCGAACGGCGCAAGATGATGGGCAAATACACAGCACAGGGTGCCGGCTCTACCCAGAAAGTGCGCCTCTCACTCTCATTGTTGCCCATGGGACAAACGACCCAGACCTGCCAGTACCACGGCCCCAACGCGTCGTTTGGGAGGCACACGTGACTCCTATAGCGGTACTCGTAGCGCATCACGTCGTAAAAGGATATGCGCTCAGATCCCACATGCCGCCCTCCGGGACCCTGGATGGAGATCCCGCAGTAGCAGGGGCCTCCGCGCGCACCCCACCAGAAGTACCACTCATTGGGGGGAATCGGCTGAGGAAGCAAGGCACCATCACAAGGCTCGTAGAGAATCGGAGGCCCAGGCATACTCGTTAGAGTTGGGGTCAACGTAGGTGCGTGAAGCGAGACACCGGTAGGCTCCATTGTGACGCTCGTTGGCGACACTACGTAGCCATAGCAGAGGACAAAGGCCAGGCAGAAGACAAATTGCATCCAATGTCTTGCACGCACAGGTGCCTCCTAGCACGCGACTTTACACTACATCACTCAGAGCAGTCCCCTTGCATGGCTGAACCACCGGCAGGAAAGACAAGTGGAGCAGCGCTACGCGCCTACTGTACGACACGGGCCTTCAGCAAAGCCCGTCCAGCAACATAGTGCGGAGGGGCTACGTTGTGTGCTGCAATCTTGCTGCCACAAAGACTCGCGGTCTGTCACGGCCCCTCTGCCAGGGAACTAAAGAGCTAGGGGCACGGAAGGAATGACCCAATTGGATTGTATTCGACCTGAATCCACAAGAGTACGAACCCACTATAACAGAAATCCCGCGCTCTGTCAATCCTGCGCATTCCCTATGCAGAAACGGCCATTGACTTTGGGATCAGCGTATGCTACAATAGCATTGGAGATCAAGGCATAGGACCATCACAGCCCTCGTCGCAATCATAGTGCATCGGGGAGGGCAGCGTGAGAAACCATGAGCAGCCAACCTCTATACTGGGAACAGCCCCTGCTTGTGGCCGGCTGTTCTTGTTCGTGAAGTGAGTCAACAAGGAGGAGAGATGACAAGGATAAGTATACCCAAGCAGCGCAGCTACTTCCTGGCGTCTCCGAATGAGCCAGAGTACCTCATGTGCTGGATTCCGCCAGAGGAATATGAGCGTATGGTTCAGAATGACCAAATTCCCCAAGAGGTCGTTGAGGACTATCCTCTTGGCATTGAAGTCGAGGTATCCGAAGAGGACTTTGACGAATACCAGCTCGATCTCGGCGTCACTCCGGAGGCCATAAAGCAGGCCTACCTCCAAGCCTTGGAGGACGGAACGATCCAGCCAAGTGAAACTGTGCTCGCAGCCAACCTAGAGAGCTGGGCCCGGGAAGCGGAAGAAGGCACTACAAGAGGGCTCCTAGACGAGACGGCCAAGAGCTTTGGCCCGCCAGGGCCGCGGGAGTTGGGAGAACCCGAAATGACAGAGGGTGAGGATGCGATGACCGTTCTGTCGGACCTATGGTAGGGGGAGGCAAGCGATGGGGGCACTGGAGGTTTATGTTCTCAGCGTAGGCGAAGGGGATTCCGCGATCATCAAGACCCCGCTTGGCAACGTCATCGTCATCGATGCCTACAAGTGGGATAAAGTCAAACATGTTCTAGACAAGATCGCACCCAAACCGCACGGGGGGACTGAGCGGGTAGTATCGCATCTGATCGTGACGCACCCACACACCGACCACTATAGCGCCGCAGGCAATGTGCTTTCACGCTATACCGTCCGCAAGGTGACTTTGGCTCCCTTCTGGTACCGTTTGGAGAAACAGCTTATGCTGGGAGGGCCTCAGTATAAGAACTGCATCAACAAAGTTCTGGAGGAGCGGATACCGTTGCGCTTTCTTGGAGGCTACCAGCGCAGCTACCCGGACGTCGGGCAGCGCCAGGGCGACGAGCAGTACGACCCGTACAACCTTCCCAACGAGGTTTGCCTAGAGCTGTTGGGGCCTCCCAATGACTTGTTGGAGGAACTGGAAGAAGCGCAGGAGAAGAACAAGGGGATCAAAATCCTCGAACCAAACCATCTGTCCATTATGGCCCGGCTCAGCCATGAGCAGTTCAGTATGGTCTTTGCCGCAGACGCTCAGATGGAGAACTGGGCACACTACGACAGAGCAGGTATGCTGGAGAAGGGATGCAAGGTGCTAAAGGCCGCACACCATGGCAGCATGAACGGCACCCAGTGGGAAAGGCTGCATAGACTGGAACCCAAGATGGTGATTGTGTCTTCGAAGCGCCACGGCAAGCACAACCTGCCGGATCTGATCGGCAGCACGACCTTCTGGAAGTACGAACGAACCTACGGGAAAGGCAAAGTAGCACTGACAGAGACAACCGGAACCATCAAGATTACCATTTCGGACCCCGCCAAGGGCACTTTCGACAGCGAATGCTACCTTGACCAACCCGGCGCCAAGACCATCCCGTGGGAAGACCCTCAGGATCCGCTGCCCTTCACCGACTGGGCCCAAATCGCACACGACAGGTGGAAGGAGCAGGCGAATGAACCATAGCCAGGCTGCCTGAGGGCGCTGTGGCAGAGCTCTTTAGAGATGCCGCTAGTATGGATGCTGTCTTGCGTTATCATATGCTGAGCGGCCGGGTCATGATGGCCGACTTGGTGAAGCTTCAATCCGCCAGCACGATGCACGGCGTACCGCTCACGATCGCCGTCGAAGGGGCCATATCTGGATCAACGGCTCCAAGGTCATGGGTTCCGACATCAAGGTTTCCGACGGTGTGATCCATATCATTGACGAGGTGCTGCTGCTACCCAAACACTAGAGTTTCGGATCTGGCAACTTATTAGGAAGGAGAATGAGCAATGAGCAACAATACAACGGAGAAGACATATGCCGGACTGCGTCGTTTCAACTTTGCAATGGGCCTGCTGCATTTGGTGCAGTGCGTCCTGATGATCGTCATCAGCAATGACACCACGTATCCGGTTTACACCAACTTCTTGAAGTTCGATATCTCGACTTTTTCACTGACGCCTGACCCCACCCTGGCCTACGAACTGCGGTTCGGGCCGGCCGTGGCGATCTTCCTCTTGCTATCGGCAGTGGCGCACTTCAGCCTATCAACCTTCGGTTACAAGTGGTACGTCAGGAACCTGAAGAGAGGCATGAATCCAGCGCGCTTCTACGAGTACGCACTGAGTTCTTCGTGGATGATCGTGCTGATCGGCATGCTTGTAGGCATCTGGGACCTGGGAAGTCTGATCCTACTCTTTGGGATCAACGCCATGATGAACCTCTTTGGCATCATGATGGAATTGCACAATCAGACTGCCGAAAAGACCAACTGGACATCTTTTGTATTTGGCAGCATTGCCGGCATAATCCCCTGGATCGTGATCGTAATGTACTTCCTTGGGGCCATCTCATCCGCTAGCGCCGAACCTCCAGCGTTCGTGTACGCGATCATTCCTACGATCTTTGTGTTCTTCAACATCTTTGCCGTGAACATGTACCTGCAATACAGGAAGGTTGGCCGCTGGAAGAACTACCTGTTTGGTGAACGGATGTTCATCGTCCTTAGCCTTCTGGCCAAGACAGCCCTGGCCTGGCAGATCTGGTTTGGCACGCTGGCTCCTGTGTAGGGAGACGTTTCCGACCATTGCTAAACAGGCGAAGGGCCGGAGGGCCTGGACGAGATACAATGCGCGCACTTGACGACAAGGTGATTGCGAGAAGGAGTGGCCAATGAAGGAGGAAACGAACTTCCCCAACGTGACCGGCAAGAACCTGCTCCGCGAGCAAGTCACGCTTCCCGAGGACTTGAGCGGAGATTTTAATGTCCTGGTCATTGCCTTTCAGAGGTGGCATCAGGGTATGATCGAAACATGGGTAACATTTCTGAGAGAACTCGAGCGGAGCCTTCCCAGTGTGCGGTACTACGAGCTGCCCATCCTCGAACGCTTCAACGCCTCGTCGCGCACGGTCATCAACGAGGGCATGCGGGCTGGAATCCCAGATCCGCTTTCGCGGGAAAGGACAATCACTCTCTATGTGGACAAGGCGACCTTTCGTCGGGCATTGGACCTGCCAGATGAAGATACTATCTACGTGCTGCTTGTGGATCGCACAGGCCGGGTTGTCTGGCGCGCAGAAGGAGGTTTGACAGCTGAAAAGGGCAATTCACTTGTTCGGGCGCTGCATGACCAGGCCCTGGGCAGCCTGAATATGGGCAGCACGTCGGTATGAGGGACTAGCCCACAGTAACTTGGCTGATCTAGTGCGAGTTGGTATAATACGTACTGTCTCAGCCCAGAATAGAAGAACTAATCATTAGAGGAGGGAATCAATATGGAGATTTGGTCAACACTTGCGACAGTAGCGCTGATTGTGTTCGTGTACATGAGCCTGTTGTTTGTGGTGGCGCTCATTCGAAAGAGGAACGACATTGCTGACGTCGGCTGGGGACTGGGCTTCATCCTCGTCGCCGTCAGCTCGCTCCTGCTGAACGGAAACGTCACACCGCGCAAGACGCTGATCCTGGTTTTGGTTGTGCTCTGGGGCTTGCGGCTAGCCATCCATATCGGAATGCGCAACCGCGGCAAGAAGGAAGATTATCGGTACAAGAAATGGAGAGAGGACTGGGGCGACAGCTGGGTCATCCGCAGCTACCTGCAGGTCTTTCTGCTGCAGGGAGTGTTCATGTTGATGATCACCTTCCCCCTCATGATCGCCATGACCTACGATCAGAGACCGCTGGGCATTCTGGATTGGCTTGGCGTGGCGGTGTGGGCCATCGGCTTCTTTTTCGAAGCCGTCGGCGATTACCAGCTTACGCAATTCGTGTCCGATCCAGCAAACAGGGGCAAGATCATGCGGTATGGGCTGTGGCGATACACACGCCACCCCAACTACTTTGGAGAAGTGACGCAATGGTGGGGCGTTTTCCTGATCGTGCTGTCTGTGCCCAACGCATGGATGGGCATCATCGGGCCACTGACCATAAGCCTTCTGATCCTGAAAGTGTCAGGGATTCCCTTGCTGGAGAAGCAGTTTGAGGGCAATCCTGAATGGGAGGAGTACAAGAACCGCACCAGTGTCTTCTTCCCCTGGTTCCCCAAGGCCGCGTGATGGAGCAGAGGGCATAACACTCACCAGGAGCAGGCTCTGATGCGGAAGGTTGCCGTAGTGACCGACGCTGTATGCGGCCTACCTGGTGCTATCGTCGAGCAGTACGGCATCACCGTCGTGCCAGTGACCGTTCGCTTTGGCACAAAGGTCTATCGCGATGACCAATTGACCATTGACGAGTTCTGGGTCAAGGTACTGGATGGGCCACATCACCCATCCACGTCGCAGCCGTCTCC
>Ga0209427_10010316_pt1 | contig 10362 bp, 8 predicted proteins | sample DeeMarSWOR136_30_FD_187465 | JGI IMG/M metagenome (GOLD analysis project Ga0209427, IMG submission 187465) | Marine sediment microbial communities from White Oak River estuary, North Carolina - WOR-1-36_30 (SPAdes) (version 2) | ecosystem: Environmental > Aquatic > Marine > Intertidal zone >...
TAATAAGCCATGCCTTTAACCCCCTTTTGAGAAAATGTACTTGTAAGTGTACGCTATTTTCTAGGCATCGTCACTAAGGTTCGCAGCTTGAAAGCATAATAATACCCTTGCGTTCAAGCAAGGATATTAGCTGCATGGACTCCTTTCTCCTTCTTCTCTGAAATGTAAAATTGCAGTTTTTAATCAGTTCCTTTCATCGTTTAGTTTTGTAACCTTATTATTAATAATTGGGTACACTTACATCATTTCAGGTAGGCAAATAAGAAGCTGGGGATGAGGCATAACAAAAAAATATCTTTGGCTTCAATAAAGTAAATTTCTTTTTTTCCTCCTCTTCATTTAATTGTTAATTTGCCATATAATTAACTTCGGGAAGACAAATAGCCAGGATCCTTTCTTCTTTGACGTTGACCACCCGCATGAATTTGCTTATCCTTTAAGTATGGTCAATGGGGAAGTTATCTTGCTCTCCTGGTTACGCTTAGAGGATGGTTTCCTCAAGCAAGAACTTATAGCCGTATTCAAGGTACCCGCAATCCGATTTGCGCAAACGACGAATGACAGCCCGTACTTTCTTGCCTTTCAGCAGGTCATAGTATCCATAGCCTGTTTTTTTCTTGAACTCCGTAAGCCTCCGGTCTTGGGATACATTAATGATTTCTCCCTCGAGGTATGCGCCGTCATCTGTTTTGACCGTCGCAAACATGACAGGCTGCTGATCCTCAAAACCTTGGACACCTGGTCGCGCAAAAAGACCATGCATGATTTTGCCGGTTGACGCAAGCTCCTTATCCTTCACATCTCGAGAACCACAGAAAGGACAAACCAATGGTGTCCGCGGAAAAGTCCGCTGACCGCAGGAGTTGCATTCAGAACCGACAAGGCGGTAATTCTCAGGCTTAATTCTCCATGTTCTCGCAACTGAATGACGCCCACCCAGTTTCGGCGCCGGTTCAGGTATATTATTCTGGCTAGACATTATTCCTCCCTTCTCAAAATGCTCACTGCGGTGCGTTCAGGTGAGACAGAAGCCATTGCTATTCCCTTTTTGAACTCGATCTTCCTCTCCGGATCGTGTACGTCACCGCGGAGCTGGTGGACATTTTCTATATTGTTATCAAGAAAGTTTGCTGCCATGATATAACCGCTTTTGGCGCTCCCAGAGCTATTAAGCGGTAGCCTTCCCCCTTTCTTAGCCTCCCCAGTACTGTACCATTTCAGGGCATACCCATAAGGAATGCTCGGGTCGAACATGGGGAGAAAAGCGTCAAGGTGAGCGGCAGTGATATAGGGCGTATTGGCGTGAGGCTGATAAAGCTCCACATCCGACGCCTTTATCCGAGCCTCTTTCAGCGCATGCTCGAAGGCTCGCCTTACGGACGGGCACGTCATCATTTCAAAGCGCACATGTCTATAAGAGTGCGGATAGTAAGACGATTCATTGAAGAAACCTATTCCCGCAATGCTCACCAGCGGACGGTTGTTTCTCCTGGCCCATTCTTTGGTGCCAAGTACAAGAGCGCTTGCTCCGTCAACAGAAGTAGAACCGGCACCAAAGCGTATGGGTGCAGACCACCAGTAGTTCGTTGGAAGATTACAGTACTGTTCAAAACTGAGAAATCCCTTCTCATCATGGTAGCAGATACTAATAGGGTTACGCAAAGCATTCCAGTATTCAATCGCATACCATGCATAGATCTCCGGGTCCCCTATACCGAATTCCTTGCAGTAGCCTTCAAAATCCGAGTGACCGATCATGACCCCTCTCATTATTGAATACGTGTCGTAAGAGATCGTCTCATTGGTGTTTCGAGCAAGCTGCGAATCATGGGTCTTTGCTCCGGCAAGGGCAATGACGATATCATAAGCACCTGAGGCCACAGCAAGCCGCGCATCGTGGAGAGCAACGCCTCCAGTCGCACAGCCATGCTCTACATTTCTCACACCAGCCTTCGCGGACAATCCAAGAGCTTCCACAACTACCTGTCCTGAAGTAAATTGCATGGACGCAGTAGGATGGTAATGTCCAAACCAGCCCTGCTGCACCTTATCCATCTCTATCTGAGCGTCATCTACCGCAGCGAATGCTGCCTCAGCAGCAAGACTTCCGAGACTTCTCTGCGGCCACCACCCTCGTTTCGTCTGGCCAACTCCTAAGATATAAACGTCTCGCATTGTTTTCTCCTTTTCGTTAATAGGCTCTTTCGAATTCTAAATCCAATTTCACTGTAAATCAAGAAAGTTTAATCATATTCTTGTATAATCTTCCGTTCCATTTTTGCGTATGTCTTGTAGTCCACCATTATCTTATCGTCTAACAGTTTCTGAAGAGTTGGATAATTGTTGAGTCGTTTTCTCGCAGCTTCAATCTCGGGTTTTACCTTTACACTGAACACATCACAGCCTGCACCGTATCCATAGGAAGCGACAAGAATTCTATCGCCAGGCGCGGCTTGATCAAGGATTGCACAAAGTCCGAGAAGAGGGGAAGCAGAACCCGCATATCCGATCCTATGGACGAGCATACCGGGCTCCAAGGTTTCACGACCGAAGCCGAGAGCCTCTCCCATCGCATACGTTCGTCTGGTCTGTAATTGAGACAAAACGGCATATTTGTAGTCGGCTGCCTTAGTCTTTGTCTTTTCAAAGTAAAGTGTGACCGCCTTCTTGACGTGATCCTCGTAGCCGACAAATTCCTCTTCCTCCGCAAATCCTCTCTTGAGATATCGATCTCCATCCACGCGGAAGAAATCTGCCGTGTCCGTGTTATAGGTGGAAAAATTCTCAATGTCACAGATGGACCGCCCGTTTCCAATAATCAGTGCGACCGCTCCCGCCCCACTCGCAAATTCCATCACATCGTTCGGCCGACAGTGTTTGCTCACCGAATCAGACCCGATGGCTATGCCATAGCCGATATGCCCGCTCTTAACTTGGGCCAGCACGATATCGAGAGCAGTCGTCCCCGATTTCCCTCCAAACTGAATGTCCGCACACCGAATCTCAGACGATAGACCGGCAACTTCAGCTACCGTCATTCCAGAACTTTTCGTCACATAAGGATTAGTAAAGCTGCCGAAGTACAGGGCTTGCACCTCTTCCCTACCAATCCCTGCCATTTCCATCGCTGCTCCGACCGCGTCGGTTGCCATCGTTACAGGATCCTCATCCTGCCGATTCACGGCTCTCTCGATAAGACCGAGTAAAGCCTTGATGCTGTCCGGCGGATACGGATAAGGCCACATGTCGAAAATCTCTTCGACCGCAATGCGACATTGTGGAACAAATGTGCCATACCCAACTATTCCGGCCATCTTAACTTATCCTCCTTTTTATGTCTTTAATATCTTTCAGAGAACCTTGTAGATTTAGACTCAGGTCTGAAATTAGTTAGGTTTCTATAATAAATTTCTTCTTAACTGTCAAGAAAAAAACGGACTCTTTAAAAAAATTACCTCTTCACTTATTCGCACCCAATCGGCACTCTATGGCAATTTGAGTCCTCATAAGTCTTTTGACAATACTGCCTGTTTCAGACCTTCAATACCTCTTTATTGGTTTTTAGATTCAAACTGTCTTACTTTCTTTCTGCAGTAAATGGAAGGAGAAATAGCGACAGTCAGGGCCAACTGGAGAAGGCTAGGAGTATTCCAACCTCACTCAGAGAGACCTGCATCAGCCAGCGGAATCGATCACCGTTCCGCGTTCCCAATCCTTTTCTGCTCCAGCCTCCGTCTCCTGTGGTGGAGCATTTCGATCTCCCTTTCTTGATGAGGTGGAACCTGTTTCAATGCCTGGTCTACAAAAACGATTGCCTGTTCGAAGTCTTTCAGCCGGTGTTCATGATATTTTGCCAATTCAATGTAAGGGCTGATATCCTCCTTATAAGGCCACGTTAGCATCTCCTCCCATAGAGAGCGGGCCCTCTCCCCCTGCCCTGTCTTCTTGAAAGCCATAGAGAGCCATCTCAGGACTGACCAAGTCAGACTCTCATCACATCGTTGTAAGGCAATCTCAAAACAACGGATGGCTTTCTCTGGATAACCATGCTCCCAGAAGAGCCTTCCCAGTGCGAGATGTTCGACCCCTTTTCTGGGTCGTGCCACGTAAGGGTCGTGATAGACGAGATGGATCCTTCCAGCCAGAGCCACCATGGTCAGAATATCCATCTGGTTATGATAGAAAACAGGATAGATCTTCTGGGCGTTTCCGCTCTTCAGATAGTCGAAATAGAGGTACGGGATCCATTCCGAGGGAACATCATCTCCCCTTTCCATTCCCAGGAGTTGAGATTCGAGGGTGACGAGACGACAGTTGTCGTATGCCCCCTTCCAAATCTTCCTGGAGGGGTAAAGAAGATCAAAATTAGGCACTTCCCTGATCTTCGAGCCTAGACGACAGAGGATGAACCGGGTCTCCAGAAGCGGGATGTCATAATGCCTTCCATTAAAGGTGACCAAGAATTGAAAGGATTCGATCAACTTATCGATCAGGGAAAGGGCTGCCCTTTCCTCGGAATAATCTCTCATGAAGAACTGGTGGATTAGAAACCCTTCTTCTTCAAAGTAGCCTAACCCCACCATGAAGGCGAAGGTTCCGGTCCCTCCAGTTAGGCCAGTGGTTTCTGTATCGAGAAAGAGGGCTTTCCGGAAGTCTAACTCCTTGAGCCTTTCATCTTTTGAAAGAAGATGGGCGGGATAGGTCGGGATATTGAGGATTTCAGTTAAGGTCATCTCTCCATATCGAAAATGGGGAGGAAAATATTCCTTAACCCTGAAGGTCTCACCATCAGGGGTTGAAATCGCCTCCCCTTTGACAAGCTGCTCGATGGGGACGATGGCCTTCTTTTGATAGACCTTCTTCGGTTCGAGAAGACGATCCAGCCTCTGTCTCAAATCGCCCCCTCCTTCACCCTCCCCCATTAGGGGGGAGGGTTGGGCGGGAGGGGTTTTAGTAATGGAGGTAAGCCGGTTGAGACGTTCTTTGAGATCCATGGTCTCTAACGAAAGGGTTCAAGCCTGCCTGCCGGCAGGCAGGGATTCAAGGGTTTAAGGGTTCAAGTGTAAAAAATTTAATACCTGAGTGAATCTTTTAAACAACTTCTCAATTCGCTTGACCCCTCGGACCCTTGACCCCTAGAATCCTCTTATTTCAATACTTCTTTCAGCAGTGCTAGTGCCACTTCTTTTGCTTTCTCACCAACCTCCTTAACGGGGCCCACGCAGGAGGGACACCCGCAGCGACACTCACATCTGGAGATGAGCTTCATGGTTTTCTCGAGAAGCACACGGGTGTCATCGAAGAGTTGGGGACTGAAACCCATCCCCCCTGGGTAGCTATCGTAGAGAAAGAGGGTTGGCTCAAAGAGATCCATCCTTTCCACCGAAATCTCTTCTGGGGCGTTATACGAAGAATAGATTCCTTTGGAATCCCTCGAAAGTCTTATGAACCACTTCGCCCCTCTATCTCCTACACACCGATTCAGATCGTGGGGGGCACACATCAGGTGGAGGGCCGCCATGGAATGGAGAGCATAGCCACATCCTAGTACACCATCGATCACCTCCAAGCGGTTATAAGAGAGCTTCTCCACCAGGCTCCTCCTAAAAGTAATCCAATAAGAGGTGGTATGGAACTGAAGGTCCGGAAGCTCGATCTTCCCATACCCTAAATTTTCAAGAGTATAGAACTTGATCTTCTTATATCCGACAACACGTGTGGCTATTTTCACCTCACCATGTTCATAGACTGTCCCCTCTCCCTGGCTCCTCTCAAATCCCTCTAGAACAGAAACGTCGGTATAGTCGATGGCATCGGTGTAGTAATCCCCATGGGTCTTCTTGACGTAGGCTCTGCGATTTGAATAGTCGAGCTTCTCCACGGTATAGACTTCCGACTCACAGAGATAGACGGCTCCTTCATAAAGGGTGGTATGGGCACCGGTGAAGTCAACTTCCGCAATCACCTCTTCTTTTCTCTTGGTCGTATCGACCACAACGAAGTTCTCCTCTGAAGTAGACCGGAGGCTGACTTTCTGCGCAGGATAAGCATCTTGGGTCCAATACCAATTCTGACCTACATGGTGAAGTGTCCCTTTCTCCTCGAGATATCTTAACATTTCATCCAGATCTTCTTTCCCAAATTTTTCTCCGTCTCTAAAAGGAAGTTCAAACGCAGCACACTGAATATGGCTGAGCAGGATGAGAAGGTTATCTGGATTGATCAATCCGTGCTCTGGCGGCTTTCCGAAGAAGTAGTCTGGATTTTCGATGATGAATTGATCGAGGGGCTGGCTTCTGGCAATGAGGACAGCCAGCGACTTCTCCGACCGCCTGCCTGCCCGTCCAGCCTGTTGGTAAGTGCTGGCAATCGTGCCGGGATAACCTGCCATCACACAGACATCGAGATCTCCAATATCGATTCCGAGTTCAAGGGCATTTGTGGAGACAACCGCTTTGACTTCTTTCTCCCTTAATCCCTTCTCAATCTCTCTCCGAACCTCGGGCAGATAGCCTCCACGATATCCACGAATTCTCCCCTTATCCTCCAACCTCTTCTCAAACCGGTCTTTCAGGTACTTGGTCAACACCTCCACATAGAGTCGACTCGTGGCAAAGAGAATGGTCTGAATCCCTTGTTCAATGAAGGTCCTAGCCAACTGTCTGGCTGCATGGATATGGTTTCTTCGAATGCCCAATTCTTTGTTGACCACAGGTGGATTGTAGAAAACGAAAATTTTCTCCGAAGACGGAGCCCCGCTCTGATTGACCAGGTAGACCTCCCTCTCCAGAAGCCTCTCTGCTAACTCCTTTGGATTGGCGATTGTGGCAGAGCAGCAGATGAATTGAGGTCTCGAACCATAGAAACGGCAGATTCGATTCAGCCGTCTTATCACATTGGTCATGTGAGAACCGAAGACACCTCGATAGGTATGGAGTTCATCAATCACCACATATCTCAGATTCTGGAAGAAGGAGACCCACTTCGTATGATGGGGAAGAATGCCCGTATGGAGCATGTCGGGGTTGGTGATCACAATATCCCCCTGGGTGCGAATGGCTTGTCGAGCATCCTGCGGCGTATCTCCGTCATAAGTGAAAGTCGTCACCGGTTTTCCGATCCCTTCGATTAAATTTTGAAGCTCCACCTTCTGATCCTGAGAGAGCGCCTTCGTTGGAAAGAGATAAAAGGCCTTTGAGAAAGGTATCGAGAGCTTCGTATTTAATACGGGGACGTTATAACAGAGCGTCTTCCCGGAAGCCGTCGGAGTCACCACCACGATATCCTTCGCATTCTGAACCGCTTCAATCGCTTCAGCCTGGTGGGAGTAGAGACGCTCAATCCCCCCTCTCTCCAATGCCTGCCTTAAAAGCGGGTGGATGAAGTTCGGAAAGGGACGATATTGTCCTCCTCTCTTGCTGAATATTCGAAGGTCCGTAATACAGGGAGAAATATTGCGCGAGCGCTTCCAGGACTGAACGACTTCTTCGACCGACATGAGCTTTTCTCTCTGAACACTAAATAGAAGATAAGAGGTTTAACCAACCAGGCTTCCTAACCCTAATCTAACCAGCATTTTTGAATTTAGATTTCTCCTGACCCACAGGCCTTGACGAAGGCCTCAACCACTGTCCCGTCGAATTGGATGCCCGAACATCTCTTTAGTTCTCCAACCGCTGTCTCCTTCGTCATCGCTCTTCGATAGGGGCGATCCGTTGTCATTGCATCATAGGTGTCCGCTACAGCTACAATCTTCGCGATGATGGGCGTATTCTCTCCCCGTAAGCCATCCGGGTAACCACTTCCGTCCATCTGTTCGTGATGATATTTCACTCCGGGGACAACATTCCTGAGTTGGCGGATATGTTCCAAGATCTCCGCTCCCATTTTCGCATGGCCCTTGATCGTATTATACTCATCCGGGTTTAACGGTTCTGGTTTCCTGAGGATGGTATCCTCAATCCCGATCTTCCCGACATCGTGAAGGACAGCCGCGATCTTTAGGCACTTTTTCTCTGAAGGCTTTAATTGGAGATGCCGGCCAATCGTCAAACTGTATGCGGTTACCCTTTGGGTATGCCCTCCTGTATAGGGATCTCTCTTCTCAATGGCATCGGCCAAGGCCTCTGCGGTTTGAAAGAACATCTCCTCCAGTTCCTGATACAGACGGGCATTATCTAAGGCGATCGCCACCTGATCGGCCAGAGAGACGAAAAGGGAAAGATCGCCTCCATTGAACTTTTTCCCTCCCTTCTTGTTGATGGCCTCCAAAACCCCAATCACCTTTTCCTTCACCTTGACAGGGACACAGATGATATTTCGTGTCCTGAACGCTGTCCTCTCATCCACGCCTCTAAAAAAACGGGGGTCCTTTCCAGGGGCATTCACGATCAATGGTCTTCCGGTCTTTGCAACCCATCCCGCGATCCCCTCCCCCATATTGAGGGAAATTTTCTTCACCGTCTCTTCCTTATCACCCAAAGCCACCTCAAAATAGAGTTGCCGCTTCTCTTCATCAATGAGAAGAAGGGACCCAACTTCGGCCTTCATCAACTCGGTAGCGGCCTCCATCGCCCTCCTGCTGACCTCTTCATGGTCTAGTGTGGAATTGAGAATTCGGCCAAGTTTTGAGAGAAGGATGAGCTTTCTCACTTTCTCCTCGATCCGTTCTGATTTGGATCTCGCCCGATTCACACTCACCTTCTTCATCGGCCTCTCTCCTTTTGGGGAGAGGTTAACCAATTTTCTTCCCTTTGTCATCAGAAATTTTAAATATTTGATATTCAAATTTTTTCCTGATAATAATAAATTCAGAAAGGAGAAGCAATATGGCATTGACGACAAATCAGAAACTGCTGAACCTGGCGAAAAAGAGTGGATATGCGATTGGTGCCTTCAATATCAACAATTTGGAGATCCTCCAGGCCATCGTTTCTGCAGGAGAAGCGGAGAAGTCACCCGCGATCATTGCAGTTTCGGAGGGTGCCATTAAATACGCTGGAATGCCTTACCTTGTGTCCATGGTTCGGATAGCGTCTGAACAGACTTTTATCCCCCTCTCCCTTCACCTCGACCACGGGACCGATTTGGAAGTCATCCTTTCCTGCATTGAGAATGGATTTACCTCCGTCATGATCGATGGGTCCCACTTCGAATTCGAAGACAATATTGGCATCACAAAAAAGGTGGCGGAGATGGCCAGCAAGAGGGGGGTCTCTGTCGAGGCCGAGTTGGGAAGGTTGAAGGGGATTGAAGAAAAAGTCTCCGTTTCAGAAAAGGAGGCCTTTCTCACCGATCCTGAAGCTGCGGAGGAGTTTGTCAGAAGGACGGGGGTCCATGCCTTGGCCGTTGCCATCGGTACATCTCACGGCGCTTATAAATTTAAAGGAGAGGTTAAACTCGACTTCGAACGTTTGAAGGAGATTGCCGAGAGGGTTGATATACCCTTAGTCCTTCACGGTGCTTCCGGTGTCCCCCCTTCCGTCCTTGAGAAGGCCGAGAAGTTTGGTGCTAAACTCCCAGGGGCCAAAGGGATTCCTGACGATGCCATTCAAAAAGCGATCTCTCTGGGTATTTCCAAAATCAATATCGACACCGACTTGAGGCTCAGCTTTATTGGGGCCTTACGGGAGGTCCTGGTTACCAAACCCGAGGAGTTCGACCCTCGCAAGATTCTGGGGCCAGGTCGGGAGGCGATCAAGCAAACGGTTCAGTCAAAGATGAGGCTCTTCGGGAGCTCCGGAAAAGTTACCTAACTGTATTCGAAAGATGGAGCATTGGAGTAGTGGAATAGTGGAGGAAGCCTATAGATTTCCAAATTCATTTGAACCAACTCCTGATCTTCTCTTTCCAATAGAGCATCCGTTCATGTTGGTGAGGATAGCGCTCTTCGACGGATTTCAAGAAACGTTTTACCAGATTACTCCGGGAGGAAAGGATGGCCAAGCCAATCATAATGAAAAGTATTCCCTGGAGTATGGGAAGGAAAAGGCCAAGGATTCCAAGTCCAACAAAGATCCAGCCAATGATCAAAATCCCAATCGTCTTGAATTCATTCATGGCAGTTTGTGTATTTATATTATAATCTTTGGAATATTACAACAGAAAGCAAAATCAAGCCGGACGCAACTCTCACCCAGTCTATATGGTGAGAGGACCTGTACCACGTGGGACACAGGGCGACCCCTGAATCTCGCACTGTTCAGGGATGAATATTTGGGCCCATTTTTCGTCTAAAAGGTAAAAGCCCCATGGATTATGATGAGGCAGAGGTGATCTCCCGATGTCAGCAAGGAGATGCGGATGCGTTGAAAGGGATTTTCGATCAGTACCACAAGAAAGTGTATCGAATTGCCTACGGGG
>Ga0209427_10010318_pt1 | contig 10360 bp, 10 predicted proteins | sample DeeMarSWOR136_30_FD_187465 | JGI IMG/M metagenome (GOLD analysis project Ga0209427, IMG submission 187465) | Marine sediment microbial communities from White Oak River estuary, North Carolina - WOR-1-36_30 (SPAdes) (version 2) | ecosystem: Environmental > Aquatic > Marine > Intertidal zone >...
CTGTGAGGATTGCGGAGCCTGTTCAGAGCCTTTAGAGATTGCTTCGTCGCTATGCTCCTCGCAATGACATGTAAACTATTTTATGCCCTGAGTAATAATAGAAACATTTTAGGTTAATTAAAAAATGTTAATATTTTATAATGGGGTAAAGTTCCAAATTCAATTGACAGAAATTTCTCATCATTGGCCATTGAGAGTTGATGTGACATTTGAAATTACTCCCTAAAATATAGCCTCTGCACTAGCTAAGATCCTTTGAAGATCTCTTCTTGATCTTTCTTCCACTCTCACTTTTTAGATCTATTCTTGGTGCATCAGCCCACAGTCTCTCCAACTCATAAAACTCTCGAATTGGATGATAAAAGACATGGATAATGACATCATCATAATCGAGCAGGACCCATTTGCCCTCATTAAAACCCTCAATTCCCAAAGGGTAAACCCCCTTCCTTTTCAAATCATGTTCAATTGAGCTCGCAATAGCTTTAACCTGCCGATTCGAATTGCCACTGCAAATAATAAAATAGTCAGCAAAAGAGGACATCTCTTTGATATCGATAACGATTAAATCAAAAGCCTTCTTTTTCAAGGCAGCTTTAACACAAAGGTTAAACTTTTGTTTTTCTTCTTTTACCATCACTCCCATTCGAAATATAAAAAGAACTTAGCGCCCTGGTTCATTCAGAGAAGGTGCGAGATACCGCATGCTGGATTAAACAAATGTGGAATTCGGATTGTGAAATGCAGAACTAAAATCCAAAATCCAGGAACTAAAATCCAAAATATTATGACCTATTCGATAGTTACTGAATCATTTGCTAAAAATCGTATACAATCAATTTACATAGCAGTGACCTTAACCCCTATAGAACTTATGTGCTCTCACATAGTTCGCTACCTCTTCAGGAAGCAGGTACTTAATTGAACGCCTCTCTCTTATAAGCTTTCTAATGGATTTGGAGGAAATATCAATAGGAGTTACCCCCATAAAATAAATGGAAAAATGAGAGCTATGCATGAACCTCTTTTCATCAGGCCGATAAATAAAATCTCTCTTTACCTGAGTTGGAATAACCTGATATAACTCTTTTACTTCATATCGTGGTCTATTCATAACAATAAAATTACAAAGAGAAAAAAGTTCTTGATAATTTTTCCAGCTTGTAATTTCCAAAAAGGCATCTGTACCTAAAATGAAAAAAGGGGTTAACTCTTCTCCAAACTTATGCTTAAAGTGACTAATGGTTTCAATTGAGTATGATTTCCCAGGTCTTCTCAGCTCAACATCAGAAGTAAAGAACTGGGGATTATCCTCTAACGCAATATCTAACATTCTCAATCGATGGTGAGCAGGCACAACCTCTTCAGATTCTTTATGAGGAGGTATATTAGTAGGAATGAAAATTACCTGCGTGAGGTCAAACATCTCTCGAATCTCCTCAGCAGATCTCAAATGACCCCAATGTACCGGATTGAACGTTCCGCCAAAAAGTCCAACACGCACTATAGGTCCCCTTCTTAACCAGTGTCTGACCGAAAAACCCGCTTTCGTCTTTTAACTCCCTATCCCTCCCGTATCTGTCCGTTTCCATAAACCACAAATTTACAGGTCGTAAGCTCGTTCAAACCCATTGGGCCAAAGGCATGGATCTTGGTTGTACTAATTCCAACTTCTGAACCTAAACCCAATTGGTTTCCATCGTTAAATCGAGTAGACGCATTGACTAAAACCACTGAGGAGTTCACCTTTTGTAAAAACAACTGGGAATTAGTGTAATCAGAGGTCACAATGGCATCTGTATGCATAGAACCATACTCTTCAATGTGATCAACGGCCTCTTCTATATTAGATACTACTTTAACAGATATAATGAGATCTAAATACTCCTGATACCAATCTCCCCCCTGGGCTTCCTTGAGATCAGGAATTATCGTTCGACTCTTCTCACAAGCCCGTACCTCAACACCTTCCCTTCTAAGCCTGGTAACTATCCTGGGGAGAAAATTATGGGCAATTCCTTCATGAACCAGAAGGGTCTCCACAGCATTGCAAACCCCCGGACGTTGTACCTTGGCGTTCACCACAATCGATTCCGCCATTTCCTCATCAGCACTGGCATCCACAAAAATATGGCAAACCCCTTTATAGTGTTTAATTACCGGAATCCTTGAATGCTCTACTACCGCTCGGATAAGATCCTCTCCTCCTCGAGGAATAATGACATCAATGTATTCCTCTAACTTGAGCATTTCATACACAGCTTCTCTCTCCACTACGGGAATCAATTGAATTGCTGCTTCAGGAATACCGTTTCTTCTTAAAACTTCCCGCATAATACCAGCAAGAACTCTATTGGAGTGAAACGCTTCCTTTCCACCTCTAAGGATAACCGCATTCCCTGATTTAAGACAGAGAGCAGCTGCATCAACTGTAACATTAGGACGAGACTCATAGATGATGCCAATAACCCCCAGAGGAATCCTCACTTTCCCCACCAGAAGGTTATTGGGTCTTCTCCACATCTTCACAGTTTCACCTAATGGGTCAGGGAGTTGAATTATCTCATGAATTCCTTCCACCATCCCATTGATAACCTTATCACTGAAACTCAGACGATCTATTAACGCAGCAGATAGTCCTTTCTCATATGCATCCTTTACATCTTTCTCGTTTTCTCTCTTGAGTAAATCTGTATTATTCACCACTTCATCAGCTATGATATTGAGAACCTGATTCTTTAAGGAAGTTGAAAGAAATGAGAGCGTTTGGGATGCCTTTTTGGCAGTTACTGCTATATTTAAAATCTGCTTTGCGATATCCATATCACTTACTCTCTAAGACCACAAGATCATCACGGTGAATAATCTCATCATAGTACTTATACCCCAATATCTTTTCTATCTCCCGGCTGTGAACACCTTTCAGCTTCATAACCTCTTCTGATCTATAATTAATTAAGCCCCTGGCAAATTCCAAACCCTCAGTATCAATACATTTCACTGCATCGCCAAAGTTAAAGCACCCTTTTACCTCCACTAAGCCAGAAGGCAATAAACTCTTTCCTCTTTCCACTATTGCTTTTTTAGCACCTTCATCGACTATCAGCATACCCTTTGGTTTCACGTTAAAGGCAATCCAGTGCTTTCGGCTAGAAAGTTTTGACTTTCTAGGCAGAAAGAGCGTACCAACATCTTCACCCTTAAAAACCTTAGTTATAATACCTTTTATCTTTCCATTAACGATAATGGTTGGGATTCCAAAGAGTGAGGCCTTCTTTGCTGCATCAACTTTGGATACCATACCCCCAGTTCCAACCTTACTTGTACTCCCTTGTGCTAATTCCTCAATATCGCTATTTATCTCCTCAACAACTTTTATTAGGGTTGCATTTCTATTGCGCTTAGGATCTTTTTCAAAGAGTCCATCTCTGTCTGTTAAAATTAAAAGCAAATCCGCATCCACGAGATTGGTGACTAAGGCAGAGAGAATATCATTATCACCAAACTTGATCTCATCTACCACCACAGAATCATTCTCATTAATGATTGGAATAATACCACACTGAAACAAGGTAAATAAGGTATTGCGTGCATTAAGAAATCTTTGACGATCACTCAGATCATCATGGGTAAGTAAAACTTGAGCTGTCTTTTGTTTGTATTTATTAAAATACCCTTCATAATTCCACATTAATCGGGCTTGGCCGATTGCAGCAGAAGCCTGTTTTTGAGGAATACTTCTCGGCTTACCAACACATCCCAGGTTTCTCCTCCCTGCAACAATAGCTCCTGAAGAAACTATAACTATTTCATATCCTCTCTGCTTGAGCATTGAAATACTCTTAGCTAAATCTCTAAATACTTCTTTTCTTAAATCATCACCTCCAGAAGTAAGAACACTACTACCCACCTTGATGACAACACAATTTACCTGACTCAGTATTTTACTTCTTAATTCTTTCAATAATTCCTCAATATCAAATAATTATTAAATATAGTTAAACTTTAGCTTTATCTTTTGATTGAGATAACATTCTTACTACATGAGCAATAAGTGATTTTACTCCTCTGCCAGTTGCAGCAGAAATAGGAAAAATTTTTAGGTGTAAACCTTCAATATACTCCTTGAGTTTTGGATAGTGATCTTGTGACTCAGGTAAATCCATCTTATTGATCGCAATTACTTGGGGTTTATCAGTTAAGGAAGGGTTATACAATTTAAGCTCATTATTTATGATCTTAAAGGCCTTAAGAGGATTACGAGGGGTAAAATCTGAACCGTCAATCAAATGAATCAATACACAGGTGCGTTCTATATGACGTAAAAATGTCGTACCTAACCCACTACCTCGGTGGGCACCTTCAATCAAACCAGGAATATCAGCAACTATAAATGTTTTATCTTCACTATATTTAACCACTCCTAAACAAGGATTAAGGGTGGTGAATGGATAGTCGGCAATTTTAGGTCTTGCAGCAGAAATTCTTGACACTAACGTTGACTTACCGCTATTGGGTAAACCGATAACACCGACATCCGCAAGTAATTTTAACTCCAGTTTAATCCATCGTGTCTCCCCCTTTTGTCCTCCTTGTGCATGTCGTGGAGCCTGGCGGGTAGAACTTACAAAACTGGCATTTCCCCTCCCCCCCAGTCCTCCTTGAGTAACAACTAACTTTTCTCCGGGTGAGCTAAAATCCTTTAATAGTGCATCAGTCGCATCATCCCTCACCACTGTTCCTAAAGGTACTGGTATGAGGAGGTGTGCTCCATTCTTCCCATGTTGATCCTTACCTCTTCCATGAGCTCCTGATTTGGCCTTGTAATATCTCTTGTATCGAAAGTCAATTAAAGATTCAAGCTCTTTATCGGCAATCAGAATAACGTCTCCCCCTTTACCCCCATCTCCTCCATCAGGTCCACCTCGGGGAACAAATTTCTCACGTCTGAAACTTATACACCCCCTTCCACCACTACCAGCTATTACCTTAATTCTCGCTTCATCAATGAATCTCATCAACCATTAACTGAGTGCATACACACTTACTCTCTTTTTCTCCTTGCCCCATCTTTCAAACTTCACCATTCCATCTATCTTAGCAAAAATGGTATAATCTTTTCCCATGCCTACATTTTTACCAGGATGTATTTTGGTACCTACCTGTCTGACAATTATGCTTCCTGCTCTGACAAGTTGTCCACCGAATCGTTTTACCCCCAGCCTCTTGCCAGCGCTATCTCTTCCATTAGCAGAACTTCCTCCCGATCTTTTATGTGCCATGTAAAAACACCTCCTCACATAACATTTATTCCGTATAATATTTCTTTAAGTATTTAAAGAAATCACTTTTGGTACTGAGCATCAACCAGGTTTCTTTATCTAAAGAGTCTTTATAGATATCAAGGGTATTAATAAAAGAATAAAATTCAGGATCCTTGCTATAGGCATCTGCATAAATCCTTGTTGCCTCGGCATCAGCCTTCCCCTTAATCTCTTGTGCCTTCCTGTATGCTACTGAAGTAATTTTTTTAAGCTCTTTCTCTTTATCACCTGCAATCTTTGAACTCTCCCCCCTCCCCTCAGACCTGAACTTTTCGGCAATCTGTTTCCTCTCGGCAATCATCCTGTTATAAACTTCTTTCTGAACTTCTCCCACATAGTTTATCCTCTTGATCCTCACATCCACCAGCTCAATCCCAAACTCCGCCATTTTAGGTTTTGCCTGCTCCATAATACCCTTTGCTATCTTCTCTCTGCCTATTTCAATAGGTTTAGCCACTATCTTTTTATAGGTCTCATCTACTCCTACTTCCTTGATATCCATTTTTCTATCACTGTTTCTCACTGCCTCAATTAAATGATGGGAAGTAATAAAATTCCAGGTAGCGGGATCTATGATATCATCAAGCTTTTTTTGAGCAGCAATTTCGTTATTTACTGTCTCAAAAAAGGCTAAAGGATTGCTGATCTTCCAGCGAGCAAAGGTATCTACCAAGATATAAGTCTTATCCAATGTAGGCATCTGACCAGGCTCACCATCCCACTCCAGAAGATTCTTAGGAAAAAAGTTAGCATCCTCTATAAAAGGAACCTTAAGATATAAACCTGCATCTTTTATTGGCTCTCTTACAGGTTTTCCAAATCGAGTTATTACCACCTGCTCTGTCTCACCTACCACAAAAGCAGCACCACTAAAGATAACAAAAATTGCTAAAACTACTACTGCAACTATTACTAATCCTCTCATTTTGCTTCTCCTCCTCTTTCAAGGTTTAATAGAGGGAGTAGCCCCTTTTGTTCAGGATCTATGATATACTTATTACCCATTTTAGGGAGAACCACACCCATTGCCTCTAAATAGAGCCTCCTGCGGGTTACATCTTTTGCTCTGGTGTATTCCCTCCAGAGAGCGAGGAATCTGTTAGCATCGCCCTTTGCCCTGTTTACCCGATCCAGGGCGTATCCTTCTGCTGCCTTAATAGTTTGCTCCGCTTCCCCCCTTGCCTTGGGAATAATCTTGTTATACTCCTCTTTTGCTTGATAGATCATCCTCTCCTTCTCCTGAACCGCCTGGTTTACCTCATTAAAAGAGGGCTGCACCGGTTCAGGAACATTGGTCTTTTTTAATTCCACATTTACCAGTTTAATACCAGTCTCTGATTCTTTTAAGGCTTGTTGAAGTTTTATCTTTACCTCATCGGCAATCTCTTTCCTCTTGCTAATTACCTCATTGATACTGCGATCACCCACCACTAGCCGCATCACCGATTCTGACATATCTCTTAGGGTTGCACGCACATTTCTTACTTTAAAGAGGAACTCATAGGGGTCATCAATCCTAAACTGGACAATCCAGGGAACAACGGCACAATTTAAATCACCGGTGAGCATCAGGGATTCATTGAGATATCGCTTACTAGGAGCATATTCGGTTTTTACCCCAGCTCGCAATGTTCTTAAGCCAAACTCCTCTGTATAGACATATTTCACCTTAACCTTGGCGAGGTTTTCAATACCCCAGGGGAGCTTAAAATGAAGACCTGGTGTTGTGGTTCTCACATATTTTCCGAATCTTCGAATTACACCTACCTCGTCCACTCCTACTGTATACGCACATGAAAACACTATCCAGATCAAAACTATAGCAGCGATAATAATAAGTATATTAAAACGTCCACCTTTAAAACCTTTTGTTATACTTTTAAGAATCTTATCAAATTCTGGTGGTAACCCACCATTATCTCTCCCCCAAGGGTCTCTTCCTCGATCTTCTCTCCTCGCCATAATTACTCCTTTATTGAGCGCCCTTCGGGCGTACAAAATACTGGATACTAGATGTTAGATAGTAGATGCATATATTCATCCGTATTTTATCCAGCATCAATCAACCAGTATCATTTTAACTGTCTTGAGAACACCCTATGGACACTAACTTATTGGTAATAAAAAAACCTCTTAATTTATTTTAAACATAGCCAAATTTCAAGGTCATGTCAAGCCTAATCGTTCTCACCTCACTATATAAGAAACACATTTTTTTCACTCTAAAAATCCTTGACTTTAAAAACAACCGGATGGTATTTCTAAAGATTAAACCACGACGTTTACTCCGTTAGAAGTAAAGCACATTATGTTCTACGTAATCTAGAGTGAGGAAGATGTTAAATGGTATATCGGTTCTACTAATATTTCTAATGGTGCTCACGAAGAGGAACGAAGGTAAAAAGAAGGGTTACTATAATGGAGCTGGTTACACTTCAAGCAACTACCTTACCTGATGCCTGGTTTCAGGCACTGTGGCATATTCTGAAAGAAGGAATACCTGAGTATAAAATCGATCAGGGAAGCTATTCAGGGCAGGTCAGGAGAGAATTTGACTATATTACTATCCAGATAAAATACCCTTGGGTTAAACCCCACGTACCTGATATTCCACCAGGACTCGGTATTCCACCCCCAACAACTCAAGAATACGTAGACGAATATGTGACTCATTATCTTATGACTAATATCAAACAAGACAATGAGCAGTACACCTATGGTGAGCGGCTTTTGATCTCAATGGATAAGGTAATTGAGCGCTACAAGGAATATGGTTTTGGTACCAATCAACTTATTATGCAGGTAGGACAGCCCTCTGACATTGACTTAGAAGACCCCCCATGCCTAAGACACATCGATACCCGAATCCGCGACAATAAACTGCACTTTATCATCTATTTCAGAAGCTGGGATCTGTGGAGTGGCTTTCCAACAAATCTCGCTGGCTTTCAGCAGGTTAAAGAATATATGGCGAGGCAGATTGGGGTAAAGGATGGTGAAATGATCGTATCTTCCAAAGGTCTTCACCTCTATGGCTATGCCAAAGATTTAGCTAAAATCCGCACCGGACTCAAGGAATATTGGAAGAAATAGCAAAAAAGAAAGGAACAGGGCTCAGGAAACAGGATCTAGATAGTCTGCTGTCTAAAGCCAATGATAACTGATTAAGGATTACTGACTGATAATCATAAAAAATAATTACTGTCAACTGACTACTGATTTCTAAAGATCCTGATTATCAGTGTTCATCTGCGTCCCAGAGAGCAGATTAGGGAAGCCATAGGTACATAAATTTCAGTCCCATGTCATCCAGTAGCTTACCCAAATCGACATTGACTAGGTTTATGTTTCTGAAATCAGTGTCCACCATTCGTGAATAGATGTTGTTTTTATAGCTGTAAGGACGGTGGTACACAATCACCTTAGCTTTATCAATTCCTGCCGTTTTCTTCACCAATTCAATGGCATCATCCAGATAGCCTATCTCATCAATAAGCTTTTCCTCATGCGCTTGCTCTGCACTAAATACCCTCCCATCAGCAAGCATCCTTATCTCCTCCATGGTAATATCCTTCCTTCCCTTATCCACTATATCCATAAACCTCCTATGGAAGTTATTCAGCATATTCTGTAATATCTCCCTCTCTTCTTCAGTATTGGGCCTGAAAGGAGACCAGAGGTCTTTTTTATCCCCTGCTTTGATAGTTTCATCCTCAATCCCAATCTTTTCCATAAGACCTTTAGCATTAAATTTAAGGGCAATCACCCCTATGCTTCCCGTTACCGAGGTAGGGTGAGCAATGATAGTATCGGCTGAAAGAGCAACATAATATCCTCCAGAAGCAGCCAATTCCATTATACACGCTATCACTGGTATCTTCTTTTCTTGTTTAAACTTATTGATTTCCCGATAAATGATATCACTAGCGGTAACCATCCCACCCGGGCTGTTGATCCTCATCACCAAACCCTTAATCCTTTTATCTTGAGCAGCCTTTTTAAGCTCCTCACGTATACGAGAAACAATACTTGCCTCCTTTTGAAAAGAAAGAAGACCATCTCTTTCCTTAGTAGATAGTATACCGGAGATATCCATAAGCAGTATCTTATCCCTTCCCTTACCAGAAATGACTGTCTCATCAAGGGCTTTTGTCTTTTCAATAAGGGAGATGGAAAAACAGGCACATCCAGCAGATAAAAGAGAAAGAAAAAGGATAATGGTGAGTGTGAGGTAAACTATTCTTTTCCTTAGTAAAAATAATATTCTCACTTCTCTACCCTCCCAAAAACGTGAAACATAATTCATGATACATGATTCATGATAGAACGAGTTTTACCAACTACTTCATCCACTATCTAGCATCTAGAATCTAGTATCTGTTTGTATCCTGCACTAGATATGCAACTCAATAACATCTCCATCCTCTAGGATGAAATCTCTCTGTACCCTTTGTCCTTGAAACTTATTAACCCTCCAAAGACGTGCAAACTTTAACCTCTCCAGAAAATCTTTATGAACATGTTCTGCAATCTCCTCCACTGTGCTTCCTGCAGGTCTAATATAGGGAGCACTGAAATCTGCCTGTTTTCCAGGTGGTTTGGTATATATACGTATAATTTTCAGAACTTCAAAAATCTTCCTTTTCAGCTTTTTCAGAGTTTCCACATTTTTAGTCGAAATCGGAATAAGAGGAAAATGCTTACCATATTGTTCCTTTAACATTTCGAGGCTAATATCAGCCAACTCTAGATCGCTTTTACTCCCTATGATGATAGTATTTTTATGAAAAAGCTTCTCTTCGAAAAATTCCAACTCTTCTTCTGCTTCAATCTGATCTTCTGCTATTGTGGGCTTCAATTTAAATCTTTCTAAGATCTCGAGCAATGATTTCATTTGAGGAACGCTATCTTCATTTAAGTCAATAACCATTAAAAGCGCATCAGCATTTCTGATAATTTGAGGAACCCAAGGCTCAAGATAGTCATTAGTAAGGGGAGGCATATCAACCAATTGAATCTGAATATCTTCATATTCC
>Ga0209427_10010320_pt1 | contig 10359 bp, 8 predicted proteins | sample DeeMarSWOR136_30_FD_187465 | JGI IMG/M metagenome (GOLD analysis project Ga0209427, IMG submission 187465) | Marine sediment microbial communities from White Oak River estuary, North Carolina - WOR-1-36_30 (SPAdes) (version 2) | ecosystem: Environmental > Aquatic > Marine > Intertidal zone >...
ATAAGGGTAGGACTGCAACAGATAATGGCTGGCGTCAGGTGTTTCAGCATACCGGTAATGAGCCGTAGTGACCTGATGTCACTGACCGAGGAATGCGCTAAGGTCACCGGCATCCCTTATCTGATGAATGCTTACCGGGAAGAAGCAATAGATATTCTCGAGGGTCGTCATAACGGGCTTGGTGATCGTTACGCCCTTGGTTCATTGGCTAGCCATATGGGTAGTACTTCTCGCAGATTCAGAACCTACGAATAAAAGCTCTCTGTGGGCTGGCTGCGATTACGGCTTTTTGGTCAACGATAGCTCTGGCTGAGACGCTGGTGTGGAGCAGTGCATAAGGTATTTTGGAGAGGAGAAATATTGGAGGAAGCGGGAAGTAATGATCGCGATAATTGATTATGTTGCTGGCTGGAGCGGATAAGGTCTCAATAAACACGGCAGCCGCGATTAACCCCAGCTTGATTGAAGAAAGCGCTGATAAATTTGGTAGCCAGCATCTTTCATTACAGGGCTTACTCTATCGCCGAGACAAAGGAATACCTGGAAAAACGGAAAATACCAATACGAATCTAATATAAGAAAGGAATGACAGAACTCAAATAGCTGTTTAGTTTTCGGAATTGAGGTGGTATAATGAGTCAAGACTATCCTAAGGACACAAGAAGAATGCCAATGCAACAAGGTTTTGGCTCAGATACAGAAAGGAAGATCATTTCCATTCTTAAGATTCTAGGTAAGTACTCTGAGCCTTTAGGTTCTATCACCATTGCTCGCGAGCTGGAGCACGAGGGAATCTTCTTAAGTGAGAGGGCAGTTAGATATCACCTAAGGATAGCAGACGAGAGAGGTTATACTCAGCCGTTGGGTCGTAATGGTAGAATGATCACCACTGCAGGACTCAAAGAAGTTAAGGATGCACTAGCTCCAGAACAACTCGGTTTCATACGTGAAAAGCTCGAAATGTTAGCATTTCAAACTACCTTTGACCCCCAAAAAAGGACCGGACAATTATCGGTAAATACCTCGCTTATTGATAAGGACAAGTTTGAAGCGGCAATATCAGCTATGAAAGACGCATTCAAAGCTGGAATATGTGTCAGTGATCTAGTGGCCTCAGCGCCTGAAGGCGAAACGCTTGGTTCTGTGGTTATCCCCAGTGGGAAAATTGGTTTAGCTACCGTTTGTAGTGTGGTTATAAACGGGGTGCTTCTTAAGGCTGGCATTCCAACAGAGTATAGGTTCGGGGGTGTCCTTGAAGTGAGAAATTTAAAGCCGAGACGCTTTGTGGGCATAATCGACTATTCTGGCACTTCACTGGATCCCTCTGAGCAGTTTATTCGTGCCAAGATGACCAGCGTAAGGGAAGCTGCCAAGACGGGAGATGGCAAGATAATAGGTGTTTTTCGCACAATACCGGCACCGTCGAGATCACTCTTTGAAGAGAAAGCTACCTTGCTCAAGGAAGCTGGTATTGACGGGATATTTGCTCTGGGTGACACTAGTGAGCCACTCTGCCAGATTCCCGTCGGGATAAATCGAGTTGGTGTTATACAACTTGGTGGGCTAAATCCAGTAGCAGCAGCGGTTGAAGCTGGGATTGAAATCGAAAATGTAGCTGAAAGTGGGCTAATTGATTTCCAGCAGCTTCAAACTGTTTGGCAACTGTAGGTCGAATATCCGATTCTATTATTGGTACCGCTCTATGGGTCAAGTCTAACCGTAAGTTGGGAATGAGCTTTTAAGATAATAGAAGCTGTTCTGTTACCCCTTTGAACAATTTTGCATTTTGTTACATAGTTGATATTTCACGCTAAAAGCGATAAAAGGCAAAAATATGCAACAAATTGCAGCTTTTGTACTTTATTAATGAAGCTAAACTAGAGAATCTGATTTTGCTTCAACAGATTTGAGCCCAACACATAGCCGCTTTCCTAATATCCCAGGACATCATATCCTTAATGGTATTTGCAACGTGTGAAATCCCAAATAATTCAGGATAAGCTATCCGCTCACCAAAGTATCTGGCGGCATCTTTGTAGACTAAACGGCCAACTCTCACCTTTTCAACGTGAATCCTATCTCTTATTTCCTCTGTCATCTTGGCAATGAATTTATCCCAACTCTCTTGCCTGTGATGTTTCCGCACAAGAGCGTCCTCTAACCTACTCTCGTAAACCGGAACCTGGACACTACCCGCTTGGTGTATCCTTTTGAACACTGGCTCATACACTGCTCTTACTTGGCTATCCAAGTAAAGCCTTGGATTTGAAATGAATGGCAAAAATCTGCCGTTTATAATGCACTCTGCCAATAAGTAAGGATTACAACCGAAGTATTCAATTAATTCACCAACATTCTTGAACGGCGGCAGTCGGATCATTAACGTTGAGAATTGACCAAGGTGTCCCAGTGCATCTGTCGCTTCCTTATGGTAGTACGCGCAACGATGTGGCTTCGCAAATACATCGGCGTACTCCGGATACAGATCCTGAAACACGCTCGCATCCTGTCCGAACAGTTTCTTATTATCTATTGTGGGCGTGTTTCTTCGTATAGATTTGACACTGCGAGAGAAATTGCATATCATCTCGTCTGAAGAAAGTAACGGGGAGAAATTAGTAATGAATAAGGAAGAGAAGTTCGTTTATACTGCTTGTATGGGGACCGGATGCCACGAGCGTTGTTTCCTCAAGACTATTGTGGAGGATGGCAAAATCGTCCGGACAGAGCGAGCCGAGCTCGGTTCTCCTGAAGGAGCCCGCTATGGCATTTGCCAGAAGGGGATCGAGTATGCCAAATTCCCCTATCTCCCGACTCGTCTACTGCATCCACTGAAACGGGTGGGTAAGCGAGGTGAAGGCAAGTTCCAAGAGATTTCCTGGGACCAGGCTATGCAAGAAATCGGGGCCAAGTTGCGGGATATCCGTGACAAATATGGACCTGAGGCGGTAATCGTCAACACATTCGAGTGTGGCTATCCTGCCCAGTGGTCAGCACTTCACCTAGACTTGGCGCTTCGCTTTGTCAACACTTTCGGTGCCACATGCAGTGAGATGGAAACGATTGACAGCGGCTACTTCTTTGCCACTCAAGTCGACCTCGGTTCGTCGTGGCACCATGGCAACTATGATCCCCGCGCGCTCGCCGATAGCAAGCACATTATCATTTGGGGTAGCAATCCTATGGGCGCGACTCGTGCAGTGGCCACCACCCGGAACATGCTAGACGCACAGGAGCGTGGAGCGAAGATCGTCGATATAGGGCTGGTCTACGATAGCACCGCTGCCAAGGCTGATCAATTCGTGCCCATCAGGGGCGGCACGGATGTGGCTTTGGCCTTAGCAATGAACCGACTACTGATTGAGGAAGACCTCTACGACCGCGACTATGTAACTAACTACACCGTGGCACCCTTCTTAGTCCGTGAAGATACCGGCCAGTTCTTGCGGGAAAGTAACATCAAAGCTGGTGGTGATCCGGGGAAGTATATATTTTGGAACAAGCTACCTGCTGAGGCAAGGACTATCGCTGCACATACGCACGACTTTCGTGACTCAGTCCCCGACCTAATGGCATCATTGTCAATTAATGGTATTCCGTGTAAGACGGCTTTTCTGAAACTTAGAAAGCACTTGGCGAAATGGACACCGGAATACCAAGAGGCATTGACAGGAGTGCCAGCGGAGACGGCACAGCAACTAATCCACGAGTACGTAACAAATAAACCATCCGTTATATGGCTGAACCTGGGGCTGCGCTACTACAATGCCCGAGAGGCGCACAGAGCCATCCAACTGCTGTCCGCCCTGAGTGGCAATCTTGGCCTGAAGGGTGGTAAGCTTGCGCTGATTGCGCTGGGCGGCGGCTGGCCGGCGCATACGGACAAAGTGGGCATCAGATGTCCGGACGGGATTGAGAATGTTAAGGGGGCCCGGCCAGCGGTTACCGATCTCATCGAGAGCTTAAAGGCACCTGACGAACCGAAATATAGAGCGTTACTCAACATGGTGGGTAATCCGGTACAGGCTGCGCCTGGCCGCAAAATGTGGACAGATGCCATCTTTCCCAAATTAGACCTTATCGTAAATTACGAGGTGCGAGTGACTGATACTGCATTATTCTGTGACTACGTTTTACCGGACACGACTAGCTTTGAGCGTACGGATTTACTGCTGCAGTGTAACTGGGTCGTGTTGCAGGAGAAAGCGATAGAGCCGATGGGCGAAGTAAAACCTCCAGCCGACTTTTGGCGAAGTCTAGCAAAGCAGGTTGGCTTAGAGCATTACTTCGATAAGACTACGGAAGAGTGGTTGGAGATTTGCCTCCAGTCGCAGGACCCAGCTATTGCTGGTGTTAATCCACCGCTAACATTAGAACGACTGAAGAAGGAAAAGATGGTACGCCTGAATGTGCCGACTGAGTTATATGATCCTTTCGTATCCTTGGGCTTCCTTACACCCTCCGGACGCTTTGAATTCTATAGCGAGGATATGGTTAAGGCTAACGAGGCGATGGCTAATTGGGTGCCTCCTTTAATTCACACACCTAAGCGTAAGGAGTATCCGCTACAACTGCTTGTATCGAGACACCGAGTCTTCATGCAGACTCAGTTTACGGACTTCCCAGACTTGAGAGCGATAGCCGGTAATGAGCCCTGGATGCAGATTAATCCAGCTGACTCAGTGGTTCGGGGAATCAATGACGGTGACCTAGTCGAGGTCTTAAACGACCGTGGGCAGCTTAAGGTTAAGGTGCGTCTCAGCCAAGCAATCCCACCTGGTGTCGTGCAGATGTGGTTTGGTTACCGGGCTAGCGAGTATTTAGAGGGTTCACCAACCCTGCTGCAGGTGCCTACAGGTACAGCAGAAACCCTTGATGATGCTGGACGCGAGTGGTTGGACGTTGTTAAAAAACGGTGGGCACCGTTACCTGGCGAAGCACCAAGTTTGGACCGGTGGCCGTACACAATAAATGGTCAATGGAAGATCGCTGGTAACTGGGACGTCATCTGGGACAACTACTGCGAGGTTAGAAAGGTATCAGGAGGTAAGTGAGATGGCAAAACCGACGATTCTTATTAATTTAAATCGCTGTACAGGTTGCTGGACGTGCTCCATGGCCTGTAAGGTGGCCTATAAGCTCCCCGAGGATAAGTGGTGGCAATACGTTCGAACAATCGGTAGCAGGGCTGGCATTGACGAGCCCGCAGGCGAGTGGCCTAACGTGCGCATGAGCTGGATGCCGGTGTATACATCGGACTGCATTTTGTGTGGCAAGCGGACGAAGGAAGGACTAGAACCCTTTTGCACCTATAACTGCCCCACCAAGGCTATGACATACGGTGACCTTGATGATCCTAAGAGCGATGTATCGATGAGCATGAAAAAGCTGCGGGAGAAGAGTTATCGCATCTTTCAGCTTCCGGTGTGGGAAGGGACTCGCCCCGAGATCTACTACTCAGAAAAGTAGGTAATCAGGTTTCGATATGTGAAAAAGTATGGTGAATGTCCTGAGGGGAAGATAGTATCCATTGTAATACTTTTACCACTTCTGTCAACGATGACGGCTCTGATTCTTTTAAATTCCCTGATATTTCCCTGCTTATCAGGGAATTACTACCCATTTTAATTCTTATTATTTTAGTTATGAATTCAGCCATCGACCTTTAACTCCCGCCATCTAGTTTTTTCCCGATTTTTTACGCGTGGTAAATAGCAAGTCTACGCCTAAAGCGCGCATTTTTCAGAAACGATTTCACGATTTGAAATTCTTTTTCCGACAACAAAAATATACAGTGAAATAGCTTACCGGCCGACTGATAAGAAGGCGAATAACGGGCAGTTTAAGCCTGCTAGTCCCCAAAATATTTTAAAACATAACTCGTTCTAACATTATTTAGCTATGACCAAAATAAAAATTAGGCACTATTTGATTAAATGTTACACCCACTATCGGGATTAAGTAGGCTACTATTTTCTCAACATAGCCCAAACGTTAAAATTGGTTCCTGGGATGGTAGACCTTTCGACTACACGAAAACCGAAGTGCTCATATAGGGGGACGTTATTTCTATTCATCGTCTCAACATAGCACGCTAAACCTTCGTTGTCTATTCTAGCAAGCATCGGCCTTAGTAACTTACTTGCGTATCCCTTTCCCTGAAACTGAGGGGCTACCCCGATTATCTGTAAAAACCAATGCTTGAAAGGAGCAAGACGCTTGTGCATTGAGTCTACATGTTCCAAGAAATACTTCAATCTATGGCTGACTCCTCCTCTGATCAAACCAAACCTTGTTGGCAAAGGTACAGAGCGTAGTGTTTTCCAAAATGTCATCTGATAATTATCAGATGACAACCAAATGGCAATTCCTTCCAGATTCGGGGATGTAGCATAGGTTTCACCATACCGAATACTATAACTAAGGTTAACCCGAAAAAAGCAAGGGGCTCCTCTTTCCCTTTCAAACTTGTCGGGGAAAGCGTACTGAAGAATCGGGTCGATTTGAAATGCCCGACTCAGCACCTCACTAGCGGGTTTGACGTGGGAATTACTTAATCGAATGAGATCTTTTAAAACAATACTCATATGTAACATAGGACTCCAATGTTTTTCTAACGTACTAATATTCTATATTGGAACCCTTAGTTGATACAACTCACGCCTCGCTGTCTTTAATAAACTGAATAAAATGCTCCTTTAAAGAGAAATGCAACCCTTAGTGTTTATCTAAACGGGACAACTTGCCATCTAGAACTGAGATTGCTTAGGTAAAGAGATGGTAATAACAATTCGACGAAAAGTTTGATACCTACACAAAAAGATGAAATGTTCAATAGCTACAATCTAGGTAATTTTATCAGCATTCGCTTTACTACAGAGCGAGCAGTTGTTAACCATTAGGTTATTGGTTCGGATCCAACTCAGAGAGCCAATATATTCCCACTGTATCGTTTGATTGTACACTTATATACCTCAGTAAATGAACGTATAATACCGGTTATAATGGCAATCAATAGAATACGATATCATCGGATTCGCTATAATTGATACAAATCAAAGTTTATCCGATTATGAATTTCCGTATACTTGATGTTAATTCATACATCATCAGGGTTATTTGTGGCGTCAGGATATAGTAACTCGCATCGGATCTCAAATCTTTTTCTCTCATCGGTGATCGGTATAAATTTCGGAGCTAATTCGTCCGGGACAGGAATGTAGATTTGGTTTTTTAATACAATTGTGGAAGTTTGAAATGCTCGCTCCCCAGGTGCTTCCGAGAATATATCGTTTGCCTGAAAATCATAATAAAGGCAGAAGTTAGATGTTGTAAGTAACAATAACTCATTCTATAGAACATAAATTGTCAAAAAGTGTATGTACATGCTAAAAATGAGTATAACGGAGTATTGATGTAGGCTTGACAAAAATAGGCCATCGGGCTAAAGTGTCCATTGCTGAGTTGTGCTATTAGCTCCACTTTGTGAAAAAGGGTGGTACAATATGGGGTTATTCCGACGCCGAAGTCGCAACGACCTTATATATCTAACACCGATTCAGTTAGATAATGAGCATCTACCTGAAGACAAAATCAGGATTCTCTGTTGTGATGCAAAGGGAGATGTACGATCGACTGTTATCGAGAGTTCGGTTTATGAACTTGCTAGGAGTTGCGTAGAGGAACTAGAACGTGAAGATGAGAATTATGCTATTCTCAGCGTAGAAATTGCTCCGGGTGAATATAAGCCATATGCCATTGCCATTAGCCGAGAGCAGCTTTGGGCGCTGGAGCATATTCTTGAACACGCCCTTAAGAGGAAGAAAATACCAGAGATACTCAAAACATATCTAAGAAAGATAATACAAATCAGTGAACTTAAACGTGAGGAACTAAAGAGCGAGCATGAACAGGCGGAAGATTATGGTTTTATAGAAAAAACACCCGAGGTGTTACACCGATTAGCCTATTACACCGAAGAATATGTTGAAACCGTTGTACCAATCTATAAAGCGCAACATCGCTATCCACTTATTTTTCTCCAGCGTCTTCCGTCGGATGAGCAGACATCCCAAAATATGCAAAGATTATTGACCCTTGATAGTGATGGGGATTTGGCGATTATTAAGTTGCCATCGGAAACAATTGATGAGGCAGAAATAAAATTTGAGAAATGGAAAAGAGAAAATATGTCGGAAGGATGTATTATCCACTCACGGTATCAGGACGGCTTTGTGATAAGCTATCTGAGAATTAGTCATTTGCAAAGGAAAGCATTGGATTTAATAGCGCAACATTTCGTAGAAACGGGGTATGGGCAACAGCCTATTTCCACAGATGCTCAAGGAGTCCTAGCTAGAGCAAAAGAGCATATTCCATAAGATCATTATTGGAAATTGAGATAATTATCACGAGTCGTCCGCGAAAGCTAGTCCTTTGAATTGTCTTTTTCACTTTTACCAAAAAATTTTGTGCCAACTGGAGTTATTTTCGTTGTTTTATCGTCCAATTTGTCCCCAAAATGCTCTGATTTCTTTAGTTTTGCACTAGGGCTTTTACTTTGGGGCATTTTGGGTAGACCCGGTGTAAGAAACCAGGCATAAAGAGTGGAAAATTTCGTTTTATCAATCAGTAGGATAAGAAGGGCAGTTATCACTATACTGAATAAAACGACGCCGTAGGTAATGTTCTTAATTAACTCACCACCAATCACCCCTTGTTGGAGGGGGATCGAGGCTAGAACTACCGCCGCCAGCCCTTTAGGTACCATAATTGCCATAATTGAGATATCTTTTACCGGAAAAGATTTACTTACCGATACTTTTACAGCCGGTACGCGAAGTGCGAACGCAAGTACAGTGAGAATCACTGCCAATATTATTAGGGGGCCACCAATAAGTTCGAGAGATATTCCTAGATAAACGAAGAAGAAAGATTTAAGCAAAAAGGCAACCTCACCGAAAAAGACTTTCTCTGTGTCGGTAAGACCGACAGGCTCGCTGGTTGGGTCTCTATTGAAAAAGGGAAACCGAATGTCCTTTATATTTCCGATGGTAATACCGAAAGCTAGCGCAGCAATTGCGCCACTAAATCCCAATACCTCAACAATTCCAAAGATAACAAAAACAAAAGCCGGGGTAGTAAACATAGTATTTTTGATAGCATGGATTCTATTGAGTAGACCTGACCAGAGAAATGCCCCTAAAATGCCAAAAGTAATAGCTACTAGGAAAGAGGCAATTAGGTTACCGGAAATAGAAGCGACACTGAATTTGCCTAATACATAGGCTTCAACAAGAGCAATAGTAATAACGATACTGAGTACATCGTTAACTGACGATTCTACTGATAAAAGAGTCTGGGTTTTATCTTGCATTTTGAGTTGCCTGACCAGAGGGATGACTACTGCTTCCGAGGTAGAGCCAACAATAGCTCCCAGGATAAAGGCAGGTATTAGCTCCAAATCGGTAAGCCAGATAGCGAACCCGGCTACAACTGCCATAGTTAGGAAGAAAGAAAGCGGAGCCAGCGTCATAGCACCACCCAAAGCTGTTCTTAAAGTGCTCAGCCTCAGCGTGAGTCCACTTTCAAACAGGATTATGATAAGGGTAATAGTGATAAAAACCGGTCCTACTTCACCAAATTGTACGGGGTAAACTAGGCCGGAAATAGGGCCCAAACAAATTCCAATAATAATCAATAGTAGAACATCAGGGATTCTGGTACGCCGGAAAATTCCAGTAAATAAATGCGCCAGGAAGACTAGAATGCCTAAGAAGGCAATTATTGGAGCAATATCTTGCAAAGTTTACTATCCCTCACATGTAGCCTTATTCTGTATGTAATAACAAGTAACTCACACTTTAGGTAAGTAGGGAAACTTTGTCAAGATTCCTTAGTATTTGAACTAGGCCTCCGCCTAATTTAAGAAGACAAACGAAGGCGAGTAACAATAAGCCAGAATGTGCAATGATGAATCGTCGAACCCTGAAACTAGTGTCGCCCCCCTCTAAATCCACCCAACTAGGCTTTCCTTTATACAGGTAACCTTCAAGATAATTCTTGATAATTCCATTGCTTAACCTCATCAACTTGACTATTATTAGTACTATAACGACTCTACAATAATACAAACTATTGTCAAAGGTTTTTTCATTTCAGATTCTTTCGTGATCTCTTTCTGGAAATCCTTATTGTAAACTACAAACTTTTGTAGTAAAAATGTATTTTTACAAATGTTTCTGAAACCTTTGTGACCTGCTTCCACTAATTATTCTAGCCATTCGTTTCCTAAAGGATAAGACTTGTATCTTTGGAGCTTGGTCTTGCTGCCACTGTCTTTGTGGACTAGAATGAACA
>Ga0209427_10010321_pt1 | contig 10359 bp, 8 predicted proteins | sample DeeMarSWOR136_30_FD_187465 | JGI IMG/M metagenome (GOLD analysis project Ga0209427, IMG submission 187465) | Marine sediment microbial communities from White Oak River estuary, North Carolina - WOR-1-36_30 (SPAdes) (version 2) | ecosystem: Environmental > Aquatic > Marine > Intertidal zone >...
AGCCCCTTTCTTAGAAGTCCAGGTGTTGCCACCATCTGTTGAAACGATATAGGCACCTCGAGCTCCCACTGCCCAGCACTTATCACCTACCACAGCGATAGAATAAAGGGCTTGTTTAGTAGAGGCATCAATCTTTTTCCACTCGTTACCTCCATTATCCGTCTTAAGCATTGTCCCATCCATACCCAGAATAAATCCACGGTTCCTATCTGCAAAATAAATATCAAAGAGGGATGGTCTGGGTACCTCCCACTCATCTTCTGCCACCTTGGTCGTTAATTCCGGAGTGGGGTAATATTTCCAATTTTGACCTCCGTTGGTGGTATGGTAGACAGTACCAAATTCCCCTACAAACCACCCTTCATTTGCATCATGAAAATAAATCCCGTTATAGTTTGTCTCTCCAGGTAAAACAAAAATATCCTTTTCACTGGATTCTTCTGCCTCCTGTTTTTCCCAGGTCTTGCCTCCATCAGAGGTGTGAATAATAGTCTCCATACTCCCCACAGCCCAGCCATTTTTGCAGTCAGGAAAGTAGACGGCAAAGAGGTGATTTTTAGTCCCACTTTCTTGGCGAACCCAGGTCTTGCCCCCATCTGAGGTATGAATAGTGGTACCTAGTATCCCCACTGCCCAGCCGTGGTTGGGATCAGGAAAGCTCGCATCGCACAAGAGCTCTTCCTCTAAACCGGTCTCCTGGAATTCCCAAAAATCATTTGTGCTGTTCTCAAAACGGATTTGACTGCCTTTGGTGGTACGGGCTGCTAATCCAAAAGATCCTACTAAGAGGATATTATCACTATCAAAGGTTATTACCTTACTTATGTTATTGCCATAAATCGCTGGGATGTGTGGAACCTTAAATTCAGACTTGCCTTTCTTGCAGGCGATGAGTGAGGTAAAGAAAGCTAGTGCTATTATAACAGTGAAATTTCTCATCATACCTGCCTTTCTCCAGAGACCCATGATCTCCCCTCTATTATGTATCCCCTCTAATCTCTTCAGCATCCATTTCTCCTATTGAATGGGCATCAATTTTCCAGATTTTCAAAAACACTTTTAAACCATGCTGTACAATATTTAGTAGTATATTTAGTATGTGATCATATCTCTTTTGCTTCAGTGCCTTTGCTCTCTTCTCCCTTAAGTGCACTCTCTATAAGATTTGTCAACTTCAAGCAGTAAAAAAACATTAGGTGAACAAAAAATTTACTTTAACACCAACATTACTTACTATATGTGTAAAATCACACAAAAGCCAAAATACTAATTGCTAACTCTCTTAATTACAAATGAACGAAAGGTAGAAGAGGTGGGAAATAAACTGGAAATGTTCTTAACCCTAAATGTGAATACCATAATTAATAACATTTATGTCAAACACTACAATAATTAAGCACCATGATAAAATTTGTGCTTATAGTATGTATAAATAAATTTTTATGGTTATTACCATTTGTTATCAATATTGTCAAACAATTATTTTAAAAAAATTTTTTTTCTTATGCACTCTACACAGCTTCTCCTTTCCTAGAGCCCTAAGTTTATTGAATCCCTTTATTTTAAATGTCTTTCTAGTGAAATGCTTACCCCGTTAGAAAAAGCCCCACCTGTTAAATAACTTCTTTTTAAAGTGTGAGGTTCTATGTGACCCATATTTGAACAGGGTAAAAAAGAGGAATTGTTTAGTCGGGGTTACAACCATGTCCAAACTTTCTCACTGGATTTATTAGGGAAACATTAACGCAAAAAAATATCCCACTTCATTTATCTCCATAATAGATTTACAGATGTGTGGGGATCTGGTTATACTTACAATTCACTTTCCTATTTTAAATAGGTGAATTAGAGAGGGGAAAGTTTGATAAACAATCAAGAATAATCCCTGAGTTAAAAAGAGCCAGGCTTTATATCCCTGGCTCCTTCGTTTGTCAAATTAAGACCCGCACCTTCTAAATACTTTCTTGAAAGGTAGTTGAACGTACACTCTTGATTTTCTCAAGAAGTCCAGGACGTTCCCGTCTTATCCTGTCAGGATCCCTCAATATAGTCTCCCATATCATTTTGGGTGATTTATACTGACTCCAGCTCCCATCCAGGGTAATACCCTCACACAGTGAAAAGAGATAATCAACTTCATCATCTGTGTACGTTGGTATTAAGGCATATCCCTGCTGTACCTGCATCATACCCTCAGCATTGAATTCAAAAGAATCAAACCACCACTTGGCGTACTGGTCAAAGCCGTTCTTTCCCTCGAGTTCCTTGGCAACAGCCTCTGCTGCCCTGAAACCACAATTGAGTGCTCCCTGAGCCTGCACCTCTACAAAGGCAGCTGCATCTCCTATAATGAGCACATTCCCTTGATATGGCTTTGCAATTGGTGTAAACGCCTTGACTGAACAGCAGTGCCTTTCCTCTATCTTGGCATCTGTAAACATATAAGCGAGACGACTCTTTGTAGTGAAGAATTCGAAAACCTTTTCAGGCGGATCTTTCGGGCTGCCCAGGATAATCACATCTGCCCAGTCCTCAAAGTGACCAGCCGGTCCTGTGCCCATAATGGGTGCAAGATTTGATCCATAACAACGCCCCATCCATATTCTCCATTCGGAAGGGTTGTATTCTTTTACACCAGACATATAGGTAGCCATGCAGAGGGCAAATCCCATATAACCACGATCCCTGTTTAGTCCCATTGCTTGACCCAAGCGGGTGTTTGTCCCATCTGCAATAATCAATTTTTTTGCCCTGATTTTTAACTTCTTTCCTTTGCTTACACACTTTATCTCAACACCATCAGGTGCATCAGTAGCATCATAACCTGTGGTTTCATTGTGAAAAGTAACACCCTGTGCCAGGCACTCCTCGAGCAGTGTTTGTAAAAGAGCACCCTTATCGTACTTATAGGCGAAGGGCCTCTTGTCTGGCCAGGCAAAGTGGATGGCATGGCCTTTGGGAGAATAGTAATACTTATCTATGCAGGGGCATAATCCTCCCTTATACTCTACCTCCCACCCATTGACAGTGGAACTAATCTTGCCCTGTTCGGCGTCTACCTTGAGTGTATCTCCATTATAGTCCTCGTCTAAGATAAAATGCTCACTACAGTAACGGGTAATTTTCGAAATATCCTTACGTTTTTCTATGAGCATAACCTTGAGACCCTTTTTAGCCGCCCACTTGGCAGCATGAAGGCCCCCGGGACCTGCTCCCACAATTGCAAGATCATAGACCATAACTATTCCTCCCTACTTCTTACTTCATGATCTTTTAACCAGTGTCTGACTGAAAATCCGCTTTCATCTTTTAGAAATTCAAAACCCGAAGCACGAAATCCGAAACAATGATCAAAACTTCTGTGTATTAGTTTAGAACATTATGGAGTTCGATAGTCTGGTTTGTTTCGAATTTCGATATTCTATATTCGGATTTTTGCCTGAACAATACTTTTCGTTCAGGCACTAGCTAATGGCCTGTACCGGACACATAAGTTCACAGCTATGGCAGGCAGTACAGTTTTCGGTATACACATGAGCCTTTTTATCATAACCACCTTTATCATCAAGCTCTAGTGCCCCACAAGGACAGTTCTCCATACAACCACCACATCCCAAACACTTATCCTCATCAATCACCGGATACTGACGGCAGGATGGACAGATATCAAAAAACTCATTGGGTAGATTCTGTTCCTGTTTGACTTTTTCGAGATGGGGCCCGGGGGCATAGGGGTTTCCACACTTTTTACACACTTGCAATTTGTGTTCGACCTTCCAGTTTATAATTTCCCTCTGGGGCCCAGTCGGCTCACACCCCTCTGGAGAACAAAGAGAGGTTGATGCAAGATCATTCTTTTCGATAATACCTGTAGGACACACAAAGGCACAGGAACCACAGGCAATACAATCTTCTGCTGTCTGGTTGAAAGGAGAATCTACAACTTTATTCGCACCCTTCCCTGCAAACTGGATGGCTCCAGCCTTAACAACTTCACTACAGGCACGAACACACAGTCCGCATAGAATACAGTACTCATTTTCTTTCCCCATTTCTTTGGCACTTTCTGTAATGCCATATTCTTCAGCCAGGTGCTTAATTATTTTCACATTGGGACAGCGGGCTAAATGGAGCTCAATTACCATCTTTCTCCCCTCAACAATCCGGGGAGTAAAGGTTTTTACTTCCAGCCCCTCCTCCACGGGATAGGTACACGAGGTCTCAACAAATGTGTTACCGTTTTTTCGTATCTCAACAATACAGAGACGGCACGCTCCATAGGGCCTTAGTGCATCATTTGAACAGAGAGTAGGAATCTCGATGCCATTGGCACGAGCTACCTCGAGGATGGTTGTTCCCTCTTTTGCCTTTATTTTCTTTCCATTGATCTTCAGTGTAACCATCAGTTTCATCCCCTATCCTTGAATTATACCAGGTTATCTAAGTTCTTTTCGTAAGCAGTTTTCCCTCAATTTCTTTGGGAAAATGTTTGAGCACAGAGAGAATGGGAGCAGCAGCAGTTTTTCCAAGAGCGCAGGCTGCATTATCTTTCATTGCAGCTGCCATACGTTTGATAAGACTGATATGCTCTTTTGTTCCATGTCCTTCCATAATACTTGCAAGAATCTCCTGAAGCCGTTTTGTACCCTCCCTGCAGGTGCTGCACTTACCACAGGACTCATCAGCAAAAAAGTCGGTAAAAAATTTGGCCATATCAAGCATATCAGTGTCTTCATCCATAACCAAGAGACCTCCTGAACCAAGAAGGCTCCCCGCCTTGTTCAACTGGTCATAATCAAGCCTGAGTTGAAGCAATTTTGCAGGTAGCATTCCTCCGGAAGGGCCCCCTGTTTGAAAAGCCTTTATCTTCTTGCCGTTAGCTGTTCCTTTGCCAAAGGTATCAATGATATTTTTGATACTCGTGCCAAGTGGGACTTCAACCCAGCAGGTTTGAGCAACATTGCCCGAAAGGGCTACAATTTTGGTGCCTTTGCTGGAAGCAGTTCCAATCCCAGAAAACCACTTTCCTCCCTTTAGAATAATGAGGGGAATAGTGGCTAAAGTCTCAAGATTATTAACCACTGTGGGCTCTCCAAAAAGTCCCTTTTCTGCAGGAAATGGAGGTCGTGGCCGCGGCTCCCCAAATGAACCTTCCAGAGCATCGAGCAGGGCTGTTTCCTCACCACACACATAAGCACCCCCTCCCCTTTTTACCTTTAAGGAAAAAGAGAAATCAGATCCCATAATTTTTCTTCCAAGTAGGCCCATTCTCTCTGCACGCTTGATCGCACCTTCCAACCTTTCAAGAGCAAGTTGGTATCTATCGTTTAAATAGATATACCCCTCTTCTGCCCCAACGGCATAACCAGCAATGGCCATACCTTCTATGATGAGGTGAGGATCTGACTCCAGAAAGCTTCGGTGCATACCAATTTCAGGATCACCTTCACTGCAGTTACAGACTATATACTTTTTATCACCATCTGCCTTGCGGCATGCCTCCCACTTAACACCTGTAGGAAATCCCGCACCTCCGCGACCCCTAAGCTTTGAGACAGATACCTCTTTTATGACCTCTTCTGGACTCATGGTGGTCAGGGCCTTAGCCAGAGACTCATAGCCGTTCAATGCACCATACTCTTCAAGACTCTCAGGACTTATGGTGCCGGCATTTCTACTTACAAGCCTCATCTGATTTCTATAAAACGCAAGCCTTCGATATTCCTTGACACTTGTATATGACTTAGGAAATTTCCCCTTCGTGTATTTTATGGACTCGGTTCCTAGAGCTGATTTTTCCTCATCGTGCCTCATGAGAACCAGCTCCTTTATTATCGCTCCGGTCTTAATGGACTTAACCAGTTCAACAACCATTTCCACGCTGACCCTCCCATAAGTAATGCGTGGTTTTCCAGCACGAATCACCTCAACAATGGGTTCCGCATAGCAAAGACCATTACACCCCACAGAAATAATATCAGCCTTAACCTTTTGCCTCTTAACCTCATATTTCAAGGCCTCATAAATCTTTCCCGCTCCTTTAGCCAATCCACAGGTTGCTGTCCCCACAGTGATGCGTGTTATGGTTGGGGAGAGCAATTTTATCCCCTCTCTTTTTATTTTCTTAAGATCTTCTGGTCTTTTTATCTTCATACATCCCTCTCTTCTATTCTCCTAAAATTTCTGAAATCTTAGCCTGGGCATCAGAGCCCCCGTACACTTCTCCATTTACTATCACAGCCGGTGAGAGATCACAACACCCCATGCACCTGACTTTTTCCAGTGTGATTTGTGAATCATCTTCAGAAATTTTCTCTTCAAGTCCTTTGAGTATTGAGTCACTACCTTTCAGATGACACCCTGTCCCTCTGCACACAGTTACCGTATACTTTTTAGGCGGCTCTGTGCGAAATGCATGATACGAGGTAACTAATCGATAGAGTGTACTCATAAAAATATCCTTTTTCTGACTCACCATCCTCAGTGCCTCCTCAGGTATATATCCAAATTGAGCCTGTATGGCATGCAGTATTGAAATCATGGTCTCCTGACCACCAGGGAGGGTATCGAGTATCTTCTCAACTGTTTTCACATCCACACCGCCCATGGTAGAAAAGGCCTTGAGTATATTACCCTTAAAAGGCTCGGGAACGATCTCATTGACAATTTCAACAATATGCTCTTCCCTGAAAGGTCCCCCCTGTGCCTTTTGTCTCAGAATATCCATGAGCTTTCCACGAAAGACATCCCTCAGTGACTCCGGGACTTCTTGGAGCATCTGCTCAAACATAGATTGGCTGTTGCCCTCCCATTCATCCTTAGGTGTTAATTGCACACCTTCTTCAGGTGCAGGTGCGGTTTCATTTTTCTCAACCTTTTTTTCGGCTGGCTTCTTAATCCCCAAGGCCTGCATGATTACACTCTTTTGTGGTTCTGGTAAATCCTCTTGAACCATCCTCGTAACCACTTCACCTGTCACCGGTTTTCCGGAAGCCTTAGCAGCTAAAAACTTTATTAGCTGTGGCTTAACCACGTCTCTCATCGCCTCAGGAACAGCACTCATCAACTTTTCAAACATCTTTTTTCCATCAGGTGCCCACTGTAGATCTGACATCTTTCCGCTCCTTTCAAGATTTACTAATTACAAGGGAGGGGTTTTCTATCCTGTTGTATCTAAATATTTTTGAATGGTATCAAGCAATCTCTTATATTCATTATCAACAAAAGCCTGAGCTTCTTCGATATCACTTTCTGAAAGACCCTCAAACCTTTTCTGAGCCTTCAAATAATCTGAGAGTGATCTAGGCTTTGGCGTCTCGACAGTGAGGTGATAAACCCCACCACCCACTTCGTAAAGTGGAAAAGCCCTGCTTTCCACCGCCCAACGCCCTATCTTAACAGTGAGTTCGGGATCAAATTTCCACTCCTCAGGGCATGGACACAGAATATGGATATAGACTTTACCCTCGGTCTGAAACCCCCTCTTTATCTTTGCATAGAGGTCAAAAGGATAACTGGGGCAGGCTGCAGCTACGTAGTGGAAGCCTTCAGCAACGGCAATTGATGGCATTGGTTTCTCTAGTACATCACTTAAAGAACCCCCTGCCTCATTGTCAAGGCAAAGTATGATATCTGCCTTCCCCTTTGGGATCCTTAAAAACGAAACTTCAGTTTTTCCCATTTCAAATATATCTAGTCTCTCTTCAAAGGCCTCAGCGCTCATCAAGGGCTGCCATGTTGCCTTTTCTATCTCTTTCTCTAATGCTTTATATGTTTGGCGAATAGCTAAGGCAAGTCCACATCCAGGACACGCGTGATTCTTCTCCGGAATAAAATATTCTTTGAATGGCAGGAAGTTTGGGACATAAAGATTGAATTTATCCATACCTACTCCTCCTTTACCATGCTGATGGCTCCAAACCAGCATTCGCGATGGCAAATACCACAACCTTTACACTTATCCGCATCTGCCTCGAAAAAGCCATCATCAGTCCGGTATATAGCACCATCGGGACAGTAGACATAACAAAGACCACATCGGATGCACCTGTCTCTATCCCATTCTGGAGTCCACTCCCTACGATCCCCAGGATGGAAGGGCTTACCCAAACCCTTTTCAAGCAGAGAACACTCCACCATGTTTTTTTGAAATCTTATGGTTAATCCCAAAGTCTTTTCTCCTTTCTACAATTTGACAAAACTTAAAAATATATAAGAACTTATTTACTCGTTGATATTTAAACTTCGCCAGGTGCGTTCATTGGGCAGACATTCACACAGGTTTTGCACTCCAAGCATAACTCCACATCCACAAACGCCCGATCTTTAATAAAACATATGGCTGTTCCGGGACAAAGATCTACACAGCCTCCACACCCAACACATTTTTCTCTGTCAATTTTAATCACTACGAGCCTCCTTTTATCAAAATTAGGCAGGTGTAATACTAATCATCTAAAATAATCAGACCCATCAAAAAATACCATTACGTGTTTCCACGAGACGATCAACACGATGATTTTATTATCATGAAAAACTACTCCATTGATAAAAAATCTTGAGCACACAATGAGACAAGAAGCTTTTATGCACTCATCAAATATAGATGAATTTCCTTAAAAAAGCGTTAAATCTATAGTATGTTTTGCTTGTATCTGTCAAGTTTTTTTATAGTACTTTTTATTGGAAGTGTCAATCAATGATTTCCACAACAAGGCAGGCATTAGATATGTCAAATTGGGGGGAAACTCGTGGGAGAAAGTATGGTATCTTATTGTAAAAGCCTTTTGGCAATCTCTTTTCCAGCAATCATTCCACTCACAGAAGCCTGCAGCAGACCTCTAGTTATTCCCGCACCATCACCAATAATAAAAAGATTTCCGATTTCAGACTCCAGCTTTTTAGATAGGCTGATCCGATGTGAATAAAATTTTACTTCTACTCCATAAATAAGGGTGTGATGTGAATAAACACCTGGGGCTATGTGATTCATCGCCTCTAACATCTCCATAATACCTTTAAGATAACGGTAAGGAAGCACGAAACTCAAATCCCCTGGAGTAGCACATGTAAGAGTGGGCCTCGTTATGCACTTATCAATCCTCTGCTGGGTAGACCTTCTTCCATCCAGTAAATCACCTAACCTTTGAATAATCACCCCTTTGCCCAAGAAATTTGCTAATTTTGCGATATATTTTCCATAACCTATAGGATCATCAAAGGGCTCCGTAAAGGTACTGCTTACCAAAACTGCGAAATTTGAATTATCAGATTTTTTATTGGCATAACTATGTCCATTAACAGTTATGATTCCATCAACCTCCTCTGTCACTACTTCCCCATAGGGATTCATACAAAAGGTTCTTACACGGTCATCAAAACTTTTAGAATAGTAAATCAATTTGGGTTCGTAGGTTACATCCGTAATCTTCTGGAGAATAGCGGCAGGCAACTCAACCCTTACTCCAATATCAACAGGGCTTGGGATAGTAGTAAGATTCAATCGTAGTGCCTCTTCCTGCATCCAACCTGATCCTACACGACCTGGAGCTGAAACAACAAAGTGCCCTCTAATAATTTCCCCATCCTTTAACTTCACACCTCTTACTCTATCGCTTGCAACCAAAATGTTTTCCACTTTGGTTTCAGTTCTTATTACGAGCTTACCTTCCAGGCTTTGCCTGATGTCTTTCAAAATGTTCTGACAATTTTCAGTACCCAGGTGTCGTATCCGCACTGGTATAAACTCCATCCCTGCGAGCTTCGCCAACCTTTTCATGCCTTCTATCTCACTAGGCATCTCACCATAAATAACAGTGCTTCCACCGTAGGCAAGATAAGTCTTATCAGCCTCACGTGATAGGCTAACCAGTTTCTTGTGAGAAATAAATTCGCTTAAGGATCCACCCACCTCCGTTGAGAAAGTAAGCTTCCCATCACTAAAAGCACCCGCTCCTCCCCATCCGCTTAACAGCTCTCCTCCCTTTCCGCTTTTCCGATTACGAGAAAAGATATCCTTACCCATATCCAACATGATAATATCGTTTATTCCCCTTTTTAATAAACTAAGTGAAGTAAAAATCCCTGCAGGACCCGCACCCACAATAATGACGCTATAGGTCTTCATTCCTCACTCCAATAATTATAAATAACTTGATTATCTCTTAAATCGGATTTGAACTATAAAACTTTAGAAAAGTTACATTGTCACTAGAAATCAATTTATCACTAGAATTAAAGTGCAATATATGATATATAAATATAAAATTAAATAGCAACGGGGGATCACATGGAAATTACGGTATCTTCTATTATGCTTACTAAGCCTGTTATATGTGATGTTACCTGTAATCTCAGAAA